>MDSX01107721.1_pt1 | contig 19138 bp, 16 predicted proteins | sample 811141 | NCBI WGS metagenome assembly MDSX01 (sample SAMN05326642, study PRJNA326480) | marine metagenome | isolation source: seawater | place: Atlantic Ocean: South East | collected 2010 | reverse complement strand
TCAAATTATTGATACATCTAATTCTTTAGCATCTGATATCACATTATTAGATATTTCTAAAACAAATCAAATTATTGATACATCTAATGAACTATATGAATATATTTTAACAAATAATACAAATGTGTCAAATTATATAGTTACTAATAAATATGAATTACCAATAGCATCTAATGATATTATTGGTGGTATTAAAATAGATACTAATACATTATCAATAACAAGTGATGGATTAATGTCTGTAATTAATAATAACACATCATCTTGGGATGAATTACAAAATAAACCTTTTACATCTATAGATTCCAGCACTTTAAATGTTGAAAATAATGTATTAAAAGTTATAGGAGGTGGGGGTGATGGAATAACTGCATGGGATGAATTACAAAATAAACCTTTTACATCTATAGATTCCAGCACTTTAAATGTTGAAAACAATGTATTAAAAGTTATAAATAATATAGATGAATCGAGTATAGGTATAATTATAAATTCTTCAAATATTGCTACTTCTAATTATATAATAGAAGAATATAATAAATTATATAATACGATTGAAAATATAACATTAGATAATATTGAAAATGGTTTAGTAAATAAATTTATAATAAATAATTCCTTTTCTGGAGATATATTAGTTGATGGAAATTTAAGTGCTAAAAATTTAAATGTAAGTAATATAACAGTATTGGGAACAACTACTTCTATACACACAGAAACACAAATTAGCTCAAATATAGAAATAATTGCAAATAATACAAATGGTGCCGCGTTAAAAATATTTCAAAACGATACTATAAATAATATAATTGAATGTAGTAATTCTTCTGACATAGTATTTAAAATAAAAAACAATGGTAATGTAGGTATTTCAAATAATAATCCAAGTGAAAAATTAGATATTAATGGTAATATAAAATTCAGTGGTAATATAAATAATGTATCAAAAACGGAATTAAATTATTTAAAAAATATTGATTATAATATTAAAGAAAAATTTAATATAACACATGCTTCTAATTTAGAAACATCAAATCAGATATTAGAATTATCAGAAAGAATAGATAATATATCGTTGACAGATTTAAATTTATCATTGAATTCCAATAGTTCTGAATATATTGAAACAAATAATATACTAATAAATAATAATAGTACTATAGTAAATACTTCAATATACAATTCTGATTGTTTTAATATAATTAATTATGGTGTTAATTCGGCATTTGTTATAAATCAAATAGGTGAAAATGATATAATAAATATTTTAAATAATTATACTGAAATATTAAAAATATCTAATAATGGATATATTGGTAATAAGAATATATTAAATTATAATATAGATATTGATGGTACAATAAATTCATCATATATAAAAGCAGATGGTTCTTTGATAAATAACATAAATTTAATGGATAAATCAACTACAGATTTGGAAGAAGGTTCTAATTTATATTTCACAGAGGATAGATTGTATGAATTTTATGAAAATTCAAATTTATTAATTTCAAATATACAATTAACTGAAATATTAAATAATGTACAAGATATACATCATATATTAGGAGTACATAATTTAGATAGTGTATCACAGGGTGATAATAATAAATATATAGTAAATAATATTTATGATAATGATATGGTAATAACTGGTACATTAACAGTAAAAAATATAAATGTTATGGAATTAGATGTAAATTATTATAAAGAGCTATATTCTTCTAATTTATATGTAAGTCCATATGAAAATGAGTATGATTCTTATAGAAATATATCGAATATAATAAGAAATGTAATAATAGAAGAACCAACACTTGGTAATAATGAAAATTTAGAAAATAGAATATCTTCTTTGATAGATTATAATATGTCAAATTATTTAATAGAAATTGATAATAAATTTTATGACAGAATTAATAATTTAACATTAGACAATATATCTCAAGGAAATATAAATAAATATATAGTTAGTAATATATATAATGATGAATTGGTGGTAAATGGAAAACTAATAACAAAATTAATAGATGTTAAAATAGAAAATGAGTTAGAATCTTTTTATAATAATATATATAACAATGCAGTAGAAAATCCTTATGCTGGAGATAGTGAACATTTAGAAGATAAAATAAATAATATAGTAAATTATAATTTATCAAATCAGTATTTAATAATAGATAATTTTGTAGATAATAAAATTAAGACTATATCTTTAGATAATGTAATACAGGGAAGTATAAATAAATTTATAGTAAGTAATATATATAACGATGATTTAGTTATAAATGGAAAAATAATAACAAAATTAATAGATGTTAAAATAGAAAAAGAATTAGAAAATCACTATAATAATATATATAATACTGCTATAAATAATAATAATATCGCAGATAGCGAATATATAAATACTAAAATTTTAAATCGAGTTGATTTAAATATGTCTAATTATATAAATTCAATAAATTATAATATAAGAAATGTAGATGCAAATATATCAAATTATATTATAAATATTAATGATGAAGTTTTTAATAAATTTGATACATTATCACTTGATAATATATATCAAGGTAAAATAAACAAATATATAATAAGTAATATATATAATGATAATTTAGTAGTAAATGGTAATGTATTGTCAAAATTAATAGATGTAAGAATAGAAAATGAATTATCTACCTTTTATAATAATTTATATAATAATAGTAGTTATAATAATGATATTGATTCTGATGGAAAATCTATAACATTATATGACAAATATATAACATTGTCTAAATATGTGTCACAACAAACAACAAATATAAATAATAATATTAATGATATATACAATAGTGATGTAGATACTTCAAATTTACAAGCAAATGAAATAAATTCTTTAAAAAATATAATAACAGATTTAACAAATAAAATTTCTTCAATAGAATCACATTTAGGTATATAGATATTTATTTATTTATTATCTAATCTTACTTTAATTTTACGCCCCATTATTTCAAGATTATTTAGTTTAGAAATTATTGTATTTATATCATCTATATTTTTAAATTCTACAAGAGCGTTACCTTTATTATTATTAATAATATTTACATATGCTACATCTCCGTATTTTCTCATAATATCTTTTAATTTTTGCCAAGTTAAGTTTATTTGTAAATTGCTAATAAATAACCTTTTATTTAAAGATTTATTAACTAAATCATTATTTGATAATTCATTATTATCAAAACCATTAGCATTTGTTTGTATATATGGTGTTATATTATCTAATTCTCTTTTAATTTTTTCCATATAAAGTATATCATCCATTTTTTCTTCAATTGAATGATCTATCCACTGAATAATTGTTAAATCTTTTCTATCCATGTTTGTACCATATTTTTTAAATCCTACTTCAGCTCTGCTTGCTATTTTATCAATTACTGATAAAACAACTGAGTCTAAATTATTAATTCTTTTAATTCTGGTTAAATTTTCAATACTTTTTTGAGACATATAATAACAATACTAATATAAAATTATATCAATTTTTTATATAAAAATAATAAATTTAAATTACATTCTATGCTTTTTTTTCTCTCCATAATTTTGCAACAGCTTTAATAACATCTGTTTGTTTCATGGTAGGATTTTTAGCTTTAATACCAGGTGCGGTACTTCTTACAAACTTAGTATAATCAGTTAATGGTTTTTTAGCCTTAGGTGATTTATTGGCTTTTTTTTCGCATTTTTTAACACAGGCTTTTAAACTGCCGCCATTTTGAGGAGCGGAATTTTCAGACATAGGACAAGCACCACCCCCTTTCTTTTTAGGAGTCATCTTTAATTATGTTCTATTTATATAGAACATAATTAATTTTAATGAATAGTAAAAATATTGCTGCATATTTAACTTTAATTATATTATTATTAATATCTATATTTGGATATGTATATTATTATATTAAAATTAAAATTCCTTTAAAAAATTATAATATAAAAGAAGAAAAGTCTGATAATAATTCTACATGTAATGTTAAAATGTGTAACTCTATTGACCCAGTAAGTGATCCAAAATATAATATGCAACAAATTATAAAACAATCTATATTATTAGAAGAGCATTTGGCGAATAAAAATAAAAGATGTAGAGATTGTATAACTAAACATTTCTCTCATATAATAGGATTAGCGGAAGAAGCGCAAATGTTGGCAGCAAATAATATTAGTAAATATCCTTTAATAAATGAAGCAGCTGAGTTATATAATAACTTATTTAAAGAATGGCTTACTGATAATGCTAAATTTTTAGAAATATGCGGAGAACTTCGTAATATGAGAAAAAAACTAATAGCTGTATATTTTTTCAACGAAGATTATGATATTGATGGTGAAGATAATATTTAAATATTATTTTTTTTAATTATAAATGGTAATTTATCACTTAAATCATTTAAAACTTTTTTAATTTCAATTATAGCTTTCGAATGAGCATGTAAATGGTCTGGGTGAATATCGCTTCCCATATTTATATTTGGATAACAATATGGAAGAGTCATACAATATGTATTTGCTGTACTATATAATAATACATCTGCAACAATTTGATGAGGAGATGAAGAATAGTCATACATATTTGTTTTTTTATTATAAAAAAGATTAACTATTTTTTCAGCGCCTTTTCTTGAAATAATATACATACCTGTCGATGGTAATAAATATTTCCATTTAATATATTTTATATTATGCTCTTTATAATATTGATAAAAAGTTTTTACAGTATTATCATATAATACCATCATTTGAATTATTTCTGCATCATCAGGTAATTCTTTTATTAAATCTTTATAATTAATATCAAATGGCAATATTATATCGTCTTCTAAAATAATAAAATACTCATCCTCTGTTTTCAAACCTTCAATCATTGCCTTTATATGACTTGATAAACAAGCAAATTCATATTCACATGTAGTACATCCAGGATATTTACATGTCAATGGGCGTTTTTGCACTAATAACTTATCAAAATCACTTGGTGTTATTGCTGATACTCTTGTATTTTTAAAATTATTATTGGATAACTGATTATTCATAAAATTATATCTCAATGTATTACTATCTTTATTTATCCACAGATGATTCATAATATTATATAAATATAATATTATTATTATATTTATATGCTTAAAATAATTGTTGAACAAAGAATTGGAAATCAATTATTTATAATTTTTTCAGGTATATCTTGTGCTATTGATAATTCAATAAATTATGCTTTTTGTTCTGGTATTAAAAATACTGTGTTTGGTAATTGTAAAACATATTGGGATGATTTTTTTATAGAATTAAAAAAAGATGTTATTATATATAAACATTCAGAACTTGATTATTTAAAAAATACCGCACAAATACATAACGAGTTAGAATTTAAATATAATGATATATCCTTAAAAAATTACGATTTAAACAAAGATATATTTTTTAATGGTTATTATCAAAGCTATAGATATTTTGATAATAATTATGATAAAATAGAACGTATTTTAAATATAAATGAAAAAAGAAATAAAATAAAAGAAGAATTATTATATATGTTTAACAAAAAAACTATATGTATTCATTTCCGTATTGGTGATTATATTAATATTCAACATTTACATCCTGTAAAATCTTTAATATATTATTTAAATTGCTTAATAGAATTAGATAATTATTTAAAAAAATTTAATGATACTATCGAAAATTGTAATATATTATTTTTTTGCCACTCTGGTGATAATATAATTATAAATAAATATATAAATTTATTAAATAAAAAATTTAATAATAAGTTAACTTTTATTAAAGTTAATGATGAAATCGTTGAATGGGAGCAAATTTTATTAATGTCTTGTTGTGATTATTTTATAATAGCTAATAGTACTTTTTCTTGGTTTGGAGCATATTTATGCAATAATGATAATAAGATAGTATATTATCCGAAAATATGGTTTGGTCCTTCTTATAAACAAAACGATACATCTGAATTGTGTCCTAAAAACTGGATAGCGATAGATGGATAAATTAAATATATAAAGATTTTATTCTTTAATTATAATAGAATGCCTAAAAATAAAAGAGATAAACAAAATTTAGATTTTATAAAAGATGGTATGACTACAGAGGAAATTATTGATACTATTGATAATATAAGAAAGGAATATAATTTTGATATTATTACAGATAATGAAAAAACAATACTAAAAAAAAAATATGAATTCTTTTCTAAAAGATATCCAATGTTATTTGATACTATTATAGAACCTATATATGACCAAAATAGGTTACTAATGTTTTTAAATATGAGAGATAAAATTGTTAATAATGAAAAAACTTTTGAAGATGCATCTAAAGATATTGGAAATGTAATGTTTAAAGAATATGTTAAAGATAAATATTAATTTATTATGTATAATATATATAGAATAATATATAAATGAATTTCAGTTATATAGATAATGAACAAAATAAAATAGTACCACCGGTTGTTAAAAATGCTGGTATATATGGCGATCGTGATTCATTTAGTGGAAAACCTTGGGGAAATGATTATATTATGCCGAAAATAACACCAGATGCTGAAAGTTATGCTTCCCAGTTTTATGCTAAAAATCATATACCAAGCAATAATCGACCAGGAAATAACCCACCACCTTCGTTATATAAATATTTTAATACAGAGATGTATAATTTTAAATGTTATAAACAATGATTAAATCTTTTTTTCGTATACAAATACGGGTCTTCTTATTAATTGCATATTATCACTTATTATTTTAGTTATATAATTATATGCTTTATCCACTTGTTCAAATGTTACACCACCCGTAATTAATATACTTCCACTTTCAAAAATTGCTATAGTTATTTTTTTGCAATTATTTTCTAACCAGCTTTTATTTTTACTATAATTATGAAATACGCAACTACATATTCCATTATTATTATCATTATAATAATATTCTAATTTAACACCTTGATATATACCCGGTTGAAAACTACTTTTATTATTATATTTATCACTTATTAATAAATGATGTAATTCCTTCCTTCGTATATTAAATTTTTCTACTTCATCTGGACGCGTATATGTTTTAAAATCGGTATTTATAAGTCTTACACATAAATTACAATATTCTAAATTTTTTAATATATTATAATCTACTTCTTCGTTTGTATTTATATTTTTATCAATATTTATATAAATATTTTTAACATTTTCTATTATTTTATCAACAATTTTTTTCGTATCTTCTATTTTTTTTAATCCTGTTAATTGAACATTTCCATTTTTAAAAATTTTTATATTTGGCATATAAATGTCTGTTATCTTATATATAATTGTTACTTGATTATCAAATCTATTTTTTTTATTTTTATTCTTTTTTGATTTTCTTATTTTTTTAGGATATATTCCACGACTATATTGATTATCCCCTTTTAAATTTTGTATCCAAATTATTGATTCGTATTTATTTTCATTAATTTCAATATTATTAAATAATATTGATAAATCTATATTTATATTTTTCCCAATATTAGCATTGCATGTTATAGTTGATGTTTTATAAGGTGTGAAATAAATTTCACCCGCGTTATCCATTCTCCCGTTTTCTTATATATTTTTTATCTTTATATCATTTTTTTTAAGGTAATACTATTAAGTTTAATTTACTATCTATATTATTACTTGCAAATTTATTATTCATATTATAATTTATTTTACCCTTTTTGTTATTACCTTCTATATTTGTTCCAATATTTGGAATAGAATTTTTTATATTATCAGATAATGTCTTTATATATGATGTATTTGCTATTTCATATCCAGATGATAATGTTATCATTGGTGGCAAATTTAATATATGTGAAGAATCTCTATTTGAATGTAAATTTCTATATTCTTCTATTGATAATTCACCATCTGTAAAAATATTTAGCAAATATCGCGATGGAGCAGGCCTTATTGGAATCTCCATATTATATATTTTACCTAACCTTTGTATCATACTATTTATCTCCCAAACTTTATCACTTCCATTGTGAATTGAAAAATTATAAGCATTCGCGCATTGCAAAGAACAAAAATAACCATATGATATGTATGTATCTGTTATATTATCATAACTTATAGGCATCCCATATGAACTATATGGAATAGGATGTATACACCAAAAACAACATTTATTATTTGTATTTATATTATCAATATAACTCTTCTGATTTTGTTGTACTTTATTTGAAGTATTTTTATCATTTATTATTATATTTGTTTGGATATTATTTAATTCTCCTCCAATAATACTATCTTTATAACCCAATTCGCTATGATATGTTGAACTTATATTAGGTTCATATGGCATTGGTTCTATATTATTTATATTTTTTTCGTTACTTAATATTGAATCTATTCTATCTTTACTTAATGGTAATTGCAATATTATATGCTCTTCATTTGTATTTATTTCTTTAATCATTGTTGTCATAATATTTTTTTTATTTTTTTTTATTTTAGGAGTTTCTATATTTTCATCTATTATTTTTTTCTTTCTTGGCATTTATATTAATATATAATATTAGTATATTATTTATATATTTTTATTTTTCAATTATTATATAAAAAATGACTAATTCAATATAAAAGTATGTTATGTCTTCTACGAATAAAATACAATGTTCTATTTGTATTTCTGAATATAGTTCTAAATTTATTAAGAATTGTCCATTTTGTAACTTTGAATGTTGTTCTTTTTGTATTAAAAAATATATCAATAATACATTAAATGTTGAAAAAAATTGTATGAATTGTAGTAAGAAATTATCAAGGTCTATACTTATAAGTCTACTTGGAAAATCTTATATTAATAGTTTATATAACACTAATATTAAAGAAATTATATTTAAACAAGAAAAAATGCTTATTCCACGTTCTTTACCAGAATTTGAAAAAAGAAAAGAATTTCGTTTGCAAAATGTTAGAATTAAAGAATTGAATGATATACTTGATAATAATATTAAAGATGGTAGTATCGTGGTAAATACTTTAGAATATTTTAAACACAAAAATAACATTTGTGCTCATATTGAATTTCAAAAATATATAAATTCTTCACAATATAACAAAAATACTAATAATAATATTAAAAACATATATAAATATCCTTGTCAATATAAAGATTGTAATGGTTTTGTAGATTCTTCGTGGAAATGTTCTATATGTGATAATATTACATGTAAATATTGTCACATAATTGTTGATGATAATCATGAATGCAAACAAGATGATATTGCAACAGTCGCACTTATAAAAAAGGGCAGTAAACCATGTCCTAAATGTAACATTTATATAATAAAATCTTCTGGATGTGACCAAATGTGGTGTGTAAATTGTCATACGACTTTTGATTGGAAAACTTTAACTATAAAAACTTCTGGAGTACTACATAATCCGGAATATTTTAGATATATGAGAGATAATGGTATTGCTATTCCAAGAAATCCAAATGATAATCTATGTGAAAATCAGTTTGAAAATTCTTATATATTATTAACCAATATTAATAGTCAGAGGGTTCAGGATGAAAAAAATAAAACATATTATACAAAACTTATAAAATCTGGAGCAGATAAAATAAAACAAAATTTTATTTTAAAATGTATTCATACTGAAAAAAAAAATTTAACTGAAAATTTAGTTGAATTATCAAATAAACATGTAGATAATACATTAAAAAAAGCTAATAATATTATTAAAAAATTTACACACGCAGAAGTGATTTCAAATAATTATATAGAAAAATTATTTACATTATATAGAGATATTAATCATATAGACCAAATAGAAATTCCAAATGCTTTAAATAAAAGACAATCACATGATATATGGAAAGATGAAAAAAGATTAATGTATTTAGATAAAGAAATTACAGAATTGGAATATAAATCTTTATTAATCAAAAGACAAAAAGAATTAGAATTTATAGAAGAAACTATTGGATTTTACGAAACTATAAGTGAAGTATGTAAAATTTACTTTATAAATAAAATTAATAATCTTCCAAATGAAATAGAATTTGGTTTTAAAAATATTAAACCTTTAGAACTTAAAAAATGCGAAACTCTCATAAAATTAATAGAATTTATTAATGAATTATCAATTAACAATAAAAATATTAAAAATATATATGGTTATACCCGTCGTTCATTCTTGCCAAATATTGTTAATTTTAAATCAAATTGATAATAATATATGGTGCACAAATATATTTTATTTAAAAAATAAATATATATTATAGAATATATATGGAAAAATATAATAATAAAGAAAAGTGTGATATATTTATAAAATGTAATAAAAAATACACAAAAGAAGAGAATTCAAATAGTTTAAATTTAATAAAATTGTGGAATTCTTTAAAATCTTCAAGTATTAAATCCAGAAAGGAAGTTAAAATTGAATCGTCTTATAATTATGATGATAATTTAGAACAACATTCTGATAATGAATCCGATAAAACGAAAAATGAATATACTTTTAAATATAATAATTCTATAACTCGTTCAAAAAATTCTATTTTTTGTAATAATTATGAAAAAAGTATAATAAGAAATAAAACAAGTTATAACAAAAGAGATAAAAGTTTAGATATTGTAAGAAATAAAGAAGAAAAATATGAAATTGTATTGCCATATCAAAGATATAGTAAAATATTTAAATAAATTTTCTAAAGTATTCAATTGATTCTAAAAAGAATCCCTGGTTACCCATTATTGAACCAGGTCTCATAATTCTAATATATGCAATTGCTTCAGTGGGATTAAAATTTAATTTAATTATTAACCAAATACAAATTAATATTCCAGTTCTTCCCAATCCTGCATAACAATGTATTGCTATCTTGTCGGAATTATTTGTACTATTTATAATATTCATAAAATTTCTTATTAGTTCAATAGACGGAACCGAATAGTCATCAAAATATAGGTCAGTTACATTTATATTTTCTTCCTCAAATATTTTACTATTATAATTATTATCACTATTCAATCTTATAACTAATTTAACATTCCTTTTTTTTAATTCATTTCTTATATTATATATATTATTATTATTAGGACATCTCATTGCTACAAATTTATTTGCAATTATGTTAATATCCCATTTGGAATAATCTGTTAAATATTCATAGTCTTTAATATCAAAATTGTTTAAATCCTCTATATTATTTTTATATACAAAATTAACAGCTCTTAAACAATCTACAATAGAAGAGTGATATCCTCCCCATTCTGACACACAATCAATATAATAACATTGGTGTTCATTAAAAATATACAATATATCAAATATAACTTTGTCAATTGGTATATTTTTTTTAATAATCAAATAACAACCCATCATAAAAACAGAGTTTAATAGATGAATATTATTTTTATCATTTAATAAATATATATAATAAACAATATTTCTATTGGAAATTTTTTTATTGCACATTTTACTATCAATAAATTTACAAAAACAAATAATATAACACATATTGATTGGACCATAATCATATTTTAATGGAATATATGATTCGTGTAAATCAGAAGATGTAACATAATCATTGCTTTTTTTTATAATATCTCTTGTTTCTTGTTCATTTTTATGAATATCTAAATAAAGTCTTTCGTGTATATGAAACATAATTTAAATAATTATATTATTATCATTTTTTATATAATTATAAAATAGTACATTTCTTATTTTTTATAAAATAATATAAAAGGTTTTTAAAATTTTTAAATTTTTAAGAAATGTACTATTTTATAATTATCAAATAGAATTACTATTTTTTATCATATCTTTTATTTTTTTTATTTGTTTTTTATAATGCTCCTGTGGTTCTTTTAATAATATGAAATTTAATAATAATTCTACCATATCTTGATATTTTTGTGTTTCAATATTTGTACATATTACTTCTTTATTTTCTAATGCAAATTTTTGTATTTGTGATGTTTTTTCGTTAACCAATTCGTCTGCAAGACTATTTAAATCTTTTAATATAAATTCGTCATCAACTTTAATTAATGCATTAGTATCATTTTTATATAAAATATTATTATTTTCTGGAAACTCTTTATTAAAATGCATCTCTTTTGTTAATAAACGAGGTATATCATAGGCATTTTTAAATATTTTCAACATTTTTTCATAATTAATATAATCTAATCTTTCATTTCCATAATTATTTATATATATATTATTTGTATTATTATTTTGCGTTTCTATTTTTTCTATATTATTTTGTGTTTCTATATTGTTATTTTGATTTTCTATATTATAATTTGTATTTATATTATTGGGATTCGGTTTTCTCGCATGCATTATACTTCTTGGTTTACAATTATTTTTAATAATATGTCTTGATTTATTTTGTCTTGTTGTAAAAGATGCCATACATCTTGGACAAGTCAAATCGTCTACACCATTACATTTCGATTCGTGTATTAATAAATTTTTTTTTGTTTTGTATATTTTACTACATTTTTTACAACTAAAATCAGGGATTACATTTTGTCCACTAGGGATTACATTTTGTCCAATAGGGATTACATTTTGTCCAACAGGGATTACATTTTGTTCACTTGTATTTATTTGTATACATCCTTGATATTTATATTTATGTTTAGCATATTGATGTCTAATTAAATTATAATTCTTATTTGAATAATAATTACATTCCTTACATTCATATATTTTAATTGAGCAATTTTGAGCCATTACTATATATAGTGTATATAATTTTATATATTATTTTTTTCATTACCACAAAATTACTGACTTGCTCACTTGCTCACTTGCTCACTTGCTCATTAATTTAACTGCTCACTTGATAAAAATTTAAAATAATTTATTTATATATTAATAATAAATTTTATATATTATGATAATAAAATATTTATTTATAAAAATTAATTTAATTGATAAATTATTAGAGCTGGTTTATATTTATTTATAAATTCAATTTATAAATTTTGAAATAGAATTGTTATATATATGTTGGTTAATATATAATAATAAATAGTAAAATTATTAAAATTAAAACTAGGGATTACATTTTGTCCACTAGGGATTACATTTTGTCTCAGAGGGATTACATTTTGTCCGCTAGGGATTACATTTTGTCCAATTAAATTAAATTAAGAATATTGCAATATTTATTATTTAATATCATCAAAATGATATATGCTATTATAATTTATAGTGAAAAAATAAAAAAAGTTTTCATGAAATTTTTATAAAAAGTGAGCAGTTTTAATGTCGTTACCACAACTGGTAATATTATACATATAGTATATTTAAATATGTTATCAGAAATTGCTCACTTGCTCACTTGCTCACTAGAAAAAGTTTTTTTGAAAATTTTTTTCTGAAAAAATCAAAATATGTTGAAAACCTGAAAATAATTATTAAAAATATTACTATTATGAAGAAAAAAAAATAATAAAAAAATGTCAAAAAATGGTAAATTTTACCTAAGTTAATAATTTTAAAACATATATATAAAGAAATTAGAATATAAATGAATTAACAATAATGGTAAAATTAGCATTTCATGATAATTGTTTATGCGAAAGAGGTACAACAATTTCAGTATATGATTATGCATATTATAATAAATATTATTTAGGAAATGAAAGTATAATTATGTATATTGGAAATGATAATAGAAATGTTCCAGAAGTAATTGAAAAATTCAAAAAAGAATTTAAACTATGTCCATATAATGATTGGAATAAAGAAGCTGATAATATATTATTAAATAATAAATGTGATATTTTATATATGCAAAAAGCTGGATGTTGGGATGGTAAAATTTCGTCAGTTTGTAAAAATATTATACATTGTGTTTTTAATACAAATTATATACATGGTGATGTATATGGAAAAATATCAAATTCTTTTGGCAAAGAAGCACCAGTTGTTAATTATATGGTTAATCTACCAAATATTAATACAAACATGAGAAAAAAATTAAATATACCAGACGACGCTTTTGTATTAGGAAGACACGGAGGGAATACACAATTCGATATTGAGTATGTCCATTCTGTTATAAATGAAATTGCGAATAATAATCAAAATATTTATTTTTTATTTGTTAATACTAATAAATTTTGCATAGAATGTAAAAATATTATTCATTTAGATAAAATAATAGATTTAAATGAAAAAACTGAATTTATAAATAGTTGCGATGTTATGATACATGCAAGGAAAATGGGTGAAACATTTGGTGCATCTATATCAGAATTTTCAATAAGAAATAAACCTATAATTACTTCAAAAATGGGGGATATTGCTCATATAAATATATTAAAAGATAAATGTTTTATTTATCACGATGATATATCTTTGCGTAATATTATATTGCAATTATATAATACTAAGAATACTCTAAAAAATAACGATTGGAATATGTATAAATTTTATACACCGCATAATATTATGGATGAATTTAATGAAAAATTTATAAAACCATGTATAAAAACTAAAATATGTTTTAATGGTTTTTATAGTGGATTTTTTGATAAAAAAAATCCTGGAACTACAATTACATTTTTTATAAAGTTTTTTGAAAAAATATATAACTCTACTATAATTATTAGCGATTCTGTAGATAGTGATATATTGTGTGAATTTGATATGTTAATAGATTCACATAGTTTAGTTAATACAAAAAAATGGAAACATACATATTTATTTAATGGTGAATATAAATGTTTGTGTGATAAAGCCAAATATGATTGTGTATTATTTGCAGAAAAAAATAATAATAATATTATTAATTTACCAATATATATATCATATATTGAATCGAATAATATTATATTTAATAAAATTAAAAGAATTGAAGTGCCAAAAAAAGATATATGTGTTATTATTAGTAATGGTGATAGTAAAAATAGAAATTATATAATAAATAAATTAGATAAACATTTTAATATTGATTATTTAGGTAGTTATAAAAATAATATAGGAGGAGCATTAAAAGCACCATATAATAGCGAAGAATTTAAAAAATATATTAGTCAATATAAATTTATAATTTCTATTGAAAATAATAGACAAGAAACTTATATTACAGAAAAAATAATTTTGGGTTTAAGTGCTCAAATTATACCAATATATTGGGGGTCAAAATATATATATAATTATTTTAATAAAGATAGAATATTAGCACTATTACAAGATGATAATTATGAATTGGATAAAGAGATTGATATATTGATTAATAAAATTAATCATATTAAAAATAATGAAGAATTATGGTTAAATATTGTTAATAGACCAATTTATCCATTGGATATAGGTAATAATGAAAAGATTTTTAGAAATATTGAAGATGTAGTATATGATGTTAAAAATTTATTAAAAATAGATAAAAAAAATTATTATAATAAATTATCAAAAATATATTGCATAACTGATAAAAAATTTGAAGAAAATAATTATAATTTAATGGAAGACAATTTTAAAAATAAATTAAATTTAAGTAAAAATTATATAAAATATATATGCCCCACCTATAAATCAACAATTACAGACGAATTATATAATAAATATGCAAAATCTACTGATAATACTTTTTTAAATAGAAAAATTAAAAGAAGTGAGTTATCCTTAATTATAAATTATAAAACTATATTGCAAGATATTATAAATAATTATAATGATGGATTGTTTTTTATTTTCGAAAGTGATATATATTTAAATAAAGATATTGATAAATTAAATAATTTTATAGAATATATATCAGATATTAAGGGATGGGATTTTATTCATTTAGGTGAACATAGTGATAATATTTTATATAAACCATCTATTGAATTATTTAAAAAATTTAATAATAATGAAAGATATATTGAAGATATAACTGATTTTAATAGTGAATTTAGAATTATTCGCAAATTACACACAAGATGTGTGGATTCTATATTATGGAATTATAAAGGTATTCTAAATTTTTTAAATTATATGAACATAAATGATAATTATAATATCCCACTTGACTATTATATTATTAAATATTTAGAAACCAACAATGATGTTAAACACTATTGGAGTGTTAATAATTTTTTTATAAATGGTAGTAATAATAATTTAATTAAATCTAATATACAAAATGACAATAATTAAAGTACTATTTTATCAATTATATTTTTAATATCCTCGTCTTTTTATCACGATGATACATATGCCCCTTTCTAATAAAAATATTTATTATCTCTTGGTAAAAAATCTTTAAATTTATTTTTAATATATTGGGCTATACCGCAATATATATAAAGTGATATATTTATTATTTATATTATATAATAAATAATAAATATATGGTTTTATTTTATATAAAAAATAATGATATAGATAAAATATAATAAATGAGCATACATAGTAATTGTGGAGAATTAAAAGAAAGTTCTTCATCAAATTCATTATATATGGAAATGGTGCCATTTAAGTTGAGAGGTAGAGCAGAATCTTGGGAATTAAAACATTCTGAAATTAATATAGGTAATATAATAGGTTCTGGAAGTAATGGTGTCGTATATCGTGCAGAATGGAGAGGATTAACTTGTGCCGTAAAATGTTTAAAACATGAAAATAATAATCATGAATATAGTGATTTTATAAATGAAATTGAAGTTATCTCTCATTTGCGACATCCAAATTTAATATTATTTTTAGGGGCATGTACAATGACAGACCCCTTGTTATTATTATATGAATATGTAGATAATGGCGCACTTGATACATATTATAATTATAAATCAAAAAATAAGTTATGGAAACCAGATAATAAATTAATGTATAGATGGATATTAGAATTATCAAGAGTTATATATTTTTTACATAATTGTTATTATCCAATTATGCATCGTGATATAAAACCATCTAATATTTTATTAACTGAAAATTTACATATTAAAATTGCAGATTTTGGATTATCTAAAACTATTAAGAATCAGAAAGAACATTATAAAATGAGTGGTTGTGCAGGAACTTTAAGATATATGGCACCTGAAATTATTTCTGAAAGTTATGAAAATTATGATTTAAAAATTGATATATATTCATTATCTTTAAATTTTTGGTTTATAATAACTGGTATTATTCCTTTTAAAGAATTGGACAATAATTCTAATATTGCAATTATAATTGCAAAAGGATTTTATAGACCTTCTTTAAAAATTATTGATAATATAGATTTGAGAAATTTAATAGAAAAAATGTGGCAAACTAAGCCAGAATTGAGACCAAATATTAATAGTGTTTTAAAAACAATTGAAAATATTGATATTAATATTAATAAAAATAAAAACAAATGCATAATAGTATAAATGTTTGCGGTTTAATATATTTAAATTATATATAAAAAATATATTATATTATAATATAATATAATGGTTAATATCATAAAATTCTTTTTACTATTATATATTACACAATGTCACACATTTACTGCAAATTCTATTAATCCTATAACTTATAAAAATAGAAATAATTTGAAATTTAATTTAAAAATGAGATTTATGTCTGATAGAAGAGATTTATTTAAGAATATATATAAAGGCGCTTCTATAGTAACAATTTCTACATTATTACCCCAAAAAAATATTGCAGAAATAATTGATAATGGTCCTGTTGTTGTATTTGGAGCAGGGGGGTATACCGGTGGAGATGTTGTAAGAAGTTTGCTTAAAAAAGGTAAAAATGTTGTAGCTGTAACACGAAGAAAAGTAAATATTGCAACACGTGAAAACTCTACATATGATTCGCTAATTGTTGATAATATATCAGATAAAAAAAATATAAAATCTGTTATCGCAGATGTATTAAAACCAGAAACATTAAATAATATTATGGAAGGGGCAAGTGCTGTTATATTTTGCGCAGCATCTCGTCCAAAAGTTAAACCTACCGCAACGCCGGGAACTAAATATTATAATGATACTAATAATAAAATTGAGAACAAACAAGATAATGTTGCTCCTGAAAGTAATAATGTGGAAGATATTGGTTTATTGAACGTGGGAAATATTGTTAATAATTTAAAAATAAAAAAATTAATCATAGTATCTTCTATATGTGCAAAATGTCAAATTGGAGATAAAAATAAATACGAAAATGGAGATAATGTAGATATTGGCGCTGCATCATGTAGTGCTTGTTATAAAAAACAAAATGGCGAGGAATCTATTAGAGAGTTATATATGAATAATCCAAAGAATTTCGGATATACTATAGTTCGACCCGGAATGCTATCACCAGGAGAAGAAAGAGGTACTTCCAATGTTGAATTTAATCAAGGAGTTTCTAAAAGTGGAATTATTTCAAGACTTGATTTGGCTGAAGTTCTAGTATCGGCAGCGATATCAGAAGAAGCTTCTGGTAAAACTTTCGAAGTATATTATCGCGATACAGCCCAACCAGTTGATATGTATGCATCATTAAAAAGTTGTAAAGAATTGGGTAAATCTGTAAAAGAATGTTTTTTCGGGGAAGGATATGATGAAAATGAACCAATTTCATTGGATAATATTATGAATAAACCTCTAAAGGGTACATTATTTAGTTCGGGAAATGAAGTATTAGGAAATTCATATTCTACTATGTTTGGAAAACTAAAAAAAGACGAGGATATTATATTTGATATTAATACAATATCATCTGATAAAATTATATAATAAAATAAAATAAAAAAAAATGATAAAATATTTCTTAAAATGTATATAAGAAATAGAATATATATATGTATGTGAGGTATTTACTCGCGTTGCTCTCGTAGCTTAATCGGTTAAAGCGTTGGTCTTATGAGCCAAAGATTGGGAGTTCAAGTCTCCCCGAGAGCATTTATTTTTACTAAATCTATTATAAAGATTTAATGTAATAACTGAAAAGTAAGTTGTATAACTTACACCCAGCAATTATAAAGCCAGATTTTAATAATATAAAATGTAAAAAATAAAAAGTAAGTTGTATAACTTACACCCAGCAATTATAAAAATTAATAACTGAAAAGTAAGTTGTATAACTTACACCCAGCAATTATAAAAATTAATAACT
>MDSX01024374.1_pt1 | contig 19149 bp, 27 predicted proteins | sample 811141 | NCBI WGS metagenome assembly MDSX01 (sample SAMN05326642, study PRJNA326480) | marine metagenome | isolation source: seawater | place: Atlantic Ocean: South East | collected 2010 | reverse complement strand
TTGTATTATAATATATTATAATAAGTATTTATATGTTTCAATTTTATTAATAAAATTGAAACATATAAATACTTATTATCATTAATAGTAAAATGTCTTCTCAATCATACGATTCGTATCCTGAACCATGGTATCAAAGTGCAGGACCATCAGATAGTGAAGTGATTCAAACTATGCAAACAACGTGGTTTATAAGTGCATTAAATCGTGATTTAAATAGTGATATGGACAATAATAATTTACAAAAAATGTTAAATATCCATTTTAAAGAATTGCCGTCTTGGACACAGATTACATTTGAAAAAATAAAAATGATTCCAAACTGGAAAGGAGAAAGTGAACGAATTTTGAAAGAAGTTGCGTTAAAATCTAAACCGTATGGATCATATAGGGGATTTCAAACATTTGTTGTAAATGAAATTAAAGAGAAACATTTTATAAGATTTATAAAAGACTTTTATTTACGTAATGTTATTCAAAAATTAAAACCATATATTATAGAATATTATTATAGACCTGAAAATAAGGGAGCACTTATGGCAAGTATAAGATTTAATAATTTGTCTACTAATAAATAGTGATAAATAAATTATTTAAATGTATCACCATTTGCATATAATATTATTAAATTAGTGCCTTTAAACATTAAATATGAAGGAAAAAATATTATATAATTTTTTTGAATATCTATTTTTTTTTTAATTCCAAATATTTCAAGAGAACAATTATCTTCCAAACTAATAATTATAGTAATTTTTTTTGTTTTATCTATAGGTAATTTTCAATCTATTATATTTTGTTTAACAAAAGAACCATTTATATTAAGAATATGAAAATTCCACATACATTTATTTGCTTTAATACATAAATTCTTGATATTATCTGGAGTGATATTACTTACATTAGTAAATCCATACCAATTAATTAAATCAAGATCATCATCTATAGTACTTATAGGAGTGTTGACTATATTAATATTAATATTAAGATTGTTCTCAGTGTCATGTATTCCGTTATTATTTTGATTAGATAATCTTATATAATAATGATACATGATAAAATTTATTTTATTATTATTTAATTCACTTATAAAATGTATACCTCTAATGGAATTTAAAAAATCGTCATAAGGTATTATATTATTATCAATATTTATTTTCTTTATTTTAGAAATACCCGAAGACGAATATAATATACAATGTGCTTGAAAAGTATTATTTTTTTTCACTATTGAATCCGTTATTTTAATATCTTTATGTTTATCTATTGAAATACCTCCAAAATCTATCGCATCCCATTGTATATTTTTTACTTTTAATTCATTTATTGATTGATTTAATCTATATACAAAATCCGAATCAAATTCTGCGTCATCTTCTAGTATTAACAAATATTCGGTATTATTACAACTTTTAATTATATCAGTGTGTGAATTAAAACAACCAATTTCTCCTTTTGTAATATTTCTTGAATAATATGATTTTATATGAATTGGAATTTCTTTTCTATCAGAAAACTTTTCCCAATTTACATAAGGCGTTCCTTTATCTCCTGTATTTGCATTATATTTTTCGACAGTAAATGTAATTTCATTTGGTATTTTCAATCTATTAATAAATTTTATAATATTTTTTAATTTATTTTTACGATATTCTAGATTTATTATTTTAACTAAAATTTTAATTGGTTTTATATTATATCCTATCCAATAAAAATCATAAAATCTTTTATCACAAATTATGTTATTAGTTTTAGATATTTGTTTATCATATTTATTATTCGGTTTCATTAATTTACAAGATTCCGCGTTAATAAAACCCGTTAATATATATCGGGTACCTTTTGTAATATTTTTTCCACCGTGTAGTTTTTTACCAAAATGAGTAACTAAAGTACCTTGTTTGTCCGGATTAATTAACAATTTTTCTTCATCATAATACGTGCCGCCACCTTCAAAATCATTTGGATCTGATAATAATATAATAAATGAAAATTCTGACAGATCTCTATGAATATCTAATCCACGTTGACCTGATATACTATATTTAACTACAAATAAATCATATACGTCGAGTATACTATCACATTCTAAATTATAGTTTTTTTTAATTAAACTAATTGTATTAGTAACTATATATTTTTTAATTTTTTTTAATTTTTTAATATTATCAATTGGTATATCTGTAGTTGGATACTGCATATGTCTATTTATTGTCCATTTACCAAAACTTTCAGCTTCTTTTATAATTTTTTCACATATATCTTTATGTAAAAAACTTTGAATAATTATATTATTCTTTAATGGATTTATATTAGGATAACTCATAATAAATTATACTATACAATATTTAAATAGTTATTATATAAAGATATTTTTTTAAATATATTATGTTTTCAAATGAATTATATATAGAAATATTTACATATTTAGATTGTAATGTATATTATAATATAATAACTTTGTTGAATTTTAATAAAAATACAGATTATTTTTTATTGCGAATGTTTGATAATTATTTTGATAAAATAAATGAATTACAAAAATATAAAAATCAAAATTGTTTGAAAGAACATATTGAAATATTATTAGTTTTTAGTTATTTTAATAAATATCGTCATTTGGGAATTTTAAATAATTATAAAAAATTTAATTATTATTTAAAAGACTCTGAATGGGCGGTTCGTCTTTATAATCATAATTTTACAAGAGTTTTAAATAAGCAAACAGAAATAGTAAATTATGATGATAGTATAAAAGAAAATGTTTCAAAAATAATGGCGTATATGTATTTTTATAAATTAATTACAAAAATAGAATGTAATCAAAAAATAAATAATAAGTCTGAATCAAATGATACTATTTATATTAGTTTTTATTGGATAAAAGAATATTTACTCTGTCAAAGTGAAAGTTTAAAAGAATATTTGGATGAATACATTAGTATACATTATCCGAACTATAATATGTTCATACCTTACTAAAATAATGCGTATTAAGAGTTAAGATATCTATGTTTTACTATATATAACAAAAGATGTTGTTTATTAATCAAAAATTACATATGTTACCTTGTCGAAAATCAATATCTCTAAAAAAATCACGATTACCATTTCACAGAAGTGATGTAATAACGAATTTAGGTGGTGGCGAATTGTCTGGTTTTAGTGTAGGAATACCTATTAATATTATAGATAATATTTTTACGAATTTACACTATGGATATGATATAACTAATATTAAAACAGTTGTTTTACAATTCTTAATAGCGTATTATACTTATGGTAAAGATAGATATAAAGACTCTATTGAATATTTTTCAAATACTTATACAGAAGATAATTTAGACACTATTATTACAAATTATAATATTACTGATGAAAAATTTAATCTTTATTCAAATTTATATAATTATAAGAATGAATATTTATTATCATTTTGTGGAACTTTTTACTTAATCGTTTTTTTACTATTAAATGATCCTTACTATTTGAATAATATTCCATTTACAATACTTTTGTATTCATCAGAATATTATAAACAATTAAAAAAAAATATCCCGGGCATTAAACCATTTTATGTATCATTTATGTGGACTGTCTCTACCATTATATTACCATGTTTGTTATATGACCATGATTATTCAATATTAGGATATCCACAAGATTATATGCCGTGTTTCTTAACATTATTTGCTTCTACAAATATGGCAGATATACCAGATATAGAAGAAGATAAAATAAATAATATTAAAACATTACCTGTAATATTAGGGAAAAAAAATGTAATTTATATTGTATTTTTGTCTCTTTCTTTATCATCTTATATTTTTGGAACAAATGAACATTATTTTGATAGACCTTTAATTAACTTGTTATTTGAATTACAAAATATTGGTATTTCTATATTTGCTTTACAAAATATAATTTAAACAAACTAAAATAATATTAATAATGAAGTTAAATGTAATATGTATATTAGGCGCATTACCATTTGGAATATGCGGATATTATTGGAATTCTCCTGTAATGTTATATGTTTCTTTAGTAGGTATAATATTTCACGCGAATCCATACAATAAATTTTTTTATTTATTAGATTTATCATCAAATATATTATTTTCTATCAAAGCTTCTTTACAAAACAGACAAATATTTATATTATTTATATTATCTGTAATAATATTTTGTTTAAATTCATATGTTTATAATCCAAAAAATAAATTAGATATTTACTACAATTTACGTCATGTTATTTTAACACAATTTGTAGGATTATATGGATATTATTTGATATACAAACAAGATACATGTAATTCTTTTTTTTTTTATTGTGATTCAATAAAATTGAAATAAAAGTATTTTATAATAATTATAACATAATAATGAAGTTTTTCACTCTTCTAACAAATGCACTCGCTATTATAAACAGTCAAACGGGGTTGTCTACAGTAGATACATTAAAAAGTGATTTAACTAATATATTAGAAAAACCTTTAACACCTAATATATATAGTAATAATGTAAAATTGTGTTTGAATTCTTATGACGATTATGATAATAGTATAGTTAAAAAATTTAAAGGAAAGAAGAATTATTTGAGACAATTGAATAAACTTCGAGTTATGAAAAAAATAAAAATAGTAAAAAATATTAAGTTAAATAGTAATATTTATGAAATAGATGAAAATATTATTAATGTAGAAAGTATGTGTAGTTTGTATATATTTTTTGCAAAAAACCCGTTAAATATTGGAATATCTTCAAATTATATTTTAAATAATGAAAATAAAATACAAAAACATATTATTAATAATTTAATTATTAATAATAAAACGATTAATGTTGGATATTTAACTCAAAAATATATAGATTCTACTTCATCAATAGACAGATCTTTTTGCGGTTTAATTATATTTATAATATTAACTAATTCATAATAATTCTATTTTCTCAATAATAGTATTGTAATATTCTTGTTTATTTTCGTTATTTTCATTTTTGGAAATAACTTTATTTAAAGAGTTTGCCCAAGGTTCATCTAATAAATCAAAATGTGTATATGAATCAATAATAACATTTTTTTTTGAAATTCCTTTTAATTTGTCTAATTTCGTAACCATTATATTAATAGGCGGAATAAAAGGAAAATATTTTCCTTTTCTTGAAGGCGAATTATTTATAATTAATACTTGTGTATTATTATACTTGGAACGAGTTACCATATTTTTAATAGGTTCTAAATGATCTTTATTCATAAATTCATCAATATTATCATTTAATTCATTAATATCTAAATCTAAATCAAATAATTTAAATTCAGGAATTTCAAAATCAGGTAATTCAAACTTCGGTAACTCTAATGATGGTATTTGAATACTATTTAAATCTATTGGATCAATCAATATCATTTTTTCAATTGATGAATTATTTTTGTATAAGTTTAATAAAGAACTTGCCCCCGAAGAATGAGACAAAATATATAATTTTTTTCCATTTTTATTTAAATTATTTACATAATTACTATTGATATCAACACTATCACTACCAATAGTAACATCATATTTATTATTTAAATTATTCAAAAAAGAACTGTATAATTCTTTAGGAATATTTTTATTCAATCTAGCAGGAAAAAATAATAATGATGGTTTATTTACTGTGCCCGGTAAATTATAAGAATTTGTAGAAGAGATAATAAAAAATAAAGATAATAACGTTCGAAACATTATATTAATATAAATAAATAAAAAAATAATATTATTTTACCGTAATATATAAAAAATAAAGTAATACCTTATAATAATAAATGAAATTTATATCTAATATTGGAATATGTATAATATATTTAAATTTATTTATTACAAGTGCTTCAGGGTTTATTACGACAAATAATAAGAAAATATCATATACTCGGTCGATTATTATGAATTCAGATTTTATGCCATTTGATGTTCCTATTTCGGTTGCGGTAGCAACAACTGAAAATTCGCCACCGCCACTTCTTTTAGCGCCTGTACCTCCGCCTCATTTACTTCCAAAAAATCCTATGTGTAATGAAATTCCTCATAATTTAGGAGAAAAAATAGTTTTGAAAATTTCATCTGGGTTACCTCAATTTGATACAGTTGGTCATAAAATTTTAAGTGCAAATCATGATTTTATAGAATATATATTAAATGATACTTATTTTACTCACGATATGAAAAAAATGATTATATTAACTACTATAAAACTTGCTCAAATGGGGGATGATATGGGGTCTAGTATACTTCAACAATATTATAATATCGTCGAATCTTGTTTATAATACACCTTTTATAAGTGCGACTTCTTTATCATAATTATCATTTTTTTTTTTATTATGATATTTATCTATTTTTTCTGTAATATATTTATTTGTCTTATATAATTTATTTAAATCAGAAAAAGCGCTTTTTACTTGATAACTATGACTAAATTCTACTATAAATTTTATTCTATACATTATTTCTCTATTAGAATAATATGTTGTAAGTGATATACAATTCGTAATAAGACTATAATAATAATTATATATATACTTTTTGAACAAATAATTTTGTCTATTAGTTAAAATGAAAGAAATATTTGATATAATATCTAAATAAGACAACACTTTATTATGAAATAAATATTTTTTAGACAAAAATATTCCATTTTGTAATTTGTCAAAATAACTCATAAGTCTATTACTATAAAAATAATATTAAACAAGTTCAATTTTATAATTATATAAAGGTATAAAATATATAATTATAATGCTAATTATAAATAGAATTATTAAAAAAAGACCGTTTAATAGATTCAGAAAACGATTAAATAAAAAAATATCTTTAAATAACACAATACCTAAATTAACAGAAATTTATCCACCGGCTGATGTAACATCATTAGAAATAGATAATGTAATTGAAATTATAGATAAAGATATAAATGTTAATAATATAGAAAATTTTAATTTATCGCTTACTATATTTGAGTGTTTTTCATTTTATATAATACTAATCATGTATATTATTGCGGCAACAATAAATAAAATAATATTAACAATAGATAGAAATAAACGAATTAAATAAATATATTTATATTAATTATATGAAATTAAATTTATTAAAATTTATCTATCGTGGAGTATTAACCGGCATGCCTTTATTTACATATAATCCTATTACAAAAGTTCCGTTTAATACTCCATTTACTATAAAACCTACTAGTACATATATTAACTTTAAATTATCTGATTATCAAAGCAATACTATACAAAATTATATAAATAATTATAATAAAGATTTAATTTTAACACCTGTTAAAATAATAAAAGAAGAAGTACCTACAAATTATTTAAGTATTAATATATATAATTGTTCTAGTCCATTATTTATGAATAAAAATAAACAAGTTACAAGATGTGAAATAAATACATACGTAAAAAATACAAAAACTAATAAAATTGGTACATTAATTTTAGATTATGCATCAAACGAGTTATCGATGGATCCTATTAATATTTTTAAAGAAAAAAGTAATATTAAATTTCACTTAATGAATGGATATCCATTATCTTTACCTGAAATTAAATGCTATCATGAAGATGAAAAATTTAAATTATCCTTTAATATGGTACAAGATACAAATAATAAAATTTATATAGATGATGAATTATTTACTCATAGCGATTTAATATATTATAAAAACGGAATATATGATAAATTATATTATGATAGTTCTTTAATTAAAAGCAATATTCAACATCCACTAGTATTTGATAACTTTTGGTTTAGATATAATAACTTAACATTTCCTTATTACGATAGTGTATTTTATTTTAAAAATCAAATAGATTTTGTAGGTAGTATGTGGTATAATTTATATAATAATAATATTTGAATTAGTTGATAGATAGAAACACATTATACAATTTTCGTCGGGAATTATAGTTATTGATAATGATAGCACCTTCTTGAGGTGTACATTTGATCGCGCCATTTACATATGATTGATATTTTCTTTCAATATCAATCATTAAATTATTTTCGTTACTATATATTGGTACATTTAAGTCATTACTTGAACTAATTGTAACATCTTCTTTTACCACACAACAGTCAAACGTCATACACTTATTCATAGTTCACTTTGTAGAGTAATGCTACTATTTTTATCATATAAATGGTTCAATTTTTATTTATTATACTTTTTAAAAATTGTATACAAAATCATAAATATTTCTACTAATTTTACGATGATAACTATATATATTTCTGTTTTTATCTCCAACAGATGCTCGTGAATAGTGCATAAAATTAGATAAATTTTTATTTAATATATCACTATGTCCGTTATTTTTATAAGATTTATATTTAATTTTATTGTGTTTTTTATTCCATACAATAGAATCTGTATCTAACTTTAATATAGGAATAAATGGAAGACCAAAAGGATCAAAAGTGATTTTATATGATTTTTCAGCGTTAATAAATAAAAGATTATTAGAATTAGACAAAATGAATTTATTTTTGTCTCTTTTTACAATCCGGGTATTTACAGGATCTAATAATATTATCTTTTTTACATTTTTTAAATTACATCTGTTTAACATCGTAGTACAACCCGACGAATGTCCTAATAAAAATACTTCTTCATATTCATCTTCAAGTTTTTTAATTAAATCATTTATATTATTATAATTAAATTCAGGAACATATACAGATATGTTTTTCATCGCCAATGTATTCAAAAATTGACTATAAATATTATATCTTACAAATCCACTTCCTCCTGTAAAAAATATAGCACATTTTAATTCTGTTTTTGGTATATCTTTTTGAAAAACTTGTACATTTTTTAATTTTTTGTCTAAAAATGACCTTTTATAATTTAATATAAAAGAATTCGAAATATTTAAATATAAAAAAAGTAAGAAATATAATAATTTCATTATATTAATAAAAGAAAAGTATAATTTTAATTTAACTATTATATATTACTAAATTCCTATAAAGTCTTTGATAAATTGGTTATCTGTAAAATTATTCGGATTAAAGTGTATGAATAAATTTAAAATAAATAATATGTGTTGAGATAATATTAATTTAAAAGGAAAACGAGTAATACCTCTACTTCTTTTTTGATTAGACTTTCCCCAAAATAAATTTCTTTCAAATTCATCGTAAATAAATTTTTTCCAATGTGATAATATATTAGGATTATTTAATATGTTAATATAATAATTACCCTTGTAAATATACTTATTGTATTGATCTTTTGAATATATATCTATATCTTGGTTTTTTGATAAACTACATATTATTATTCCTATACCCATTATTTTATTTTTATCATTATTCATATCTAATACAAATAATACCTTATTTCTATTGTGTGTCTGTAATTTATCGACACCATAAATACAACCATTAAAAGAACTATTTTTTTTAAATTGTACATTTTCTTCATAAGTGATATTATTAAATCGGGTTGTATAAATATCAAATTTTGAAAAAAGATACTTAAATGTGTAATATTTACTATTTATAATATTTATATATCTATTGTTACAATTATTAAATAACAATAGATAATTTTTGAACCATAATAATTTTTTTCTTTTTTTTTTAGACAATTTATATTTATTTTTATCCATTTATAAACATTATTCAAAAAACAAATAATTCAATTTTATTATATTATAAAAATTGAAACTGTATTAGTAATAAATTATACATCTATATATCATGACTAAAAAGCAACTAATCACAGATATGGAAAAACTTGATCAACAACTATTGTTTGATAGTGCATTCGAATATTTAAATACAAAATATGGAAAAGTAAATCTGGCAACATGTATTCAAGGATTAGAAAGTGATGAAACACCGCAAGAAAAAAAATTCTCGATTGGATGGGCGGCACTAAGTTTATTGAGTGAACAATCGCGAGAATTTGATAATATTAAACACGGATTATCTAATAATATGAGAAAAAACATTGTTGGAAAAATGTGTTAATTACATAAAATCAGAAAATGTTTTTTTAGACTTTTTAGAATACTTTTTTATTTTATTTTTATCAAAAGTATTTGTTTTATGAGAAATAACTAATATTGTTTTCATAACATCTAATTGAACAAATGGTATTGTATAATTTTTTAGAAAATATTTTTCTTCTGATACACTCGCTCTATTATCATATTGTGTTTGTTCAAGTAAGTTTCGCCAAAATGCGAACGTATTTGCGGTAGCGTGATTATCATTATATGGTCCAAATCTAAGTATTTCTTTAGATTCAGTAAAGTATACATATATTTTACTACATCCGGCGCATAGTGCTTTTGGATTTTTCATTAACATATCAACCGCATGTGATATTCTAGTAGACGGGTAATAATCGTCATCATCCATATAAACAATAATATTTCCATTACAATAATTATGCATAAGATTTCGTTTTTCGCCTATTGGTATTTTTTTGTCTAATTCTATATACTCTACATTATCAATTTTAATATTATCATCTATCATATCTTTTATTTTGTCATCTCCATCATCTATAATAACCCACTGTATTAACTCTTTCGGATAATCTTGCTTATTTACCATCTCAATCAGTTTACCAAAAAACTCTCGTCGATTGTATGTTGGAGTACATATAGATACACTCGGCAAATCAGTCATATTTTTGTAAACAAAATAAAAATAAATAAATCAATTTTATTTATAAATTTATATACAATATAGTTTTATTATTGAAAAAATAATAGATTTATATCAATAATTAGTTATTTGATTTTATTACTTCTACTATCTCAGTAGTTGAAATACTTGGTGTTCTTGATAAATACACAACATTACAAATATCTTTTAATTCATTGAATTTGTCTTTCCAATCATCACCCATAATGAAAACATCTGCTTTATTTTCTAAAATATATTCTCTTTTTTTTTCAAATGATTCTTCTATAAAAATTTTATCTACAAATATTAAAGATTCTAATATTTTTTTTCTTTCATTCTGATTATATATTGGATAACGTTTTTTTTTTCTATAAGAAAATTCATCACTGGAAATACCAACAATTAACACATTATTATCTAAATTATTAAATTTTTTGCATCTCTCTAAAATATTAATATGACCTATATGTAAAAGATCAAAAGTTCCGAATGTAATTATTCGCATTTTATTATTATATTATATTTTAAAATTAATTTTAAAAATCATCTCAAACTTTTATATCCACCATATTTTAATCCATCACTATAAGAAAACTTTTTAATTACATTCCAATCATTACCATAATGTGATTTTAAAAAATCTTTGTTTGGTGTTTTATATTTTTTACCTAAAAAAATTATATCTTCAAAATCAAACTTATTAATAAATTCACATCTCTGATTTTTTTTTTCAGAACATATAGAACCATATGAATAATGTAGATATCCTTTTGTCGTGTTTAAAACTTGAAATATATCTATACTAACATTAGTTTCTCTATGTCTGTAAGTTATTTCAGATGCATTTTTTATATCTTCATTATTAGGAAAATGCCTTTCTAAATAGAATAAAGATTTATATTTTTTCATAATATGGTTTATTTTATTAAATTCTAATTCCAACACTCCTATATCTATGTCTTGGTCGTGTTCAATAAATTTTTTCTCTCTTTGTGCACCTAAACAAGTTCCACAATATAAAAAAAATGTAATATTATTTTTATCTAATATATCTTTCATATCTTCTAAAGTTTTCTTGAATTTATATTGCTTTTTATTTAAAAGAACAAAACTCTCTTTTTGTTTTTTAAAAATAATAAATAATATCATAATAAATAATATCAAAAATATTGATATCAAAATATATAAATTTTTCCTCATAATATTATAAATTATTTAATTATTTAATTATTAATCTATGTAACAAATTCAATTTTATTTAATTGTTCATAAAATTATTGTAACAATCAATAGATTCATAATCCAACAACCACGGAATATATTGAAAGACATTTTTTTCAATAAAATTCATTCTAATTGTAAAACCATTTTCAACAATGTTTATAATATTAGACAAATTGAATAAATAATATAGCAAATCTATTTTTTCTTTAGAATCGCACAAAAAAACATAAAAATCTCGTCCATGACAACTATATTCTCCAGTGTAATCTTTAAAACAACGCGCCAATCTTTTATGAGGGAGTATTAATTTGGGAGTTCCATAATACATACTGGGAACAGTCGTTGTAAATCCGTTTAATGAAAGTTTATTTGTTTTTTTATTCCAATTTGCCCCTGTAATCACTTTATATGTTTTCAATATTTCGGTTTTATCGCTATCATCATTTTCAAGACCACCTTTATCATACAATTTAATAATAGATTCTTTACATTTATCATTCGAAGTAGATATTTTCTTTAAATGCTGAAAGCAAGAATCGCAACTATTATCAATTATGTATTTAATAGATTTTTTAAATAAATGACTATTATTTGTAGGTATACACAGTTTATTATGTAATTCAAAATCAATGTATTTGTCTATATTAAATAATTTAAATATTGATCTTGTATTTGGTAATTTATATTTTTTTTCAACCAATACATAACAAATAGGGGTTTGACAATTATAATTAAATATTTTGTTTGCTATTTTACAATTAAATGCTTTAAGTAATTTAATTGTATATATTTCGGTAAATAATTCATAAATACCACTTCTATTCGGTTTAAACCACATAGAAGGAATGATAGCAAAATAATATCCACAATCTTGTAAAATATTATTAAAACAATAATGAGTCATTTTATCCCAGATTGTTTTTGGTTTTATATTTTGATTAATTATATGGGATGAATAATTTTTAGACAAACTTGGAACAAATTTTTTGTTTCCTGAAGTAAAAGGTAAATTTCCTATAATTAAATCGGCGGACAAATCTTTTAATAAAAATAAATCTTCAAGCAATATTGTTGTATTATATTTATATTTGTCTGTTATTTTACATAAATTATTATAATGTAATAAATTTATTTCATTTAAAGTATAATGAAAATTATTATTGAATAAATTTAATTTATTTTGTAAAACATCAAAAAAAACTCCTTTTCCGGCACCGGGTTCAAAAATATTATTAAAATTATGAAAATTTATAATACCGGAAACATCATCTATCATTTGATAAATTAGATAATCTGGAGTAAATACTTCGCCATATTTATCTTTATTATTCATAATAAAAATAAATAAAATATAATAAAAAACAAAACTAATTATTTTTTTTTTTCATAGTTTTAAAATTTTTAAAATTTCTATAATTTTTATAATTTTTATAATTTTTAAATCGTTTGTAATTTCTATAATTATTATTTTTTATTGTAGAGTTTTTACGATTGTTTGGATTATTTCTATCTTCGTCATAATGCGACATGCGTTTCAAATCAGAGTCTTTGGGAACACACATAAATCCACAAAAATCTTTATAATTAAGAGTACCTCCATAATTACGATTGGCCTTTTTTGGATCTATTATAATATTATTATTTGCATCTAAATGAGTTGATGGTTTATAACCGGGTTTATGAGTCCATACATTATCATCATTTAATCTATAGTAATGGTAATCACGACCAGGAGCAACTACTAACGCACCTTTATAATAATTAGATGGACAACTCCTTTTTAAACTTGTTTTACTAATATTTGGGTTATCATCCAACGTTCTTTTCATCATAGTTGGGCATTTATAATCATTTTTATTTAATTTCGGATATCCTTTAAAGTATCCTGGTTGAGCTCTTCTACACATGTTATACTTGGAATAATCGTTTTTACATAATTTTACAGAATCATCGCTTTTTAAATTTAAAAAATAAGTATAACAATTATGACTTTCTCTTACATATAAATTATCATTATATGAAGAATTATGAGATAAAATAGGAACTATGAACCCGCCTTTCTGATTATATTTTTTTTGTGTTTGTTTTTGTTGCCTTTTTCGAGTTTTTTTTACATTTCTCATTTATATAAATAAAAGAAATTATATAAATTTAGAAAATAATGTTTTTTTAATAGATGTAAACTTTTTATCAAAATCACTGTCTATATCTACAAATATTAAATCACCCGAATCAATACTACTGTATTTTGTATTGCCTGGATTTTTTAATAATATTTCATTATACTGTCTTATTATTTTTGATTGAACTGCTGTAAAAATATTTTTTAATACATCATCGCCTTTTTTTATTTTTGTCCAAGTAACATTTTTATTGTCCCAATAATAAATATGTGACAAATTTCCTTTTCCTGATAAAGGAAATAATGGTTTTTTGGTTTCATCTATTATTGAAATATTATAAATAATATCAATTATGTAATTATATAAGTCTTTTTTTTTATCAATAATATTATAAATATCATCGTCTACAATATTACAATTTATATTAAAATAATCAACAATATTTTTGTCTATAGGTAAATAATTATGAGTATTTAAATATTGGATTTTATCTTCAAAATTTAATATATTTCCTTTATTTAAAGTTTCTTTATTTTTTATTAAACTTTCCAAATAATCTTGTCTATCTTTTATTTCTTTTAACATACTATTTTGTTCTTTTACTAATTGTAATAAAAGATCTATTTTTTCTTCATTGGTGTTATTCATATATATAATATTATATTAATTAGTTATTATATATCAATTTTATTATATATAAAATTGATATAATAACTTTTTTACTGTTAATATTAAATGGAAGAATACAAAAAAGTTATTGATAATATTAAAAAAAAAATTAATTCTGATACTAATTTTTCTAATAATGATTTTATTGAACAATTAAAAGTTATTCAAAAAAATATTTTACAATCTCTTGATATAAATGTTACGTCTATTTTGATAAATAATAAAGAAGATATATTTATTAATTTAGACAAAATGGCGATTTTAACATTAAATTATTTAGCAACTTCTACTGATATTAGTAAAATACAAATTATAAATAATAATAAAGATTTATTTGAAAGAAAAAATAATGATTATGGTAGTTCATATAAAGATTTCACTTTACTCGGATTGATAGTTAGAATTAATGATAAAATTAACAGATTTTTAAATATTCAAAATAAAAATACAATGGTTGATGAAGATAAATACGAAACAATTAATGATTTATATAATTATTGTATTATATCGTTAATTTATTCTTATTAGTAATATAAAATAATAAAAAATAATATATATTTATAAATGGAACAAATGACACAAGAATTAAGCATTGATAATCATAATATAAAATCATTAAAAAAAATGTACAACGATTCTATTCAATCTAATTTATTTTTTAATACATACACCTTAATGGATGTTGAAAATGCTAAACAAAAATTATATAGTAAATTATTATTAAAATATAATTATAAAAATACTCATTATATTGAAAGATTTATAGAAGATAGTTCAAGATCTCTTGCCGAAGAAATTTTTAATAATAAAGAAGTTTCTAATAAATTAGAAAATACTATAAATAGTTCGCACACAAAAGAAACAAAATATAATCATCGTATTGTAAATATTGATTCCTTATATAGAAGTAATTTATATGATGATAAAACTTATGATACAAAAAGCAGTTCTGATATGAACATTGAATTAAATGATTCTTTAAATGAGGTTGTATCTTTGGAATTGTCACATGTTTGTATACCATTTACTTTTTATAATATAACAAGTAATTCCGGTAATAATTATTTTTATGTGGATGACGTTAAAATAGAGATATCTAGCGGTAATTATGATAATACTTCATTAATGGATGCTATAACGGATTCTTTGAGTAATAATTATATTACTGATTTAAGTTTTTCTGTAGATTCTATTACAAATAAGACAATTATAACATCTTCAGCAACATCTGGTTCTCGTAATATAAAATTTTACGATTTTTTGAATGAAAATTATGATTTTTCAAATAAAAAAACTACAAATAAATATAATACAGAGATTCAAAGTAAAGTAAATAATAATTTAGGATGGATACTCGGTTTTAGAGATATTTCCGGTACAAATATTGAATATACAATTGATGCGGGAACATCTATTACCTCTGAAGGTATTTGTTATATTCCGTATACAAAATATTTTATTATTGTACTTGACGATTTAAATAAAAATCAAAATAATAAAGGTCTTGTACAAATATCTAATAGTAAAGAAATTATTAAAAAAGAAAAGTATTTTAATAATAATGATAATTCTTTAAATTGCTTAACATCTAATAATTTTAATACTTATGTGAACAGTAGTGGTCGAACTCTTACTAAAAATCAATTATATAGCATTTTACAAGTTAATAATGAACAAAATAAATTAAATGAAAACAATATTAAACTTGATGGTAATCTAATAAATAATGTTTTTGCAGTAATACCATTTGAATCTAAATCTTTAGTATGGGGAGAATTAAATTATGTTTCAGACAAAAGTAGATATAAAAGAGTTTATAAAGGTCCAGTAGATATTAACAATATGAATATTAAATTATTAGATGATAAAGGCAATTTATTAGATTTAAATGGAAGCGATTGGTCTATGAATATTATTAGTACACATTTATATAAATATTAAAATTGAACCGATTCTTTTATTTATCTATAACTGATAAATCAAATGGTATATACTAAAAAAACGAAATCTCAAATTTATGAAGAACACAAAGATAATAGATTAGTAGAATTTACAATTAAAACGGATAATTATTCAAGTGAATTTATGTGTGATAAAAGTGGTAAAATTTTTAGAAAAATGAAAAGTGGATATTGGAAAGAAATTATTAACAAATCTAATCATTGTAAAGGTTATAATGTTATTTTAGTTAATAAAAAACAATTTTCAAGAGCAAGAATTATATTATATGGAATAAAAAATTTAGATTTATATAATAAACAATATACTGTTAATTATATAAATAATAATAGACTTGATTGTAATGTTGATAATCTACATGTAAAAGATTTTAAGAAAACAATTTCATAATAGAATCTTCTTCACGAGGGCCGCTGTATTCTTCGGATTTATTATTACGATAAATTACAAGAGTCGGAAATCCTTTTACATTATATTTTTTCATCGCATTTTGTACATTTTCATCATCATTATCTGTGCAATTTACTTTTAAAAATTTAACCTTTTTTTTATGTTCATTATTTGAAGACATTTTATCCCAGGTTGGATAAAAATTTTGGCAGTGACCACACCAATCCGCTCCAAAAAATATTAATTTGGGTAATTCTCCGTCATTTATTTCTTGTTCTAAATTTTCTACTTCAAATCCTTCTTTAGAAAGATAATATTTACGAATAAATAATAATAATAATAATACACCCACTAAAATTAGTAATTTATTCATGTTCTTTTTTTTTGTTAAAAATTTCACTTTTCGCAATACACTATTTACAAATCTCGATACTTTTATTTTCATTATTATAAATTATAATAATATTATATTTTAATGGTATTATATGATGATTTTGAATTTTATTTATTTTTATTTATAACTTTTCTATTAATAATAATTTTATTATTGTTATATTATGTTAATATTCAAAATAAAAAATTATTTAATAAGAATAATAAACTAAACTAATATATATATCTGGATATGAATACATTTTTAAAATATATATTAATTACTTTACTTACATTTTTATTTATTTATATTATTTTAAAAAATATTTCTAAAATATTTATAGATCTAGAAGGATTTAGTATAATAAATGTTAAAAATCCTGGTATTTATTTAACTAAATCTGAGAATTATATAAATGATGAATTTAGAAAATTAAAAGAGACTAAACGTAATAATTACACACGATGGATATATATGAAAAAATTTAATCTGTTGCTTAAACGTTATAAAAAAATTAGAAATAGATTTAAAAATAAAATAAAAAGACATGAACATAATAAAAATAAATTTGAAAAAAAAAAATGTTCAAAAAAATATAATAGGTGTAAAAAACATAAAAAGAAAAAATGTTCAAAAAAATATAATAGGTGTAAAAAACATAAAAAGAAAAATATAAAAATAAGAAAAAAAATTAAAAAAATTAAAAAAAAAATTAAAAAATTAAAAAATAACGAATATAAATATGTCAAACATATTAGAACTATAAACCCTGGTATAAACCCTGATTTAAAGAAAATTAGAACACAAATTAGAAATACTAATTGGGAAAAAATTCGTAGACGTAAAACATACAAAAATTCAAAAAAATCCGAAAAAGAATATAGTATTGTAAAATTAGTATATGATCATTGGAACAAGTATGTTAAAAAATTTATAACTTCTAATAACTTTTATAATATAATTAATAATGAAGATTATTATGGTAGAGAAATTAAAAAAGGTGATTATATTTTGTATACAGATAATATAAATAATGCAACCAATATGAATATATCTTTAACACAAAACAACTATAATAAAATATTTAATAAAATAAAAGATGGTAATAAAAATAAATCTAATGATACAGGCGAAATAATATCTCAATATTTACCTGATAAAAATATATATAAGATAGATAAAATTGTTAATAATACTATAAATCTTGTTAGCAATTTTGATAATAATGAAAAAAAATTAACTATTATTCCTAATAGTATAATTAATAAAATATATTATTCTAATGGTTTTGCAAAACAAAATATTGATCCACAACTTCATGAATTTAAAACAAGTAACAATAAATCTATATATTTTTTTTTAATACATCCTGAAAATAAACAAAAAACTATAAATAGTTCTAATTTACTATATTCTGTTGTTATTAATTAATATTTATTATAATTAATATATTTATATACTAATTATATAAGAATGAATGAATTATGTAAAAAAATTATTTTAACTATATTTATATTTTTTCTATGTTATATTATTTTAAAAAATATATCTACAACAAATAAAATTATTGAAGGGAAAAGAGTAAGAAGAAGAAGAAATTTTTCTATTAATAAAATTTTTAGAAGAAATAAAAAAAATAAGAAAACATCTCCAAGACTTCCGACACGTCCGACACTTCCGACACGTCCGACACGTCCGACACTTCCGACACGTCCGACAC
>MDSX01035020.1_pt1 | contig 19156 bp, 14 predicted proteins | sample 811141 | NCBI WGS metagenome assembly MDSX01 (sample SAMN05326642, study PRJNA326480) | marine metagenome | isolation source: seawater | place: Atlantic Ocean: South East | collected 2010 | reverse complement strand
GTGAAGCCCCTGTCAAAACTCTAACTCGAACGCTTTAGTGTACGCGCGGAGTATAGCCCAACACTGGTCTGGGCGCGCCGCCAGCTCCATCCAGTACCACATAACGCAGCGCGCCTTGGCCATGGGGCGCACAAGGCGTCGGGCAATGTGCCACAGCATCTTGGCCGGGCGATGACAGCGGAGCACATGCATGCGGTACACGATAAATGGGTTGAGCCGCCCGTCGAACGCGTGCGCCCCGTCGAACATGTAATTCATGTCGGTAACGTGCATGAGACACCAATGTGTGAGGTCGCAGTTGAACGAGCGCGCGCCGTAGAACATGCGGTTGCAGTTCTCGATGCCTAGCACAACCCACGAGCGCAGGTCGCCGTTGAAGGCGTGCGCGTGCTCGAACATGAAGCTCATGTTGTATACATTACCAACGCACCAGCTCGAGATGTCGCCATTGAAGGAGACCGCTTGCTCGAACATGGAGCGCATGCGCCTGACGTTGGCCACGCGCCACAGGTTGAGGTCCTGGTTGAAGGCATGCGCGTGCTCGAACATGTGGCTCATGTTTGTGACGTGACCCACGTCCCACATTCCGATGTTGCCGTTGAACTTGTGGCAGTGACCAAACATGCCCATCATGTCGGTTACGTTGCTGGTGTCCCACGCAGTCAGATTGCAGTCAAATTTAAACTGCCGCCAGAACATCATGGACATGTCTGCCACGCAGGAGACGTCCCACCGGCTGAGGTCGGCCCCCTGGATGCACTCTGGCTGCAACTCCCGATCCCCTTGGCGCGCAAACAAGCGCGACATGTCGGTCACGCGCGACACGTCCCAGTCCGCGATCGGCCCGTACTTCTTCTCTGCCTCGTACGGGTCTTGCATGTAGCCCGAGGCCGCCTGGCGGAGCGTCGCATTAGTGAACCGCGTCATGAGCCCTTGCGGGTGCTGCTAAAACAGAAACGCGCTTGTTTTGAAAACAGTGTTAGCGGGCCAATAAAAACACAAAAAATGATGGCTGAATGCGCGTGTCGATTATGGTGTCAATGTGTGTACTTTTGTATAATGAATCATAATTAGACACGGGTACAAGTCGGAGCTATGAAAGACTGCAAATCCACACACTTTACACTTTTAATGCTTTGTTATGAAACTTACTGCTCGTCCGCGTTTACAATATTTGCAAAGTTAAGCGCAGTGTCGCTGGTTTTGGCATAGAGTTCGTTGATCGTTCCTGACGCGACGTGCATTTCTGTTGCAAGGGCCCTTAGTTTTGGCAGGGCGTGAATAAAAAGGCGAGAGGCCTCAATGCCCATCTTGCGATTCACAGAAGTTGTATCCGTCGTGGAATCTGTACTTATGTAGGTGATGATTTCACAGAGTTCGTTGGTGAGAGCATTCTGGCAACGAAGCAATTCGTACACCGTAGGCACCTTTCCGTTTGTTACGTATTCCGTTATTGCTGTTTTTACCTTGTTTATGCGGCTCTTTAGATTGTCGGTGTGCGATATGGGTACACATGCGCCCAAATCGTTGATTTGATTAATCACCTTCGTTATTTCGCCGGCGATACCAGTGCGATTTTGTAGTGCAGGCTGTCGTTTCTCGCCCTCGCGGCGTCGATTCTTTTCGTCTCCATTTTTTAAAATCTGTGGCGAAAGTTCGTCATGTTCGTCATCCTCTTCTGAATTTTCGGAGCTGCCTGGCTCAGCGCCCCGTGCTCTCTTGCCAACGTTCTTGGGGGTTGTGGACATTGACGATGGAATTGTTTTGTTTTGCCGTTTATGAAGTTTTCGAGGAGGTGAATTTTCGCTCGAGCTGTCTGAATTGCTCGAGTCACTTGAATTGTCCGAATCTTTCCTTTTCTTATTGGTTTCTTCGGAATCATCCTCACTGCTTTCCTCGCCACTTTCTTCGCCAGAGCTTTTTGATCCGGAGTCACTGTCGGAACCGTCTAGCTCTGGTTCATCAGATTCGGAATCGCTGATTTTTCTTTTTTTGCGGCCGTTTGTTTTGCGGTCATCATTGGACGACGAATATTTAGAATCCGAATCTTCACCGTCAGATGATGACCCTGACTCATCATGGCGGCCCGCGTCAACGTGTGCGCGATCGCGTTTCTTTTGTTTACTTTCTTTGGCTTGATCGTCAATGAATGACTGTTGTCCCTTTGCAGGTGTTTGCGTGTTTGGCACTGCTTTGTTGCTCTGATTGGGCTGTTTGTTTTTGTCGTTTACAAGTGGTGGCTTTTTACTTGCTTCGTTACGACCCTTTTCTGGAGCCGAGTTATCCATTTTTTCGGGTGGTGCTTTGGACGCTTGAGATTTGGTTGTTTTTACCTTGGCGACGCTTTTGTCGGGTTCTTCCGAGTCTGAATCCGAGTTTGTTGTGCGCTTGGGTGTTTCGTTGCTGGTAGGTGGTTTTTTGGGAAAGACCAGATCTTTTGCGCGTGAAGTGAAGGAAGAACGTAGCGCTCGGCCGTTTTTTGCCGCCATCTTTAAATGCAACTCTAGTGCTTGCGTGTGTGACGGATCTGGTGAAGCCACTGATTCGTGAGAAAAAACAAGCAAACTTACGCTTATTTGATCGGCAAAAAGTTGCATGTACCTGTGGGCTTCTTTTCGTTCGAGAACTTGAGCGTTTGTTACGTTCAACAAAGTGTAAAAGAGGCGTTCAACGCTCGCAGCAAGCTTTGCTTTGTCGTACCCTCCCGGGGGGGGAGGTCCCGCAATTTGCATATGATTCAAGATAGCAAACCCGTGGCTTTGGGAAAGGTCAAACTGACGAACAATATTTCCTTTGAGTGAGCTGTTTTCTTCATTTTTTTGCGCTTCTGTCGCAAACACCAGTGAACAACCCTTTTCGTTTTCTCCAGTGCGTAGAAGTGCGACAATAGGGCGCGCGGTTGGTGAGTTTTCAAACAGTAGCCAGGGAAGCACTTCAAACGTTTGATTGCACAGTTTTCCGGCGTCGTTTATTTCAATGTCTTGGCCCCTAAGAGTTGCGATGTGCGATGGGAGGCACGGTTTGAGGAGGAGATTTTTCATTAATCGCACGTCCGCATCTGCAGAAGCATAGCTTCCTGCTAGAAACGGATCCTTTGGCCGTATCATGTCGTCGGATTGGGATTTTTGGTCTGCGGAGGTTGTTTGCGTTGTGGCAACTAACGCGGGAGAGACGGGATCGGTCATTATGACGGGTGCTGTAATCGATGTCGCACAGTTATCACAATATTGTACACTAACGGATAGCGGGGCTAACGTGTTGGTGCAATCGAAACCTTGACGTGTAGCGAGTAACAGCGTGTTCCAGACTCTAGTTTCCACCGCTATTGGTGCATGCGACTTCCAAAGCACAGATGCATCTTAGGCCGCACTTAGGCCATTCTTAGGCCACGCTTAGGCTTTCGTTGGCAGCACCCAACCTTCCGATACAGAATGGCTGAACTTGTACCTAACGTAGCGAAAAAGAGGCCACGCTTACTATCAACACCGGAAACGTCTGGAGAACCAACGAATGAAGACGAGAGCGAGGAAAGTAGCAAGGAAGAAAGCGAGGAAAGCGAGGAAGAGGGCGAGGAAGAAGGCGAGGAAGAAAGTGGGGAAGAAAGTGAAGAAGAAAGCGGGGAAGAGAACGAGGAAGAAAGCAGCAACACTGTGGCTTCTTGTGATTCTAACTCAAATGGGCCACCAAAGCCACAGATACAGGCGTTTCTAAAAAAACTTGATGCAAGAGTTTCTAAGCTGAAACGACAAAAGCGTAAACTTGAGGGAGAAGTCAACGAATGGCGTCAACGTGCCGAAGCGGCCGAGGCCGCGCTTGAAACAGGAGATGCGACGACGACGGCGACAATTGCGACTGATTCACCGCATGCTGGTCCGGAATCTGCGGTGGCAACCAATGGCAAGTCAATCATTAGTATGCCGGACAAAGAACACCCATTCGGCATCAGTGTAATACTTCCCGACTACAAGACAGACCCCGTTGGCACGGTGTACAAAAACACACACATCAAATTTCCACACCGGATTATCCCAGGCAAAGATGGCAGGGATAGGATTTTTGTTGTCGAAGCTCGCCCAAACATTACCATAACAGCAAGGCTGTTCAACTGGTTAACAAAAGACTGCGCAACTGAGTACGACGTTTCCCCTACCGGACTTCTAAAACTCAAACTGGAGGTGCTATTTGCTGACACCCACGAAGTTGTAAAGGTGGCTGATCTTGGAAAAAGCACATACCATCTGTTCAACCCACCCGAGGAACAAATTGCCGAAAAAAGGATGGTCGCAGGAGAAGTTAGTTGGACATTCAAGTGCCAGTTTTCGTCCCGTGCTACCAAAAATCCAAGCAATCGCGATTTCTTGTTTCGCGTACGCTGCACAAATCCGGAGCTGTCACACATTGAACAACTCACTTTTACTACACCTTTTAGCTTCAAGGTCATCAGCCGACAGTACAATCGTGTTTCCTCCGGGGAGCAGTGAACATGAACAAGCCCAAAGATGTGTGATTCGGGAATTGTGTGTGTGTGAGTATGATCGACAAAGTCTCAAGTGCGTGTCATTTAGTGTTTGCCTTTGCGCGTGCAAGGCCAGCAAGTGCAACTGAACTTACAAACGCAATAGCAGTTCCGTGTTCCGACATCTTGACATTAAGCTCGTTCACAAAGTAGTGTTTTTTCTCTAACAAGAAATCCACGACGAGTGTTGCGTACGCGTCGTTTTGTGTGTTGGTGTTTGCATCTGTCCTGAACACCGCACCAAGGTCAAGACTGTGCATCACAAGTTTGTGCAGCGCGTGGGGCCCGACCATCACAGCTTCAATCGACTCGCTTGGTTGGTCTCGCGGGGGGAGAAGCGCAATGTTTGGATCTTTGTTGCTGTACTTTTCCCGTGCCTTTTTCAGATACTCGATGTCATCATCGTAACTGTCGGGCTTCAAGGTGGATGCGGGGGCTTCGTACTCGGCAAGGAGCGAATCTATCGCTACTGCAAACGTTTTTCTGTATTTTTGCACCTTCTCCACGTCTTTGTTGTGTGTGGTATATGCCCTCTTTTCCTTTTCCTGTGCATCTGTTACCTTTTTAACTTTAGCTTTAAGGTCCGCGACGCTTGTCTTTACAGTTGGATTGGCAGAAGGCCCAGTTGCTGCTGTCAGATATTCCTCCATGTTATCTATCTTCAACTCGTTTATTTTTTTTTGCATCTGCTGCTTCAAAGAACTGACCAATGCAGCCGCTTTTTTTTGCTCAAGTCTGTTTATGAGCATGTATTTGTATTGTTCCAAGTACATATACTGCGCGTTCGCTGTTTTTTCGCGTTGTTTACTTAGCTCGGACACCTTCGGTGGTGGTGACTTCTCGAAAGGATTTTCCAACGCATCTCTTGCAACAGAAAGATATTCCTGTTGCTGAATGATTTCCTTCTTCACGTTTTTAAGGTCCGTTTTCAAGTTGTCTATCTCTCGTTCATAGGTTTCGGGAAATCCACTTGTGACGACTTGAATCGTGTATTCGACCTGGTCCACGATTTCAAGAAGTCTTTGTCGTTCGTCTTCTTGCGCCTTTTCAACATTTCTGATTGCGAGTTCGGTACTGTCGTATTCCGCTTCATGGGCTGCTATCGAATATTCCTTATCCTTGATAATCTTGTCCAATTCCACTTTTGTACTCCTTTTAATCCTCTTAATCTCAGCACTGATGAGCTCTTCCTCGGTAACAGCCATGGCCTGTTCAGTTGTGGAGTCGTTTTGTGCGCCACCTGTTGAGTTCAACTTTCCATACTCGAGGAAAGGAAGATCTTTCTCCTTTTCTGGTTTCCAATCGGTCCTGCCATAGATGTTTCTGCTCCCCACCCATGAAGACACCGTTTCGTTCCATTCCGAGATGGTTATATAAACGGGGTCAGGCTTCAGTCCGGGCGCTCCCGGAAAGGGAGGGGGGGCCGCTCCCGGAGGGGGAGGGGGGACCGCTCCCGGAAAGGGAGGGGGGACCGCTCCCGGAGGGGGGGCAGGGGGGGTCGCTCCTGGGAACGGGGGCGGGACTGTGGCCGGGGGCGAAGGTGTCGAAGGGTTTTGCTTTGGTGGAACGTCGGGCACGGGTCGGAGAGGCAGCGCCGTTCTGGGAGAGGGAGCAAGATACTCCCCATTGCGTTTTTGCCACTCGTATTCAAGCTTAGTTATCAGGTTGTGGTTTTTGGGATGTTGGGAAACTCTTTGCGCCATCCCGTAAAGATCAAGCCAGAGTGGAATGGTCTCAAATTTATGAGCTTCGTTTGCGTCATGCATGCTGATTAGTACAGCCAGCAATGAGATCATGGCAGACAAGACCGATCCGTCTTCTGGAAAAGCCTTTGAAGCGTCAAATTTGCCGACATACACCCGAAGCATTGGGTCATCTAAGTCCACTAATGCGCTGTTCCAGACATCTAGATGCGAAATGCCCAGTCCCCCAAGAATATTCACAACATGGCGGATTCCGGCAACCATCGCAACCCGCTTTCCGGTATCTGTCTCTTTAGAATATACACTTGGCAGGTTTGACGCTTTGGTGTCGTTCCACAGCGTGATCAACTCGGATCGCGTGTTGTCAGAAGACAAGCGACCGCTTATTAGTGGAATTCCCACGCCCATCCGTGCCGCGATGGCTGCCATTGCGACTTCTGACGTTGCTCGCAATTTAGACGACGCTGCGTTTCCTTTTACGACGTTTAAGGTCACCTTTCCTGCGCGTGTTGCGATTTCCCAGATTGCATCAAGAACGTGCACACGATCTTGCTCATCAAGCGAAGCGACAAACGTTTCGGCGTCGGATGCCGTTAAGGTCGAATGGTGTGAACTTTGTAACGTAGATAAAAGTTTGCCGTGTTCTTCCACACCGAGTGGAGCAATTAGACCCGGTGATATGTGTTGGGATGTGAAAGAAGGCATGTCGGGCAGTGCCAGTACGCTACCGTTTCTCTCAAGTATGGCAGACACAAAGTCGCTGTTGAATCGTGAGACAAATTCCACCAAATATGTGCTTGTTCCAAAAGTCAAAAGCGTTGCGGGGTCAATATTAAAGTCGATGTGTACGTTGTCAATGTGGCTATTTTTTGCTTCTTCCGCGCTTCCAGCGGTCGTAGGCGGTGATCCGATAGACATTTCGAGTCCTTTGCTATTGTATGATCCAAGAGGCGTAAGCGCGTCGGGTGAAAAGGTGGCCCGGGTCCATGGTGGTGTGTATGTGGCCATTATTTCTTTTTACTTTTTCTAATCCATTATGGTGGTTATTTCAAAACACGCTTCAACTCACAACCGCTGTGCTACTACAGGTGACAGTTGATTGCAGATTGCTGGTTTGCAACCTTTTCACAAATTGCTTTTTGGCTCATGCATTGTTTACGTGTTGCTTCTGCAGTGGCTTATCCTTTCGCGCTCGGCTCGTTGAAGAGGTCAGGCGAGAAGAAGCGTCGATTTGATGGCGTGAATTTGTGTGCGATATTTTGTCATTTCGTTGAGCTCGTCGTTGAGGCGTGTGTTCTGGCGCTTGAGGGAGCTGATTTCGGATTCAAGAGCGTTGTTTGTACGCTTAAGGTCGCGAATCAAGTCCTTGTCGTTTGTGACAGCAGCATCGTCGGATGACGAATCCGCGATCTCTGTTGGCGAGGCGTCGCGCGAAACGTGCGTAAACACGCCGGCTGGGACACTTGCGTTGCCTCTTTTGACGACGTCCAGATGTGCGACAGTCGGAGTTGCAAAAAAGGGGTACGCGTTTGCACGGTGATGCAAGTAATAGTGCTTGTGCTGAAACCCCTTGTCGGAGTTGTGAAACTTGTAGTAAAGGTCGTGGTTTGCAAGTTGCACCGGAAGGTGTTCCTTGTGCAGAAGAAATGTGGTCTCATGCGTGCCAGCCTCGCGAAAGATGGGACCCACCTTGTTTTGAAGGATTGCGTCTTCAAACTTGTCAAAAAGACCCGGGCAGCGGTCCTTAACCTTGTCCGGATCGCGCGCAAGCAGTTCGATGGTGCGACCAATTGCGGAGCTCCAGGAGTATGGCTTGGTCACCTCCGCGGGGGGGCAAAACACTGCACCTTTTGGGTTAAACGTCTCGCCGGGTTTTATGCCCCATTGCTGCCCTCCGACAAGGCTTCCTGAAATGGGAGCTCCATTGTTGTTGTCGAGCAAGTTGCGAAACCAGTACACGACAGCGAGAAGGTCGTCTGGTTTACACTCAATCTTGGACGCGGCGCTTTTGACAATGAATCGAACGTACTCGTCTTGCACATCCTTGTCAAACGGTGGTCCGTCCTGAAGAAGTGCGGGATTGTTTTTGCGTTCGGCGTACGTCGTGGTCTTTGCGGCCTCGGCAACGATTGGTTCCATCTCTGAGGGCGAGAGTGGAGTGGCCGCTTCCGTGTTTTCCTCTAGCTCCTGGCCAGGATTGGGATTGGCGACGATGGTCTTGCTTTTTGTGCCGTTCGGTCGCCGTTTTGACACCTCGTTCACCACAGCAGCAACTTCCTCAGCCGACGCGCCCTTTGTGAGAAAGGCGGTTGACATGCGCTCGCAATTGGAGAGTGCTTTGATAAAGTGCTTGACTTCGTTGCCAATGCCCACGACAAACATGTTGATCCCCTTGTGATTCATGTGTGTCGCCACAGCATCCGCCTTTTCTTTGCAGCTGCTAAAGCTATTAAGTCTCACAAACTTTGGCTCCCCATCGACGATGTCGGCGATGAGATTCTTGGTATTAGAAGAGGTGTCTTCTCCGTCTGTAACAAGAAAGATGCTTTCTACCCCAACCAACTTTTTATCGATGATTGCATCTACGGCGTCGACAAGCGCAGTGGTGCCACTTGGTTCGGGTAAGTTAAATCCTTGCTGCACATTGAACATGCACTTCAATGCGGAAGCAGCCACCCTCGACTCGTCAACCTTATCATCCATTGAGCCGGACGCGTCCCACAGCGCGACGACCCCGTCTTGTTTAGGCGGCGTTGGGTTTTGATACATACATTCAAGCTTGTTTGGGCAGTTGAAGTACCACACGCTGTGTAGACCGCTAGGTAGGCCCTTTTTTGTACTCTGGGCATCGGTCATCCTGGGTTGGGTTGGGTGCTGTGCTCTTGTGAGTTAGCCGGTTAGGGCTAGCGGTCTGTGAGATGTGACGAGAGTTGTACAACCGCACCTTTAGATGCGTAGCTACTGAAACTAGTAGAACGCGTTAACCCCTAATAATAAGGCACGTTTCGGTAATGTCAGAGTAAAAAGCAAAGCGTCGCAGCACCCACGGTTACGCCGCAAGAAGCATGCTTCCAAATCTCAGCAACCTGTCGTTACTCAACGGCGTTTCTGTGGAGGCCAAGCGAAAGCGTGAAGAAGACGAGTTTTTAGACGCGCCTGAAGAAGACGAAGAGGAAACGCCCCCAGGCCCGTTTGACGGGCTGAGCCCCGAGCTGATTCTGCTTATACTCGACAAGATCAAGGATGACAAAGATGTCATCGTTTGCGAGACCGTCAAAAGTTGGTGCGCAACTAAAAAATCACACCAATCGGCATGTGACGGCAAAGAACCGGGTGATAAGAAGTTATGGAAAACGTTGGCCAAGCGCGTCTTTGAAAAGAGCCCCATCTTCAAAAAATTCAAGGATAACCCCAGCCCGAAAGAAGCCTTTTTCGACATGTGCAACGCAACGGAATTGGCCAACGCCGTGGCAAAGCGTTTTATTTTCAAGGCAACCAGGGATCTAGGAAGGCGTCTTATAAGCAATCGCCAGCTCAAATACCATCCGCTCTATGAGGTGATAGATGGCTGGATCGAAACAGCCGATGATGAGAGGCATACGGCGGCAGGAAAGGGTGCATTTGATGATCTATACAAGGGTAAAGAGGTAGTTGATCCCAATTACAACTATATGGATCCGGACGCTTTCGACGGATCGTACATAGAAAAAGACTACGACTTTCGCAGACTTGTCAAAGCGTTCACCAAAGATACGATCGCTTTACTCGTTTGGGACAACCTGCTTTTTTGGGACAAAGACTCGATAGACGGATACACGCCTGATACCGACGACTTGTTGACACTGGTGCATGAACGATTGCATGTAGCTGGCAGGGAGCTAGGGGTGCAGGTTGTGTGCCTACTCCAGGACAAGTACGACCTAAACAAAGCCAACGATAACGCATACGTAGACGGGCGCTTGGATGTGATGAATGAGAGCCGGTTGCGCGCGATTTCTAAGTTCAAGGATGCTGTAAAAAATGCGGGTATATCAATTGTGAAAACCGCCTTTCACCCTGAACCCCAACACCAGCACGGCAAACCGCATGACGACTATCTACGGTATCTCCGCAATTTGGTTGACGACGTAATGGGAGGAAGAGTGTGACTGAGATAATGTAGTTGAGTGTGCGGTTTTTTATCATTTTATTATTCTGCGATCGGTGCCGGGGACGGAAATCGCTCTCGCGATACAACGTCTGTCAACCCACGAAGGCTGCCACTGTCAATAACTTTATAATGAGCAAAACGAGAATCGCATGTACCGTTGTGGGCTAAGTCCACAATGATTGCATCTGGGGCTCCACATTCTCTCATCCGTGCTGGGTCGGGTGTCGCGGAAATGAATTGCCCACTCGAGCGTCCGGCTCCCGTGCAGCGCCAGGTCCGAAAGCAGATTGGTACGTCGCGCTCGAACATAATACAAGAAAAGATGAGCATCTCTGCGTCTGACATGTAGAGAGTGTCTGCACACTCGACAAAACGCGCCAATCTACCTTCCGGGTCTTCGGGCCATGGTCCCGCTTTTGTGCGCTCTTGTTCCGAGGTGCCCACGTCATGTGTAAGAGCAACAAGTTCGTGCACCTGCATTTCTTGGTTGAACACCGGGTAAGAGGTCCAATTTTTTACGGTCCACTCAATGATATACTTCCTCATTTTTGAAGCCGCTGCTTCCAGATTCTTGGATGTGATGCAACCGCGATGCATGCACTCGAGAACCGATGCAAAACAGGCTGGGAGACAATCCCCATTACGAACTCCAGTTTCGAGCTTGAGTCTGAAATTGCGAGGGCCACTGATGTCATAATGCTGACGAACCGCATAATGAAACGTCCAATCTAAGCGTTCTTGAGCCATATGACAGTGGTCGAATTGGGTGCTGCGTTGCTGTTGCCTCACGTGAATAACCCAGTGAGACAGGAGTGTGGTGGCAAGCGATAGCGCTTAAACAAATACAACTGCTTCGGTAAGCACCAGTGACGCAATGGGTGCCGTTGATCTGGACATATGGGAAGCATATAACGAGGCCGATACCAGAGCCCAATACTCGATATCGCTGCTTGCGCCCACTACGATAGCATTGCTAATAAGCACCTTGTTGGGCGGTTTGGGAATGTTTGAGACGACAAATCCTGGTGCGTAGGGTAGCACCAGTCGCTAAATAACAAAGTTGTGTAGCAAGGGTTGGCAAGAACGGCGTCACTAGGTAACAGCATGGATGACGGCGACGGCAATCAGGGCATAAACTTTATGCTGTGGATGGTTGTCATTTTGTGCACAGTAAGCATATTTGCGATGCATCTGGACAAGGATGCGCGATGGGGTTGTGACACTGTCGCGATCAGTGACGATGTGGGACCTTCGTCAGACACCGTGCAAGGCAAAAAAACAAACTGACAGGCCCTTTTGGCAATTTGGCATTTTCAAATTCTAAGTATACCGTTTGCTAACTTGCTCTAAAATATTGTTCAGGCACAGTTTTGTGTGCATTGTAATTATGCGTGTTTTATTGCCCCCTCCACACCTTGACATGCGCGCTTGTGATTTGTTTCACACATTAACAACGCTGTTTACAATCACAAAATGGCCTGCCTGCTCGGCCACCTTGCCCTCTTCGTCCGGATGTACTGCAAGGCCATCAATGATCAAAAAATCAATCACTCCGGCAATCGAACTTTGGGCTATCCGCTCGCAAAAATGTTCGACAGCAGTAGGGTTGTTGACAAGTGTTGAATAGGCGAGCATGTATGCAACGCAATGTCCTGGGACGGGTTCTTTTGGTAGTTTGTTGTCGAGGTCTTCAAGAGCAGAAATGGATCGCTTGAGGTCTCGTGATTGGTTACGAGTGAGAGGGTAAGGGCCCTTTCGCGGTGGAATGACGTCGGCTTTGGCAACCTCGCCAGCAAAGTCCAGTGTGTTACCAACGGCTGTGTTGATCTCGTACAAAGGCACGATCACAAATTCACGCATTGCGAGTTCAACGGGAGAGGCACCCGCATCGCTTAGAGGTCGCGTAGCGCTTGGTTTCACAAATACGTACTGAGATGCACCTTTTCCCAAGGCGCGAATGGTTGCGTTGGTGTAAAGTGGATGCTTGGCGTGCAGCGTGAAATCCACAATGTCATGGTAAAACTGGTGAGGGTTTTTGGAATTGGGTCCAGCATGAAGCACCTTGAAACTTCGGCCCACGTTGGGGGCAGCAAGTGCAAATGCTTTGTTGTCAAACTCTGCATCCCGTATCGCAACAGCGCGTTTCTCGCTGTCAGCGACATAGAGCACCGATGAAGCCGGCGTCGTTCCTTCGATTGCGTGAGGCTGTAAGGCAGCAATTGTACGCGCAACTTTAGAGTCTCCGCGAAGCGACTCTGGACCTTTCGCAAGAAGTTCCCTCTCCTCGATCGGGAGTTCCGCGAGTACTTCCGGTGAAAAAATGGCATCGTGTCGCGCAAAGCGCACTTCTTCGGGGTTATCGGCGATGGGTTTTCCACCAACGGTGTGTTGCGCGGCAGCAGTGTGCAGTCCGTTGAGGAGACTGGACGTATCCATAACGAGCGCAAGTGCATGACCAGCAACTGTCTCTTTAGTACCGCCCCCTGCACTCGCTTCTGCACTGGTTGCACCAACAACCGCAATCCCAACGGTATAGTAGGGGTGCAGCACATTTCTCGCTGCTCGAATGTAGGGGTATTGCATCCGATCTTCTTCCGTAGAATCGAGCGCGGCTTGTAACATGCCGATGGATAGCATAGCAGTTCCGTCGCAGTCGTTTGAACTGATTGGTGTGCGCAGCGCTGCACGCAGCCAGCTTTCTATCGCACCAAACATTGCACCTGTCGCTCCTTGTAGCACACATCCGTCGCTTCGATAGGCAACAAGATAATTCGCGACTGTAGAAACAGACGACGCGACGGTTTGCATCCACACAGCCGCTTTAAGACCTGGTTTTGCTGTCGCATTTAGGAACTTGTCGATTTGCTGTGCATCATACTCCAATTCCATACCGGCGGCCTTTTCTAACAGCTGATTAAGCACATGTTTTCCAAAAGGAAATTCTTGGTCGATGATGTTGTGTACCAGGTCGTACCCCTTGTCGTTTACTCCCACAGGTGCTTTCCCCACAGTTTTGGTGAGCGCCGGAGACAGCTGATAAACGAGATGTTTTGTGCGCAAATTCCAAGCGGCGTGCGCCCATTGATCTACCTCGTTTTCAGCCGCATCAAGTTTTGCTTGCTGGTCTTGATTAGTGACAAACGTTACATCCACTGGGTTGTCATCAAAATCAACGATGCTTATGTTCGATGCGCCAATGATGCTTGTGTGTGCCGCGGATGCGCCGTAGGTAAGCGGTTGAAGATAGTGGACACCGCCCTGTTTAAGAAATGTGCTCAAGTACACGGATCCAGCTCCCGAGCGGGTGTCAACAAGCGTGCCATTGATTGCTGCACCAATTCTTTGCGATGCGATATTTAGCTTAGTTCGGCTATTCATAAACAGCTTACCTTCTCGAACATCCACCAACTTGGACGGAAGCTGGATTTGCATGCGAGTTGGGTGGTTTCTGTCAAGAATTGCGTATTCAGCATGCGTCGAGTGTGTCAGCGCAAAGTCAGTCGCGGCGTCGTCCGCGGCAACGTTTAGGTTGCCTCCCAGGGTGAGAAACAATTTGCCGTGCTCTGGTTGGGACTGAGTTGCATCAAAGCGCAGAAAATATACGTTTTGGGTGATGTGCGACTTGCCTGCCTGTATGGAAATGGACAATCCGTTAAATGGCAACTCCTCGGATTCTTTCTCTAACGGAACCTCGCACGACTTGGTCGGTTCAGTTGGAGGCAGCGTGGCCATCAGGCGCACCCCCCCGCCTCTTCAAATGTTCTTCGCTACTCAAACTTCTTGCAGTGTGGCTTATGCATACACACATCGCAACACAACTCCGCGCTATCACGGACAGCCAACAGCACTCGGCTGGTTTGGGGACTCAAACACATTCGGTGAATAGTAAGCGTTTCTGGCTGGTAATCTTGAGATGGAAAGTAGTAGTTTGTGCGCAAAGCGGGCAAGGGATATCGACATTGACTGTAAACCACCACCCTACGTTTATGCGTCGTGTATGGATGAACCAGAGCGGTTTATAGAAATCGACACGCGAATTCTGGAGCCGTTTCGTTGCCGATTATACAGGCACATTTTGTACGACTCGCCGTATACATGCACGCGAACTGGTCATTCTTACTGGAGGTCGGGAATGACAAAAAGTATGCTAACGACACTAATGCGTTCGCTTGAGCATGGACAGCTAAGTTTATCACGAGGCACATCCCTAGAGGAAGCACTAAATACGTTTGAGTACGAAGGCGTTGAAATAGGGATCCCAAACCATCGCATGTGCGAGGCAAGCATGGTCAAACTTCCTCGGCTGGGAATTGCTTTTCAAAAGCGCACGGAATCTGTGAGCTCTGTTGTTCTACGCACTTGTGAGCAAATTGCACAAGCCATTGTCACTTGGCCTCGTCTTGAGGCTGCATTGGAAATATCCCTACATGGAGGGCCGTCTATTTGTACAAGCACTGCCTCCCGGGTTTGGGTACGTTTTTGCACAAAACCCCGCCTTTACGCAGAAAAGGGCGATATTGAAGTATCACTTGCGCGTAAATGGCCAGCTTGGTGTGCGCGAACACTGTCCGCAATAGGAATTGTGCACAATCGACTTGCCTCAACTGATGAAATAGACGGTAAGGCGCGAGACCAGGCCACGTTTGACGTACTTGAGCATTACGTGTTCAAAGACGCACTTGGTGGCTTTTTTGGTGCCTCGATGGACATACCACGACAGAGTCAAGACTCGACTACACGACGCGAGGTACTGCGTGCTGAGCGCTTTGCAAACGAGATGCGTCACACTGCAATCGATAGTGGGTCCTCGACTACCGGGCCCGTGTCCTCTAAACAGGAGGCTGTTACGCCTGTTTCCAAGGAGGCTGGCCAATTTGCAAGGGCATGTCTTGGGTTGGCCGAAACAATATTGCACAATGCAACTGCACCAGCTACCATTTTTAGCGGCCAATGTTCTGATGACCACGGTAAAACAGCGGAGCGAAAACAACTTGCCGCGTCGCTATCTCAGCGAGGTGTAAAACTTGTAAAGTGGGCGGACGAAGAAAGGTCTACAATAAAGCCACTCATTTTTCCACCTGCATGGTCATCAGAAATGGAAGGTGTAGGACCCATTGGTTCAGTGCATGCCACAATGTTGCTCGATTTCTCTTCAGTGCGCTGACTCAGGTGAACGACGCCACAAGTTGTGTTTATGCGGGTCGCGTTATCGTCTGATGCGATCTTGGCAGTTGCACAAACACTCATCAATCACCACAGAACGCACGCACCAGTCGTCGCACAGCACCCAATGTCTCTTCCGATTCGCAATGTGGGCCTGACAATGCGGGGGGTTGGCACTCACCGGATAGTGTCTCTTGCGGCCTCGTCGCCCCTGCCCAGCACCTGTGGACGCAAGGACATAGCGCTCGCCAATCGTTTGCTAACCGTCGAGGCGCGCCGCGCGGATCACACGGCCGCCGCCAACGCGATCGCGAGCCTGGCCAATCTTGAATTCCTCAAACGCATCGAACAAGTTAACGCAATGTGTTTTGACGAGATCGCTGCCATTGACAACGCCCACAAAAAGGCAAAACGAGAAGCGCGCGAAATGTACCCAGAGGCAGCGGCCGCGGCCCACACCACCAAGCGCATGAAGCATGTCACATTTCCATGGCTACCGCCCAACCCACCCGTCCGGCCACCGGGAAAGTATAGGGCTCCGCCCCGCAAAAAGAGGAACCGCGAAGAAGAGGTTCAGATGCCCATGCCCATGTCCGGCGAGGGGGAGGAAGGACCAAGCGACTGCCCTCACGCGCAGTAGACGCGCCGGAGTGAGCGTGCGCCAGCCAACCGACTGCTGGCCAGAAGAGTGCCGAAAAAAGAACTGAAGCCAGCCTAGCGCGGGAAACACTAGCGCGTGTGTGTATTTTGTTCTCATTCGTTTTTCTTACTTGCAACACTTTGTAAATCCTGACCACTGCTACAACTCGACCGCTCTTTTAGTAAAGCAGCGATCTTGGCGTTGCGAAACAATTCTGTTTTTTTCTGGGAAGAGGGCTTAATAGCATTAGCAGCCCTCTCTTCTTCTATCTCCACAGCTTTCATTCCCGTCGCCTGAATATTCCATTTTTCAGAGCCGGGGTAGATTCGCATGGCAGCAGCGCGAATTTCTTCGTTGCTCTTTAAGTACACCCTGGGTTTGGGTTCTTCACACAGATGATTTTGATAGGTGTATGCACCAAGCGGCCAATCGTCTTGTGGTTTTGAGTAGCGCTTTTGGACCTTGTCTGGTTTAGGGTGGCAATTAGTGCCATTTTTGATCTTGTGCCTTAGAGCGACAAATGCGACAAAAAGACACAGAAGGAGTATGATTTCTCCAAGCACAATCATATGAAACATGATTCTTAAGAGATGTGCACAACGACACTTTCGTTGAAAGTGAGTTCAGGAACACGATTGTCCAAGAATGAACCAGATAGCGCGTGTGGAGTATTGATGAGCCTGTTTATAGCCATGCATTTGTGCTCCATCATGAAGAGCTCCCCCTCTGGTTCGCGACCGACTGGCAAAATGGACGTTGCAAATAGTGGAAGGGCCTTTGTTTTTTCCCCAGGATTTGAACAAATGTTCACATTAAAGTCTTTTGTTGACTTGTAACGCGATGTTTTCGAGTCGGTGAGACTAATGGACTCGTCAAGATCGTCTAGGTTGATGTGCTTAAGAGGCTTTTCACCGGAAGCGTCTTTTTGGCTATGACTCAACAGGTGTGCCTCGAGCGAATCTGGCGACGGCGGTTCCCACGTAACACTCTGTATAGAGTGCGGGAGCGCTCCCAATTCGACCATTGCCGAAAAAAAATCAACATTTTCCACAGAGTTATCGAGTTGCACAGTTGGAACGTCTATGTCTGTTGTCGCAACATGTATGGACAGGGGTGCATTTTTACCCATAGATTTTGTCACCGCGTCATCAATGTGTGTGGGTGATGCGTTTTGTGTTTGAGCGCTGTCACGTGGTTCTGCTACTGCTTGTTGCTGGGGTATCGCGTTAGGAGCAATATGTCGACACTGCCTTTTTGGTAAGAAAGTAACAGCAGCGCGATTTTTTATGTCATTTTCCGAGCGGTTGCTTAAAAGACGAGCAATGACAGACCATCTTGGTCCTATTTTATTGTATTCTCTTAAAATAATCGCGTCTTCCACATCTGTAAATTTGTCCTTGTTTAAGTTAGGGTCCAGTTGATTGACATACCGTTCGCGACATTGTTTCCCGTTGCGTCCTGGCACGTGTTCGGCTATTTTTTTCCAGTATCTGGTACCGTGAATTTCAACTGCATGAAGGAGGCACTCGTCTTCTTGATTGCTCCAACTGCCAGTAGTGTGCGGTTTTACATAGTTGTGGTATCTCTCACTGCACTGTTTTGCGCTGCGTCCTGGAACACATTTGGATATGTTTGCCCAATTGGAGTCGCCGTATAGTTTGACTGCTTGAACAAGGCGCTCGTCCTCAAACTCACTCCAGCATTCATCGACAAGCTCGTCGTAATCATTTTCTAATGTGCGATGCAAAGAACGCGTGGACCAACCGTTTTGAATGACCGTTTTCCGCACCTTTGATGACAGGACATTCCGCGGCCACCCAGAAGTCGAGGTGGCTGTTGTTACCGCGATGGGCAATTGCTTCTTGCGATCGAGAGTGGGTGCTGACTGGGGACGATTCACCTTCGAACTAGGCATGCGTATTATAACTACACCAAACCATAGAGGTAAATATTCATATCACAGCGGGCTTGCCTATAGAAGCAACAAGGTGTAAGTGTCGGTAACACGAGCACAGACAGCGCTAACCCCTAAGAAGGTAAGTTATGTAACATATAAAGAACCAAAAAACGCATCGTCCTATGGCAAAACACGCGCTTACAGCAACAAAAGCCTTGTACGAAGCCATCCAGACTTTGCAGGACAATGGAGAGAGCGAACTTGACCTCCACGCAGTAAAGCAAGTTGTAAAGCTGGCCAATTCTACGATCCATAGATTAGACCGCGAACTTACGCGAGCCAGAGCACAGGCAGTGGTGGAAAAAGATGTTTTACGCGCAGAGATTCATTGTGAACTTATTGACGTTGCTGCCAACGCTGCGCGTGTGGCTGAAAGGCAGGCTGCACTATTTGAGCGTTCACAAGCGCTCAACGGATCCGCAAGTGCGTTTGACCGTGCTGCTGCAAGTGCGTCCTTCGTTGAGTCTGCTTTGCACTCTCTTTGCCCCCACAATTACTCACGTGCACCTGGGTGTGACCAGCTCGCAGCGCTTGCGCCTAGTGCAGAATGCGTGTGACAACGTGAAGTGCCGATGAAAAATCTGTGATTAGTGTGGTGTCATGCCGCAAATCGACATTTCCATCACTTAGGCCGTGACTAAGCCTCGTTCACCAGTTGTGAAGCGATAGTTTACGCCTCGTGGGTTCTTCGTTCAGTCGTCGTGAAGGCCTAAAAATTTCCATCACTTAGGCCGTGACTAAGCCTCGTTCACCTGTTGTGAAGCGATAGTTTACGCCTCGTGGGTTCTTCGTTCAGTCGTCGTGAAGGCCTCAAAATTTCCATCACTTAGGCCGCGATTAGGCCGCGATTAGGCCGACCTACTCTGGGCACACTAAGGGCCTATTCTGTGGAAGTTGGTGAGGCCGCCTGTATCCCGCCCGAATCTCAAACTTATCAAACGCGCTGTGTTGACCTCGCCAACACAGCGCAACACAACTAGCCAACACAGCGCGTTTGATAAGTTTGAGATTCGGGCGGGATACAGGC
>MDSX01035666.1_pt1 | contig 19171 bp, 17 predicted proteins | sample 811141 | NCBI WGS metagenome assembly MDSX01 (sample SAMN05326642, study PRJNA326480) | marine metagenome | isolation source: seawater | place: Atlantic Ocean: South East | collected 2010 | reverse complement strand
TGCATAGAATTAATTAACCTATAAACTAACCCAGAAACAGACTAAATGTCTGAACAAGAGATTTCCATAAAAGTCAATATCTGCGATCGATTTTATCCACTACGCATCAAAACCTCTGAAGAAGAAGGTGTTAGAAGTGCTGTGAATAGTATTAATGAACGAGCCAAACACTACAATCAAAACTTTTCGATTCAAGACAAGCAAGACGCTTTGTCTATGGTTGCACTAGAATTTGCATCGGGTCAAAATAAAACCATAGCAGAATCAAATGACTTTAAAACCCTAAATACTAAACTTAAAAGACTAGAGCAATTGCTTGAAATCTAGAAACAGTTAAACAAGGAAATCTCAACATTCAGTCATTCAGATCTTTTTCTATACCGAAAAAAGAAAAATGATAGAAGCAATAATTGCAGTCGTAGCATTGGCTTTAGGTGGGGGAATAGCTTGGACAATAGCTTCCAAGAATTCAAGCACAAAAGCAGCCGAAATGGAGTCCAAAGCAGAAATAATTCTCAAAGAAGCTCACGCCAAGGCAAACTCATACAAAAGAGAACGAGAATTAGAAGCCAAAGAGAAGTTCCTAAAGCTCAAAAATGAACACCAACAATTTACTCGAAATAAGGACCGAGAGATTGAGCAAAAACTTAACGAAATTAAGCGCAAAGAACAGAGCTTGGATTCTAAAATTGATAATAACAACCAAAAAGAAAAAGAACTTGATTCAGTCAAAAAGAACCTGAATAATCAACTTGAAATCATAAAAGAAAAACAACAAGAACTAAAAGAACAAATTGGTGCTCAGATATCTCAACTGGAAAAAATAGCGGGTTTGAGCAAAGAAGAAGCCAAATCACAAATGATAGAAGCTGTGGCAAAAGATGCTCATACAGAGGCTCTTGCACAACAAAAACTCATTATTGAAGAAGCCAAACTCACAGCAAATAAAGATGCCAAACGAATGATTCTTCAGACCATACAACGAACAGCTGCTGAACAAGCCATCGAGAATTCTGTAACTGTATTTAACATTGACAATGACGATGTAAAAGGACGTATCATTGGTCGAGAAGGTAGAAATATTCGTGCACTAGAGGCTGCAACTGGAATAGAAATTATAGTAGACGATACACCAGAAGCAATCATATTATCAGGATTTGATCCTGTTCGAAGAGAAATTGCAAGACTATCACTGCATCGCTTAGTTGCTGATGGTAGAATTCATCCTGCACGCATTGAGGAAGTGGTAGCAAAAACTAAAAAGGATGTAGATCAAGAAATTGTTGAATATGGTGAACAGGCTGTCATAGACTTAGGTGTTAATGGATTGCATCCTGAACTGATTCGAATGGTTGGAAGAATGCGATTTAGATCATCCTATGGGCAAAATCTTCTCAAACATAGTAGAGAGGTCGCTAACCTTTGTGCTACTATGGCTGCAGAGTTTGGTCTAGATGCGAAACGTGCAAAACGTGCCGGATTGCTTCATGACATTGGCAAGGTGCCTGATACAGACAGTGAAATGCCACACGCTCTTCTTGGAATGAAGCTATGTGAAAAATTTGGCGAACATCCTGAAGTTTGTAACGCTGTAGGTGCTCACCACGATGAAATTGAAATGACAAACCTCTTCTCACCCATTGTTCAGGCATGTGATGCCATAAGTGGCTCCCGACCAGGTGCAAGAAGAGAGGATAGTGAAAGCTACATTAAACGATTACAAGATCTTGAGAAACTTGCTATTGGCTTTAACGGTGTAGAAAATGCATTTGCTATCCAAGCGGGTAGAGAACTTCGAGTGATTGTGGATAGCGATAGCCTGGATGATAAAAGTGCCGATTTGTTATCATTTGATATCTCCCAAAAAATCATGAAAGAGATGATTTATCCCGGTCAAATAAAAGTTACAGTTATTCGGGAACGAAGAGCTGTGGCTTTTGCTAAGTAATTATTCTAAATCAATATTTTATTCAAATATGACCAACATCATATTTGAAGTGCTAATTATTAAAAACAACAATACACAAAACAATTCTTCGATTGTGATTGTTTAGATGTTGGATCAATTAACTTGTGTTAACGAGTTAAATTTATCTTATCATAATAGTACAATGATTACTCGGATGATTACCATCAAGTAGTCAACAAAAATCAGTTTAGTTTTTTGGTTTAAGCTAACGAATGGACCGCACCCTAATGGTGCGGTTCTTTTTTTGTATAATACTATACTCGATACTTATAACTTATTTTTGCTATCCAAAACACAGCCAAAAGCAAATGAATAATTTGGTACTTACCAACATAAAGCAACTGATCGGAATTACAGAAAATTCAAAAGAGGTAAAAAAAGGAAACTCACAAGGTGATGTTCAAACCATAAAAAATGCATACTTGGTTATTAGAGATGGAATAATTCAGGATTTTGGTCAAATGAATGATTGCCCAAATACAGAGTTAACTTCTCATGATTGTACTAATCAATTGGTCATGCCAATGTATGTTGATTCTCATACCCACCTCGTTTTTGCTAAGAGCAGGAGTGATGAAATGAAGATGCGACTGCAAGGAAAATCTTATCAAGAAATTGCTGAAGCTGGTGGTGGAATACTTAACTCCGCTAAAAAGCTTCATAAAATGAGTGAACAACAACTCTATGACGATGCACACTTGCGACTGGAGCAGGTTATCAAAAGTGGAACGGGAGCTATCGAAATAAAAAGTGGCTATGGCCTCAACATCGAGGACGAAATGAAGATGTTACGAGTCATTCGAGTTCTCAAACAACTATCACCCATCCCAATTAAGTCTACATTTTTGGGTGCACACGCGATTCCGGAGGAATTCAAGAATAACAAAGCAGCATATATGTATCTCGTATGCAATGAAATGTTGCCTCGCATAGCTGGTGAAAATCTAGCAGATTTTATTGATATTTTTTGTGAAATAGGGTATTTTGATTTGGACGATTTAAAACAAATTATCGAAGCGGGCGATAAATTCGGAATTAAAGCCAAGGTTCACGTCAACCAGTTCAGTAGCTTTGGTGCTGTTCAACTTGCATGCTCATATGGGGCATTATCCTTAGACCACCTTGAAGTTATGAATAAAGAAGATTATGTTGCCCTTGAAAATTCCAACACATTAGCTACAGCTTTGCCATTATGCTCTATGTTCTTGGATATTCCATACACGCCAGCTAAACAACTTATCAAGCGAAACATACCCCTTGTATTAGCGAGTGACTTCAATCCAGGATCTGCTCCTAGTAGCAACCTAAATCTTGTATTTGCTCTGGCATGTTCACAAATGAAACTTACTCCAGAAGAAGCATTTAATGCATTAACCTATAATGCCGCATTTGCCATAAATGTTCAAGATGAAGTGGGGAGTATTCAAGTTGGCAAAAAAGCTAATCTCATCATCACAAAACCTGCAAATGGACTTGAAGACATCCCCTACTGGTTTGGAGAAAATATGATCAACAGTGTGATTGTGTAATAATTAGTATGCTCTATCTGAACTCCCTTGCATGAAATAAACAAAGCTACGATTCACGACTTGATTGCCCCCTGGAGTCGGGTAATTCCCAGAGAAATACCAATCACCTAAATGATTAGGGCACGAAGCGTGCAGATTATCAATGGATTGGTAAACAATTTCAACATCTGCTTGAATGTCATCAGGAGTTACAAGCAAAGCAATCTCATTTTCAATTTCTTCATCAGTAAATTGATCATAAAGCATTTTTACTTTATTTTGCATTTGTACCATTGGTTTTTTGAGTTCCTCTTGGCAAGCATCCTGGACCTTATCCAGAAAAGCTAAATTATTGTTTTTTTCTAAGAGACTTTTGACTGCTTTAAATGCAATGAACTCATTCATTCTACTCATGTCAATTCCATAGCAATCAGGGTACTTAATAATTGGTGCCGATGATGCAACGATAATTTTTTTAGGACCTAAACGGTCTAAAATACGAAGGATACTCTTCTTCAATGTTGTCCCTCTAACAATACTATCATCAACCACCACTAAAGTATCTGTCTGCTTCACTAAACCGTAGGTGACATCATAGCCATTTCCTACTAAATCGTCTCTACCCTCATCTTGAGCAATAAAAGTTCGAATTTTAGCATCTTTAACTAGCAGTTTCTCTCGCCTGATTTTTACAGATAACAGCTTATCAATTTCTTCAGGTTGTGCATTAGACCCTAGTTTCAGAATGGCCTCCCTCTTCCATTTATCCAAGTATTTGTATATTCCATCTACTAAACCATAATAGGATGTAGCAGCAGTATTAGGTATATATGAAAATACCGTAGATCGTATATCATAATCCAAACGTTTAAGTATTTTTCTTGCAAGTTTTCTACCCAATCTTTTTCGTTCTTCATGGATTTTTCCATCGCTACCTCTTGAAAAATAGATGCGTTCAAAGCTACAAGATAGGCGTTTAAGTGGAGTCAGTATTTGTTTCTCATGAAAACTTCCATCACGTGCAATAATCAGAGCTGAACCCGGAGTAACTTCTTTGAGATCTTCCTGTTGTAAGTCAAATGCTGTTTGAATAGCTGAACGCTCACTAGCTACAACTACTATTTCATCATTTGCCCAATAATAATTCGGTCGAATCCCATTCGGGTCTCTCATTACAAATGCATTTCCATCACCAATAAGTCCAACCATATTATATCCCCCATCTACATTTTTGAATGCATTCTTGAGGACGTATTCAAGATCTAGGTTATTTTTAATTTTATCCGCTATAGCAAGACTATCCATCCCATCTTTTTTAAAATCATGATACAACCGAGCATTTTCTTCATCCAGAAAATGACCAATTTTTTCAAGCATGGTTACATTATCACTAATTTCTTTGGGATGTTGCCCCAAATCAATGAGCTGTCGATACATGGCTTGCACATTCGTCATATTATAATTTCCTGCAAGAACAAGATTTCTACTCATCCAATTGTTTTGGCGAAGAAACGGATGTACATTTTCAATGCTATTTTTCCCGTGCGTAGCATACCTAAGATGTCCTAATAATAACTCTCCAGCATAAGGATATTTTTTTCTTAACCAGGAAGTGTTATTCACTTTTTCGGGATTTAATGAACGGTATCTCTTATTCAGTCGATCAAATAGCGTACTCACTGCACCTGAACCTATAGCACGCTCACGAGCAATATAACGACTACCGTACTCAGGATTAAGCTTTATAGCTGCAAGACCTGCTCCATCCTGGCCTCTATTAAGTTGCTTGCTCATTAACATCTGAAGTTTCTTTAACCCGTACAACTCTGTTCCATATTTATCCCGGTAAAATTCTAATGGTTTTCTTAATCGAATTAAGGCTACTCCACATTCGTGTTTTATTGGATCACTCATACAGCTAAAATGATGAAACAAATGTATAACTTTGAACCATTAATAAGTTACAATTTTGAAAATACTAATTCTAAACGGACCCAATCTTAACTTGCTCGGCAAAAGAGAGCCAAATATCTATGGTGCCACTAGTTTTGAAGTGTTTTTAAAAGAAGCCAAAAATGAATTTTCAAACCACGAAATTGACTATTATCAAAGTAACATAGAAGGTGAAATCATAGATACCCTTCAAAAAGCAGAACACCATAATTTCTCTGGAATTATCATTAATTTAGGAGGATATACCCATACTTCAGTCGCTATTGCAGACACAGTAGCAAGCATATCTGTTCCTGTAATTTCCGTTCATATATCTAATATCTACCAAAGGGAATCTGAACGCCATAAAGAGCTTAGTGCACAATACGTTCATGGGGGAGTTTTTGGATTAGGAATTAATGGTTATCGACTAGCCATTCAACATTTGGTAAGTCTTTGAATTTAGTTTTTTTACGAAAAAAATACAACCATACAACGGAGTGATTGTATAATCTAGGCCGAGTTATTCGATTAGCTTGAATTTGTTTTCTTTTAACAATTGAAGATTTTAAGCTTGACCAAAAAGAAAAATGTGCTTTAAGCACGGTCAAAAATAATTTGGGTTTACCATCTAAAACAAATTTTAAAGCAGAAATTCCATCCAAAATCATCCGCCAAAATAATGTCCCTAACCAAAATGATGAAGCTAAATTTTTAGTTATTAAAATAAGATTATTCCTATAGTTAAGGAAGTATTTAAATGAAGATCCCTCACTCAACGTACCTCCACCTAAATGATATACCTCTGATTTTGGTTCAACATATATTTCATGACCCAAATTTTGCATTCGCCAACAAAGATCAATTTCTTCCATGTGAGCAAATAAGTCATCGTCAAAACCACCAGAATTATGAAAAACATCTGCACGAACAAATAAACATGCACCTGCAGCCCAAAAAATAGAGGTAGTATCATCGTATTGACCTATATCTTGCTCTAAACTGTCAAAGATTCTTCCTCTACAAAATGGATACCCCCATCTATCAATGAAGCCGCCACTTGCACCAGCGTATTCAAAATATTGAGCTCTTTTGTCATCCAGAATCTTGGGTTGAATTGCTCCAATTTTTGGATTTGCTTGTGCTAAATCAACCAGGGGCCTCAACCATGATTTTGATACTCGAACATCGCTATTGATGAGCACATAATATTCTGCTTCAATCTGATCCAAAGCCCAATTATACCCACCAGCGTACCCTCTATTTTCTGAAGATTTTAGAATATGAATCTGTTGATGAAACTGGCTTTTCAAAAAAGAAACCGAATTGTCAGTCGAGGCATTATCAACTACCCATACATCCATATTATCAAAATCTGTTGCTAATATGTCAGGAAGATACTTTTCAAGTAATTCTTGAGTATTATAGTTTAGTATAACGACTGCTACTTTAGGGCTAGGCATAGGAAAATTCTAGTTCTTCTTTCTAAAAATAAACTTCATACTTTCTTTATGAACCAGCAAAATACAAAATGAGTCTGATTGAGTTGTAAACTGTTTTTTAAAGGCACTCTTTTTTTCGTCTAAGATAATTTTTCGAGCTACTAACTCTTCCATTGTACTTGCTGAAAAACTAAAACTTGTTTTATACTCTTTCTTGTCTATTACTTTTTGAGCTATTGCAATTTCTTCTTCATGAGCTAATAAAATGGGAAAATTAGAATACCCGCCATCAACGATCGCCTTTACAGTTTCGTTTAATTCTTTCTTGAGCAGCTTTATATCTCCATCCAACGACTGCAAAAGTTCTTGTTCGTTGGGATTATTAATATTTTCCATTTATATAATATTCCTCAAATTTCTATAATATTTGAATATCATTTACAAAAATGAAAAATAAAAGTCTCAAATTCATTACAATTTTTAATATTGGAAATCGATAAACTTCAATTTAAACCAGTCAGTTACTCAGACGATATTTCAAATCTTGCCCTCATGGCAAAAGAAATTTGGGAAGAACATTATACTCCTATCATAGGAAAAGATCAAGTAAATTATATGATTGATAAGTTTCAATCTGAATCAGCCATTATTCAGCAAATTAAAGATGATTATGACTATTTCATCGTTAGTAGATATAGCCAACACATTGGTTATCTGTGTTTTATTAAAAATAACGAAATTAATTCCCTTTTTCTAAGTAAAATCTATCTAAAAAAACCTTTTCGAAGAATGGGATATGGAAGAGAAATGTTTGAATTTGTAAAAAGACAAGCATCCAAAAAAAGATATCAATCCATAACTCTAACAGTAAACAAGTACAATAAAAACACCATACGTGCATACCAAAAATACGGATTTGTTAAAAAAAGAGAACTCGTAATTGATATCGGTAACGGGTTTGTTATGGATGACTTTGAGATGATCTACGAAATCAAGTAGTTGATCTCAATTCCAATAATACTACGTTCTCAACATGATGCGTTTGCGGGAACATGTCAACCGCTTGAGACTTAACAACTTGATAGGTTGAGTCTAATATAGCGAGGTCCCGTGCTTGAGTCGCAGGATTACAACTCACATAAACCAATTTTGGACTTTTTATCTCGCTAAGATACTCTACCACCTTGGGATGCATTCCACTTCGTGGTGGATCCGTTATAATAATATCAGGGCTACCATGTTTGGCATAAAATTGAGGGTTGAATACATCTTTCATATCCCCAACTAGAAACTCAACATTATTAATATTATTAATCGACGCATTTACTTTAGCAGCTGCAATAGCCTCATCAATAATCTCAACACCAATTGTCTTTTTTGCTTTAGCAGCAGCTAAACATGTAATTGTTCCTGTTCCACAATACAAATCATAAACCACATCATTTTCTGTGATTTCTGCAAAGTCCACTGCCACTTGATATAGCTTTTCTGCTTGAATGGGATTAGTCTGGAAAAAAGATTTAGGAGATATATTAAACTTTAGCCCATTGAGTTCTTCTTGTATCTCAAAATTTCCCTTGTAACTAATAAATGTCTGATCAAATGTGCTATCATTCAACTTTTCATTTATGCAGTAATTTAATGCATATGGATCGAATTTTTCATGGATTGCATTCAAAAGAAGGTTTCTGTTTTCAGGCTCGTCTTTTGCAAAAATTACATTAATCATCCAATCTCCTTTTCGAGTGTTTCTTAACATCAAATTTCTCATCAAACCAGTATGCTCTCTTAGATCGTAAAATGTGAAGCCATTTTCAATACAGAATTCATAGATAAAATTTCGAATATCATTACCCAGCTCATCTTGCAACCAACATTTATTTATTGCCAATACCTTATCGAATCTTCCAGGTGCATGAAATCCTAAAGCATTTGTATGCTCTAATTCAGCTAAGGTTTCATCTTCATATAACCACCGTTTATTTGAGAACGTATATTCCATCTTATTACGGTAAAATTGCTGAGAATTTGAACCCATAATAGGAAGCTTTTCGCCCACTTCAATTTTTCCAATTCTTTGGAGGCAATCGTCTGCCCATTGATCTTTAAGTGTCAATTGTGAGGCATATTCGATGTGTTGCCATTTGCAACCTCCACAGGTTCCGTAATGATCACAGAATGAATCAACTCTTAATTCGGACGATCGGTGAAGTTTGGTGATTTTAGCTAAACTAAACTTTTTCTTACGGCCAACGATTTCAAGGTCGACTATGTCACCTGGTGCACCATATTTTACAAAAATCACCTTTCCGTCAATCTTGGCTAAAGCATGACCCTCTCCGCCCGCAGCAACCAATTCTACATTTTCAAAATGCTTTTGCTTTTGTTTCCTTCTTCCCACTAATTATTGGTCTATTTTTCGTTTATGAACTGATTTAACTTGGGGTGTTATTTGTTTTTGTTATGCAATTCATACTGATACTTTTCCACGTCATTTAACGTAGCTCCAAATTGAGAAACATCCTGATATCCTGGCATTTGAAACAGCTTTGCATCTTGAGGAACAAAAAAGAAAAAAGTAGGATATCCCGATGGCTTATTATTGGACAAAGCCATTAATAACTGACGACCACTCAAAGAATCCTTTGTGCCGGCATAATATTTACCAGGTTTTTCAGGATTAAACTTGATAGCGATGTAATTGTCATTGATTCTTTCAATAATTTTCGGATCTGAAAATGTCTTCTTATCCATGACCTTACACCAACCACACCAATCAGTGTAACAATCAATTACCGCTATCTTCCCTGTCTGTTGAGCCAATGCTAATCCAGTATTAAAATCTACCCATTTAATTTTTTGAGGTTCACCCACGTAGGAGGATGCCCCAAGAACAAATGGAAGAAAAAAAATCATTGTAACTATACGTATCATAAATAATTCTACAAAGATAACTCAATACATTAAGTTTAATTATGGACATTAACCTATTTTATAATGGTTTAACAACCTCAAATGACTCGAATATTACAGCTAAATCGAAGCATATCGGCAACAAATCAATTATTTTCGCATGAGTAGAGTTTCTGAAATAATTGAATAACAATAAGCTCATAAATCGATTAGAATACTTCATAAAGAAGTATTACCAAAACCAACTGTTAAAAGGGATTATAATCTGCATATCAATAATAATTATCGCTTTTTTTACGCTTAGTTTTTCTGAATATATGGGAAGATTTGAAATTCAAACTCGAACTTACCTTTTTTATACATTGGTAGTGCTTTCAATCTTAGTTTTAGTCCAACACATTATTCTTCCAATTTTAGGTTTAATTAACATAAAAAGAAATTTTGGATACTCCGAAGCTGCAATGCTAATTGGAAACCATTTTCCTGAGGTTCAAGACAAGCTAATTAACACCTTACAACTCCAAGAAAAAGTAAATAATTCCAATCAACAATTGCTCATTGCCAGCATTGATCAAAGAATTAAAAATTTAAGTCCAATATCATTTGCCAAAGCTATACCATATAAGGAAAATATTGCCTATATAAAATATGCTTTACTTCCAGCAATTCTTTTGTTATTCATTTTACTTACAACACCTGGATTTAAAAAAAGTAGTCAACGAATCGTACAATATAAAACCCATTTTGAAATCGAGGCTCCCTTTGAGTTTGAGTCGGATTTAGAAAAAGTTGTGGCTATTCAAAATGAGGATATCAAAATACAATTAAACACAAAAGGAAAACAAATCCCTCAAGATGCCTATCTACGAATTGGCACCTATAAGTACAAGATGAAAATGGATAAACTAGGGTCTTTTTCATATCGACTTCGTAACGTTCAAAAAACAGAAAAAATATACTTTGAAGCTGGTGGGTTTTCTAGCAGAGAATATCTTCTAAATGTAGTCCCTAAGCCAAGGCTAATTAACACATACACTAAATTAATTTATCCTAAGTATCTTAATTTGGATAATGGTGTGGTGGAGAATATTGGAGAAATAAATGTTCCTGCAGGAACTATCATTGAGTGGAACATTCAAACTAAAAATGTTAATAGACTGATAATTAACCCTTCCAATGATACATTATCTCCGATAGATAATAACACTCAAGTTCGTAGGCGTTTTCTGAAATCAAGCAGATTGAACATTACCTCACAAAATAACTTAATAAAAAAGGGTGACTCCATAAACTTCTCCATTCGAGTTTCTCCTGACCTGTACCCTTCTATTGAAGTAAACTTACAAAAAGATAGCTTGAGTCAGAAAATTTTATATTTCATGGGTAGTATTTCAGACGATCACGGTTTCGGTAAACTCCAGTTTCATTATACCCATTTAAGAGATGAAAAGTATTTAATAAGTGATTCAAATAATATCGAGATACCAATTAATCTTTCCCAAATTAATCAAAAATTTTATCACCTATGGAATTTGGATGCCATTGAAGCCCAACCCGATGATAAAATTGAATACTATTTTAAGGTTTGGGATAATGATGAGGTAAATGGATCAAAGTACACTCAAACACCTATAGCTAATTATAAGATCCCATCTTTGAAAGAAATTGAGAAATTAACTGAAAAACTTAATCAAGAAATCAAAGAATCATTAAATGATGCCCAATCAAAATCTAAAAATTTAGAAGAACAGATAAAGAGTGTCGAAAAAATGCTCACAGAAAAAAAGAATTTGGACTGGAACGATAAAAGAAAAATCCAAGAATTGCTTGAAAAGAAAAAATCCATTCAGGAAAAACTAAAAAACTCAATCCAAAAAAACATCGAAAAAAATTTTAAGGAGAATGAGTTTAATCCTATTCAAGAGGAACTTCTAGAAAAACAAAAAAAACTTGAAAAAATCATGAACGATGTGCTTGATGATAAAACCCAAAAACTAATGGATAAAATTCAAGAGCTATTAGAAAAAAATAAGAAAGATGAAATTCAGAATGCTCTTCAAAAGTTAAAATTTGATGAGAAACAAATGAATAAGGAAATGGATAGACTATTAGAGTTATTCAAAGAACTTGAGCTCGAAAAGAAGTTATTAGATACCATTGATAAACTTAATCAACTAGCAAAACAAGAAAAAAAACTTGCATCAAAAACAAACAAGAAAGGAAAAGATAAAGCTGCTGAACAAGAGAAACTAAACAAAATATTTGATGAAATTAAAAAAGATTTAAAAACCATTGAACAAAATAACAAGGATTTAGAAAAACCATTAAATCTTAATAATCATGAGGATGATCAACAAAGTATTAGTCTAAAAATGAAAGATGCTTTGTCAAAAGAACAACAAGGAAAGTCTAAAAATGCATCTCAAAAAATGAATGAATCTGCTGAACAGATTAGTGAATTAGCTCAAAAAATGCAACAAGAAATGGAAGAAGCTTATGAAGAACAACAAACAGAGGACTACAATAATTTAAGACAAATTCTAGAAAATCTAATCCAATTATCATTTGACCAAGAAGCACTCATAGCGGCATTTAAAAAGAATGAGAAATACAGCCCTAAATATGTTGAATTACGTCAAGATCAAAGAAGGATAAAAGATGAGACTAAAATGGTAGAAGACTCTTTGTTGGCTTTAAGCAAGCGAAATGAGCAAATTCATTCTTTTGTAAATGAAGAAATTTCAAAGGTTAACGATAATCTTGATGAATCAATCAGACACTTAGGAGAGCGAATTACATACAAAGCACTTGTTACCCAACAATATGCCATGACGGGTTATAACAACCTTGCACTAATGCTGACTGAATCGCTCAAACAGATGCAGCAACAGATCAAAAATCAGAGGGAAAATAAGGGAAAACCAAAAGGAAAATGCAAGAAACCAGGGGGAGCCAAAAACGGGGAAAAACCACAAAAGCCCAATGCTAGTGCAATAAAAAAAATGCAAGATGAACTTGCTAAGCAAATTAAAGAATTGGAAAAAGGAGAGAAACAAGGCAAGGGGAAACCTTCAAGCAAACAATTTGCTGAAATGGCGACTAAACAAGCAGCTATTAGAGAGAAAATTCAAGAACTAAATAGTAAATTACAGAAAGAAGGAAAAGGAGGAAGTTTAGGTGACCTCAAAAGAACTCAAGATTTGATGGACCAAGTCGAAGAAGATTTTTACAACAAAAGATTAAACATTCAAACATTTTATAAGCTAAATCAAATTGAATTCAAACTAAGTGAACACGAAAAAGCAGAAAAAGAACAAGAACAAGATAAAACAAGATCATCTAAAGAAGGAAAAGAATTTGATCGGCCTATCCCAAAAAATATCGAAAAATATTTAGAGCAAAAAGAAAAAGAAACTGAAATGATTAGAAAAGTTTCTCCAGAATTACAGCCTTACTATAAACAAAAAGTGGAAAGTTATTTCGAAAATTAAACTGCTTAAGAACGCAACTCAAAGTTTTTGCCTAAATATACATTTCGTACCATCTCGTCAGCAGCTAATTCTTCCGCGGTACCTTTCTTAAGTAACCTTCCCTCAAACAAAAGATACGCACGATCAACAATACTAAGGGTCTCATGAACATTGTGATCGGTAATGAGTACTCCAATATTTCGATTAACTAACTTCTGAACGATTTGTTGAATATCCTCTACAGCAATCGGATCAACACCAGCAAATGGCTCGTCTAGAAGAATAAACTTTGGGTCAACTGCCAGTGCTCTGGCAATTTCGCACCTTCTTCGTTCACCGCCACTCAATACCTTACCTAAGTTTTTGCGAACTTTCTCAAGACCAAACTCGGTAATTAGAGATTCTGTTTTTTTTATTTGTTCTTCTTTTGATTTATTAGTCAATTCAAGCACAGCCATAATATTATCCTCCACAGATAAATCTCTAAAAACCGAAGCCTCTTGTGGTAAATACCCTACCCCTCTCTGAGCTCGCTGGTACATGGCCAAACCTGTAATTTTTTTATTATCTAAATACACCTCACCCTCATCTGGTCTTACAAGTCCAACGGTCATATAAAAAGTAGTTGTTTTACCCGCTCCATTGGGACCCAACAATCCAACGATTTCACCTTGCTCCACTTCAAGAGACATGTCATTCACGACTCGTCTCTTTTTGTATTGCTTTACTAAATTTTCTGCTCGAAGACGCATAACTAATTCAAAAGTAGCATACTAATGAATAACAACTATTGGTTTTAAAGTATATTTGTCAAACATAAATAAATAAACGATGAAAAAAATTCTTTTATCCCTATCTATTATTCTAGCAATGAGTTTGAGTGCCAATGCACAAATGTGGCTAAATTTAAAAGCTGGAGGAGGTCTTGCCTTAGCTAGTGGAAGTGATGGAGCTAAAGGCGGAATGGCGATTTTATCTGGTCTTGGATACAAACATCAAATAACCAAAAGACTCATAGCTGAAGGTGATGTGTTATTTGATATTCGGTCAGTTGAATATTTACAAAGTGACGATGGATATTTTGCTGGTGGAGGTACCTACATACAAGTACCTTTGACTATTCAATACATGATTCCTTTTAAGAAAAAAGAGCTAGTGCCCTACCGAATAGGACAACCATCAAGCTATTGGTTCGTTGAAGGAGGTCCAAATTTTTCGTATGGAACCGCTGTAGATATTTATATTGATCAAACTGTTATAACCAACTATGAAGATTCAGATGATCCAATATCTGATTCAAATCAAGAGGCTAATACCATTGATGTTGGGTTCACTGCTGGGCTTGGAATAAACTTTAGTATTCGTGAAGGGAAAAATAGACTAATTGTTGGCACGAGAGCCAATTACGGCCTTTTGGATGTTTACAAAGATTCGAGATTAGGTTCTGCAACCAACCTATCTATGGTTGGATACCTCGCTTTGGATTTTAGTCTAACTAAAAGAAAACACATCAGACATCGTTGGTAAATCGAATATCCTTCAACATGAGTTGAAGCGTTCGACTTCCCCGAAAAATATTTTCATTAATTTGAAAGCAGGCTTCGAAAGAGTCTGCTTTTTTTATAGCTAAAAATTGATCCGCCATCCCAAAAGCAAGAGCAGGTATGGCTCCAGAAGGACGTTTAATATTTAATTTAAGGTGTTCTGCTGTCTTCCCAATTACTTTACCAGTCCCGTCATCTTTTAGTCCTTTGGCATAGAAAACAGGGGTCATATTTGCTGGACCAAAAGGGGCCATTTTATTAATGATATTATAAAATCTATGATTAACTTCACTAACATCTAACTCCGCATCATAATATACTTTTGGGGTTAGCAGTTCTTCTGTCAATATCTCCTCTCCAACTGACTCAAACGCATCTCTGAAGGCTTCCAAATTCTCTAATTTCAACGTCATACCAGCTGCATACATATGCCCTCCAAATTGAATAAGATGATCACTACATTTTTCTAAAGCAGCGTGCACATCAAACCCACGAACACTTCTAGCACTACCAACTAATATATCACCTGTTCCTTTAGTAAGAATGATTGTCGGTCTGTAGTATAGCTCAATTACTCTACTAGCCGCTATCCCAACTACTCCTTTGTGCCAATTTTCCTGATAAAAAACATGTGTTTTGCGGTTTAATAACGAAGCATCTTTTTCAATAATTTCTTTTAAATCTGATGTTATTTGTCGATCAACCAACTTTCGGTCTTCATTTTGATTTTGGAGTTCTGAAACATACCTTTCAGCTGTCTCATCATCACTAGCAATAAGCATCCTAACTGCACTTTTTGCATCACTCATACGTCCTGCAGCATTTATTCTTGGACCAATATAAAAGACCAAATCACCAATGGATAACTGTTCCTTATTAACAGCTACTTTAATAAGTTTCTTTAAACCTAACCTTGGTTGTTGATTGATAATTTTTAGACCAAAATGAGCAATCACTCGATTTTCATCTTCAATTGGTACAATATCACTAGCAATACTCAACGTAGCAAAATCCAAATACTGAAGATACGATCTTTCGTCTAAGTTATTCACTTGAGCGTATGCTTGAGTTAATTTTAAACCAATACCGCAACCCGCAAGCTCTTTGAATGGATAATCACAATCTTCTCGCTTAGGGTCAAGTACAGCCGTCGCCGCAGGCAATAAATTCCCCGGCAAATGATGATCACAAATTATAAAATCAATACCTAATGACTTTGCGTATTGAATTTTATCAACTGAACGAATTCCACAATCTAAGGCAATGATTAGCGATAAATTATTAGTTTTTGCATAATCAATCCCTTTAATACTTATTCCATAGCCCTCTTCATAACGATCTGGAATATAAAAATCAATTCTATCAAACTTATCTTTAAAAAAAGAATAAGCTAGAGCTACAGAAGTAGTTCCATCAACATCATAATCTCCAAAAATTAGAACTCCTTCCTTATTATCTTGAGCAATTTGAATACGCTCAATAGCCTTATCCATATCCTTCATCAAAAAAGGATCATGTAAATCTTCAATTCTTGGGTTAAAATATCTATTAACCTTCTCAACAGAATCTACACCCCTCTGTACAAGCATTTTAGCTATTATTTCAGGGGCATTTAACTCAGTCTTTAACGTGTTAACTTGAGAAAAATCTGGTTCATCTTTTGGTTTCCAAATAGCCTTTGTCATAGTTATATCGAAATCTGAACTTGACTCAAATCAATGAATTGTTGAACTCTAGACTTAATCTCAGACTTACTTAGGTTAACTAGCCGTTCTGTTCCAAATTTTTCAACACAAAAACTAGCCATCGCACTACCATAAATAACTGCTCTCTTCATATTATCAAATGAAATATCATCAGTAGATGCAAGGTATCCTATGAAACCTCCTGCAAATGTATCCCCTGCTCCTGTTGGATCAAACACCTCTTCTAAGGGCAAAGCAGGGCAGAAATAAACCGACTCCGAATCAAATAATAAAGCCCCATGTTCTCCTTTTTTTATGATTAAAAAACGAGGTCCCATTGCCATAATCTTTTTTGCCGCTTTAACGAGTGCGTATTCACCGCTAAGTTGTCGAGCCTCTTCGTCGTTAATAATTAAAACATCAACCATTGCGATGGTTTGATTCAACGATTCTTGAGCAATATCCATCCAAAAATTCATAGTATCCATCGCAATTAATTTAGGCTTATTCTCCATTCTTTCAATAACTGTACGTTGTACATCTGGAGAGAGGTTTCCTAACATCACATAATCTGAGTTTTGGTATGAGCTTGGAATGATAGGATCAAAATTTTCGAGAACATTCAACTCCGTATTCAGCGTGTCACGATTATTCATATCATTATGATATTTTCCACTCCAAAAAAATGATTTTTCATCTTCCTTAATCTGTAAACCTTCGGTATCTATACCATGCGATTCCAATAATTGGATATCCGCTTTTGGAAAATCCCCACCAACAACAGCAACTAGATTGATGTTATCCTCCAGATAACTACTACTCAACGAAATATATGTTGCAGCACCTCCAATTATTTTATCTGTCTTGCCAAATGGTGTCTCAATTGCATCAAATGCAACACTACCAATCACTAGTAAACTCATGCATGCAAATTTAGTCCTAATATTAGCATAACATGATTACTTTGGATGTATTTATACCCTATAACTCACAATGATATTGATTCATATTTTAGCCAATGGTTATTTTCGCACCAAATGAACAAATCAGAAATTGCAAAATCACTCGATAACGCTGCATTAAGGGCTGAAGCTATAACCCAAATTAGTAATAAACTTGATTTTAGTGAAGAAGATGCCTACGAAATTCAAAAACTGTCCATAGAAGAAAGATATACCAGAGGTGAAAAATTTGTTGGTTTAAAATTAGGATTTACATCATACGCAAAAATGGATCAAATGGGAGTTCATGATATGATATGGGGACGGCTTACCAACTCGATGTGGTTCAAAAATGGGGAAACTCTTTACATGGATCAATTTATACATCCAAGGGCTGAACCAGAGATTGCCTTCCTACTGAAAAAGGACATAAATTGTGAAATTTCTTTGGATGAAATTCCTGAATACATTTCCGCATGTGCCCCAGCTATTGAAATCATTGATTCTCGCTTTGCAAATTTCAAATTTTCTCTAGAAGATGTAATTGCAGATAATTGTTCTTCTTCTGGCTTTGTAATTGGTGCATGGCAGCCCCTACCTGAATCACTGACAAATCGGTCGATGGCTCTTCTATTTGACAAAGAAATCAAGGAAGAAGATTCAAGTAATGCCATACTAGACAATCCATTACTATCAATTTGCAATGCATCAAGGTTAGCAGCCAAGTATAATCAACCCTTTTCTGCAGGAAACCTTCTTTTGGCTGGAGCAGCTACACCAGCAGTATTTGTAGAGTCTGGTAAAAAAATTACCTCTAAAGTCGAAGGCATTGGAAGTTGTTCAATTCTAGCAAAATAATTTGTGAAAATTATTTTTCGTTTAAAGTAAAAATCTATTTTTGCACACGCTTTTGAAAAGATTGTTTTCATCGCAAAAGCATAATGCCTTCATAGCTCAGCTGGTTAGAGCGGTTGACTGTTAATCAATAGGTCCCTGGTTCGAGTCCAGGTGAGGGCGCAACTTAAACCCTTTACTAGCAATAGTATAGGGTTTTTTTATTACAACAAGTTGTGATTTCAAATATATCATAAAATAACTTCACTGGCATATAACTGGCAGTCCTGAGGCAGTTAATTTGCCAAAAAATCCCAACTATTTTTTCAAATTCAATACTCCGGTACCCTTTTAAAATATCAATTTCCTATCCAAAGACTTTGCTCAGAATGGTGGTATAGCCCTATGGAGGTGATTGGTGGTGGGGTAATTGAAATTCACTACCTTTTCCAAGTACCTCCATATCTGTAGTCAGGATTATTATTTTTAACCTTAAGTAAACAATCCTTGCAGACAAATACCCACTCTTTGGGGTGCCTATGTTGAACCCTATACATTGTTTCAAAATCCAATTTACACATATTACAATGTTTAATGCGTTCTTTCATACAATTAAATTAAGTAAGTATAAAGATTTACTCAGAATGATAGTATAACTCTGTGATTTTATTTTGAGAGTGCTAAGCCTTCTTGTCTTTTATCTTCTGTACAGCTACTCCGATAATTAGACCAATGGAAATACCCAAACCAATATTATCAAGAGCAGCTCCAAAGGCTACACCAAAACACAGTCCTAATCCTATGTAATATTCAGGTGAGCTACTTTCGTTTTCTGCTCCTTTTATTTTAGCTCTAAGGCTTGATAACCACTTGTTTTTCATCCTTCAAATATATGAAACCTATCGAGCCTTTGCTCAGAATGGTGGTATAACC
>MDSX01052966.1_pt1 | contig 19178 bp, 18 predicted proteins | sample 811141 | NCBI WGS metagenome assembly MDSX01 (sample SAMN05326642, study PRJNA326480) | marine metagenome | isolation source: seawater | place: Atlantic Ocean: South East | collected 2010 | reverse complement strand
AAGGGATGATTCTAGGGACTACCCCACAATCCAACATACGTCCTGGGGTGGGGTCAGGAGTCAGAGCATGAAAGTGCGGTGAAAGGCTCCGTTACACCCTGGGGCACACTTTAGTTCCGCAGTTCTCAAGTCTGATGTGTATAGTGGGACGCTCGATGAAGAGCATCGGACTTGTAGGTGGGACGTTCGAATTCTTCCATGTTGGACATCAAAAATTGATTAAGACAGCTCTCTCATACTGTGATAATTTAGAAATTTGGATCATTTCAGATGAAATTGCTAGGAGAAAAGATCCAAGAATCTCCGCTTGGAAGGAAAGATGTGATTTTATTCGATCAAATCTTTCTTTAGAACATAATTCTCGAGTATCTTTTCATGTGCTTGCCGATAAATTTGGTGTTGCAACTTACCATGATAAGGCTTCAATGATTTTTTGTACTAGCGAAACTAAATCTAATTGTTTGTTAATTAATAAAAAACGTATTGAAGATGGTTTAGATGAATTATCAATTATTGAAGTCCCACATGTATATTCAGAAGATGGTAATATTATCTCAAGTTCAAGGATAAGGGATGGGAAAATTGATCCGAATGGCAAGATGTGGTTCAATGAGGGTATTCTTGCTTCAGATCTGTATTTGACTAAGGAAGCTGAAGTTTCCTTAAAAGATCCTTTTGGAACTTTATTCAAAGGTCCTGAATCAGATCATTCGATTGCGATTAAAGATGCTTTAGATTCTCTAGAGATTCATCATTCTCCTATCATTGGAGTCGGTGATGTTACTGTTAAATCATTACAAGATATAGGTAAGATTGCTTCGATTGGATTAATTGATGAAAAAACAAAGCGTGAGAAATGGGATGGCTTTAGGAATATAGATCAAACATTATATGATTTCGTAATTAAATGTGATAATCCTCCTGGTATGTTAACTAAATCGTTATTTAAATCTTGTAAATTAGCTATACATAACTGGGAAATGAATAATCTTTCAACTCTAATTATAGTAGATGGAGAAGAAGATTTAGCCCCTCTTCTATTACATCTTTTAGCGCCAATTAATTCTGTAATATTGTATGGTCAACCGAATCAAGGAGTGGTCGTAAGAATTACTGGATTAGATTCTAAATCTCGTTGTCAAGATCTAATATCTCTATTCAAATGAAAAATCTAATTTCATTTTTCAGCTTGTGAACTAATATGTAATGCGAATCCGAAAGAGACTAGTGAAATCATTACTGAGTAAACTCCAGGGTCAACCCATGTATTATTCATAACGCTCCAGAATACATAGAATAGAATTCCAATTATGACAAGCCAACTTGAGAGTGTCTCATTAATACTATCTCCTCTGATTAGATTATTCATGAAATCACTTTTTGGTAGACCTAATATCCAAGGTAGAGCTCCTTGTGAATTCTCTTTCTTCATTCCATAATCAGCCGCTATGATTAGAAGGAAGCCAAAAACTGCGAATATTGCATCATCTGTACTAAACCCTGTATCATTTGCTGAAGAAATATCACCATCAGAAATTCCTAGGAAACTAAGCCAATTAACCTTGTATCCTGGCGAATAGGCACCTTCAACTAGATTAATGATTGTCAATAAAATTACCCAAATACCTAACAGTAATGCAGCAATTGAAATTATACTACTTGGTTTAGTTAGGGCTTTATTCCAGTCTGTCTCAACCATGTTTATCATAATCGGCGACCTAACCTTTTGGTATAACGCTTTCATCGGTGGAATGAACTCTAAAGTTTACCTTGTAGCATATATTTGCCTTGGGCCGCTTCCTCAATTTGTGGATCATTCTGACTTAGAATTTTGATTGAATCAATGGTTTTTGGTATAGCTGAATTTACTTGTTTACTACGTCCGCCTCTACCTTTACTGACATTTCTTGCCATAATTAAACCAAGTGTATCTAACTCATTTAATAGTGCAGAAATTCTCCTTGGTGTTAACGGTTCAATACTTATTTTCATACATGCTTGCGAATAAGTTCTAAAGATTTCACCAGTCGAAATATTCCTTAATCCATTTTCTTCATTTATTATTATACAAAATAATACTAATTTTTGATGTAAAGGTAAAGTTTTCAATACAGGAGTAACTTGGTCATGTTCTAATTGAGATTGTGCTAAACGTACGTGTTTTGGATCTACTTTAGTTTGCGAACGTTGTTCTGCTTTTTGAACTGAGATCCTCAGTAAATCCAAAGCTCTTCTTGCATCTCCATGTTCTTGGGCAGCGAGAGCTGAACACAGTGGAATCACACCTCCGTCTAATGAATCAATTTTTAACCCCATACGAACTCTTTCTTGTAATATATCTTGAATTTCTTGGGCACCATATGGATGGAAAACAACATCTTCTTGACTCAACCTTGAACTAACACGTGGATCAAGTTCTTGTGTAAAGTTCAAATCATTACTTATCCCAATAATACAACATCTTGCATTTTTTAATATAGTATTTAGATTTGTTAAACTGTAAAGTAAATCAGAACCTGCTCTAGCCACTAAGTTATCAATTTCATCTAAAACTAAGATATGGACGCCACCAACTCTATCCATTCTTTCTATTAGTGTTTCCAAAACTCTATCAGTTGGCCAGCCAGTAAATGGTATTGGATAATCTCCACGTTGTTTTAGTTGACTAGCTAGTGTCTGAACCACTCTGTATTTAGTATCTACATTTCTACAATTTACTTCATAAGTTTGAACTGGATGACCCATTTGCTTGCCTTTCTCAAGTAGTTGGCTAAGTACAAATCTAGTCACTACAGTTTTACCAGATCCAGGTACGCCATATAGTAACATATTTGAGGGAATATGTCCGTTTAATGCATCTACAAGATTTCTAACTAAAGACTCAACTTCTTGTTCTCTGTGAGGAAGAGTACTTGGTTCGAATGCATGATCAAATGCTTTCCTATCGATGAAGAGAGATTCTTGTCCGAGGATTTTCTCGAAAATATTTCCCTCCATTTTTTATCACCATTACCTTATGTTATCTCCAATGTTCTATTACCACACTCTGAGATGGTCGGTCGAACAACGGGGATTCTTGACGAGACGCTCCGAGGTAATAAGTGATTCCAAACTAAGGTGATGTTAGACATAGATTTCATTCCTCAAATGGTACTTATATCAAAGGATAGTAATTGTTAAATTTTTCTTGTTAACATCTAACTAGTACTCCTTTTTATTATTTTTAAAGCGGTGTAATTTAAACACCAAATTATTAAAAAATTACTAAAATTATAATAAGAATTTTTCCTACATCAGATACCTTTAATGAATAAGATAAATTTATTTTTTTTAAGATTTGAAATCAAATTCTAATTAACTAAATGATTAACCTATATGGAAAAGTTATTTTTAACTTTATTTTTTTAACAATTTAATCTGTTTTTTTCCAGAAATTATAATTGCATCTCCGTCTTCTAATTGATGAATTTTTTCTGATAAATCAGGAATGGGAAAGCCTTCAGAATTATTTTTAGAACTTGCATAATTATGTGTCACTAGAACTAATGTATCAGGATATCTTTCTGAGAATTCTTTCACATCTTTTGGTGTGTGGTGATAAGGAAAATTTCCAATATCTGGCATCCCCATTTCTAAAACAACTACATCTGCATTACGTGCTCTATTTTCTATTTCATCGCAGGGTCCAGAATCTCCACAATGTAAGAGAACAAAACCATTCTTATGTTTCAATTCATATCCATGTGGATCAGTCTCCGGGGTGTGACAAACAGGAAATCTTTCGAATTTCCAATCCGTACCAATCAACTCTAATTGTTCCATTTCATTCCAATTTGCTATAGTATCAATATCATTTTCTAGACTACCTGGAAAGCCCATTTTACATAAATTAGATAAGAATTCTTTACCTCCTGGTCTAAGATAAATATTCAATTCTTGTTCTCTTTTAGTGTCTGAGATATACTTTCTTTCTAACAAAAAGAATGGAAAACCAAATGTATGATCTGCATGCCAATGAGTGAATAATAGATGGTTGATATCAGATGTTTCAATGCCTGATTCTCTAAGTTGTGGTATTAGAGAAGGAGGAGTGTCGATTAGTATTTTTCTATCTATTACTGCTAGTGCATGCAGTCTTCCAAAAGGTGTGAAGGCATTTCCAGTGCCCAGGAAGTCGATGCGATTCATAGTTGTCGACTATGTATCTAAGACTTGACTTAATCGCTTCGAAGATGAGTCAACACTGCCTGTCTATAGACATCTATTCATAAACAGGTTTCAACTCGGGTAGAGTAATACATAGAGGTTTTATGATGTCTGATGCTCGTTCTTTACTTATTTTATATGGTTCCCAATCTGGTAATTCTGAAGATGTTGCTATACAAACTGGCAATGCTGCAGTAAAACACAATCTAAAACCAATTGTCAGAGCAATGGATGAGATATCAATAAATGAACTTCTTAGTCAGACTAGAGTGCTTATCTGCTGTAGTACTTGGGGCGATGGGGAGCAACCTGACAATGCTGAAGATCTTTGGGAGGAAGCAAATAGTAGTAATGTTGAATCATTAAATGGTCTACATTTTTCTGTATTAGCATTGGGTGATTCCTCCTATGACTTGTTTTGTGAATCAGGTAAAGAATGGGATAATTGGTTAGAGTCTAAAGGCGCTGTCAGAGTGTATGACAGAGTAGATTGCGATGTTGATTATGAAGAACCAGCGCAAACTTGGTCTGATGCGGTACTAATGAAAATGGCTGCAATAGAAGATGTTGAGATTCCTGTAGTTAAAGAATCGAATGAAGAAATTATTCAGGTTATTGAAGTCCCATCAGAAGAAATTGAGATTTCTGTCAGTAAAAAAGAAGTTGTCAAGTCACAATGGAATGCAAAGAATCCTTATTCTTCTAAATTAACTCAGAATTTTATCCTCAACGGAGAAGGTTCAGGTAAAGAAACTCGTCATATAGTGTTCGATTTGGGAGACTCTGAATTAGAATATAAGGCTGGAGATGCATTAGGAGTTATTCCAATTTGTCCTCCTGAAATAGTAGCCGACCTTCTTTCTTTGGGAGGTTTTACAGGAGAGGAAGAAGTTGAAACAAATCTAGGAATTTGTAGTTTACATGATGCTCTATCTACAAGATATGAGGTTCATCGAGTTTCTAAAAAATGGATTGAAAGTTTAGGTTCAAAAGTTGTAAGCTCAGAAGGGCCAATAGAAATTAGAATAGTTAGTAGAGATAGAGTCTCGACATCTGATGGTAGTACAATTATGAGTTGGAAAGGTTCTGGTAATGCTGATGATATACCTTCAGATTATTCACAGATAGTTTCTCCAAATGATCCTACTGAAGAACTTTGGAATAAACTAACTTCCGATTCGAAATCTATGGAAGATTATATGTGGACTAGAGATTACATCGATGCTCTCAGAGATTTCAGTAATATTACATTCACTCCACAAGAGTTCATTGATGGAATGGACAGATTAAAACCACGACTTTATTCTATAGCAAGTAGCCCTGAATTTGAACCTGGTACTGTTCATCTAACTGTTGGAATTGTTCGTTACAGTTATCACGATAGAGAAAGAGCAGGATTAACTACGGGTTATCTCTCAGACAGATGTGTTGTCGAAGAAACTCCAATAGGAGTATTCATGTCTCCAACAAGGTCATTTATTTTACCAGAGAATGGTGATGTTGACTGTATCATGGTAGGTCCCGGGACTGGTATTGCACCTTTTAGGGCATTTTTACAACAAAGAGATTTGAATGGTGATAGAGGTAAAAATTGGTTATTCTTCGGAGACTGGACTGAAGAAGGAGAATATTACTACAAAGAAGAAATGGATGATTGGAAGAACCGTGGAGTTCTCAATAAACATGATCTTGCTTGGTCTAGAGATGGATCTGAGAAAGTGTATGTTCAACACTTAATGAAGAAAAATGGTTCTGAAATCTGGAGTTGGATTGATGGAGGAGGCTATTTCTATGTGTGTGGAGATAAATCACGTATGGCTAAAGATGTTCATCAGACATTGATCGATATTTGTTCTGAGCATGGAGGAATGAGTCCTGATGATGCCAAATCTTTTGTCGAAGATCAGATGATGAAAAAAGAGAAGCGCTACTTACGAGATGTCTATTGATTGTTAAATTTAGCATAGTTTTGCCGATGCAATCATAGTGTGCCTTTCGTTGCCTAAGAATGATGTTTAGAAGGGTCCTCATTGCGAATCGTGGAGAAATCGCATTGCGTATTCTCCGTTCCCTACATTCTTTAGGTATTGAAGCAGTAATGATATACGGCAGAGAAGACAGAATTTCAACACCTGTTAGACTTGCAGATGAGTCAGTCTATATCCCACGAGATGACCCTTTAGCATCTTACTTAGATATTGAAGCAATTGTTACTGCAGCTAAAGATGTTGGGGCCGATGCTGTCCATCCAGGATATGGTTTTCTAGCAGAAAATCCTACATTCGCGAAAAGATTATGTGAAGAAGGAATAACTTTTATTGGACCTAGTGCAGAAATCCTTCAATTATTAGGTGATAAAATTACTGCTAGGGAAGCGATGTCTAAAGCCGGTTTGCCCATTGCTATGGGTTCACCTGGTCCTATCTCAAATTCAAAAGAAGCCTCGCTTATTGCTGAAGAAATAGGTTATCCTGTTATTATTAAAGCTGCTGCTGGAGGTGGAGGAATAGGCATGCAAGTAGTCCAGTCCCCAGAAGAATTTGAGTCTGCAATGAAACTTTGTCAGGGTCGCGCACTCTCTGCTTTTGGTGATGATAGAGTATTCTTAGAGAAGTTTATTGAAGGCGCTCAACATATTGAATTTCAAGTTTTAGGAGATGGCAAAGAAGCAATACACTTCGGTGAAAGATTTTGTTCTATCCAACGAAGACATCAGAAGATACTCGAAGAAGGTCCTTGGCTATCTGAAGAGAAAAGAGAAGAAATTGGAAATAAAGTAGTTGAGGGAGCTAAAGCAGTGGGATATTGTGGTTTAGCTACGTTTGAATTCCTTAGAGATTCTAAAGGTGAATTCTATTTCTTAGAAGTAAATCCCAGAGTTCAAGTTGAACATACTGTGACTGAAATGATTACTGGTACAGATCTAGTATCTATGGGAATTAGGGTTGCTTCAGGTGAAGAGATTAAATTAAAGCAAGAGGATATCAATATTAATGGCCACGCTATACAGGTTAGATTAAATGCTGAGAATCCTATAACTTTAGCTCCATCTCCTGGTAAATTATGGGAGTGTCACTGGCCAGGTGGACCAGGAGTAAGAATCGATACTCATGCCTACACCGGCTATGATATGCCAGCTTCATTTGACAGTCTTCTAGCGAAATTAATAGTTTGGGCTCCATCTAGAGACGAATCTATTGCTAAGTTAAAGGCCGCTCTATCTGAGACGAAATTACTAGGTGTAGATACCTTAATACCATTACATCAAGCAATTTTATCTGAAAATGATTTCCGTAAAAGAAATATTACTATACACTATCTCGAGGAACATAAAAACTTACTGTGAGGGGATGAAATTTTGGAAATACTAATCGTTGGTAGTATCGGTTATGATGATATTTCAACTCCCGAAGCAGAAGGTTCCGATCTATTAGGTGGAGCTGCTACCTATGCTGGACTTTCAGCGGCTTTTCATAAATTTGAAGATATTCAAAATACACCTAATATTGGTATTGTAAGTGCTGTGGGGCAGGATTTCTCAACATCTGATCAACTGAGGTTAGAATCTGCTGGATTAAATTTAGCCGGTGTTGTGATGCGAAATGGAGATACTTTCCGTTGGTCAGGAATGTATCAAGGGTCGATGGAAAATGCTAGAACTATTTCTACTGATGTCAATGTACTAGAAAATTTCAATCCTGAAATCCCAGAATCTTGGCGTATCCCTGAAATATTATTTTGCGCCAATACTCACCCAGCTACTCAAGTTTCAGTATTAGATCAATGTCCAAGTGCAGTAATTACTGCTCTTGACTCATTTATGCTTTGGATTAAAGAGGAGAAAAAGACTCTTTCAGAAGCTCTTCGTAAAGTCGACATAGCAATTCTTAATGAAGAAGAAGTATGTGCTATAGCCAATGATGAAATTCTTCCACGAGCGATGAACTCTATTCAATCAGGTTCAGCTTTACATGGTGGTGAATCAGCAGGCCCTGGGCCGCGTTGTATTATAGTAAAGAGAGGAAGTAGTGGGGTTATTGCTAAGTTCCCATTTGGTTTAATTGCTTTACCTGCTTATCCAGTAAGTAACGTGGTTGATCCAACTGGATGTGGTGATTCTTTTGCTGGAGCATTCCTAGCTAATATATCTGGAAGACCTGGTGCATTAAATGATATTGGAATCATTCGTAATGCTCTAGTTCACGCAACTGTAACTGCATCTTTCACGATTGGAGGATTGGGATGTTCCAATCTTTCAAATCTCCAAAGAGGTTCATATCATGCAAGATTAGACAAATATAGGCGTATTGTAGGTTTATGATTACTCAAGCCTTCTAATACCTTTTACATGACCTGAATCCTCTCTGTTTGAGGTTCTGCGCATTTGATTAAATCTTAACAGTGGTTCTTCATCAACTAGCACAGTAGGGCTATGCTCTTCTCCTTTTGAAACACGATTTACAACTCTATATAATTCATCTTTCGCTGAAGATGATTTCGTATTAGTGATCTGCATAATTCTATTCTTGACATCTGCTTGATGTTCTTGGTCACTTCTTATTCTAAGACTTTGAGAAGTTTGAAATCTTGCATTTTTATCTGCCTTGAGTCCATCAGGGTCTCCATATTCTGATACATAGTTTGGTTTACTTGTAACATAATCTCGAGATCTTGGAACTAGTAATCTTTCGAAGAATCCCATTCTCCTTTTTCTAACTGGTTGATTTCTTAAGACTAATCTTCCGTCTCCGAGAGAATTAGCAATTTTAGATAATCCAGGGTATTCTCCTAAATCTGTCGGTACGGGTAAAGCTGCCATAATTTCTGCTTCTTTTTGTAAGGATTGTTGAGCTTTCGCTCTTTTTACTAATCCTGGTCTACATTCCAACCTAACAGCCTCATCAGTCGGTTCTGGTAATTGCAAATTATTCTGATAACTATTCATGGGGCTACGCCTCAATCCGTTAGCTGCTTTAATCATTTCAGCACTAGAAATTTGACGATCTATAGTTTCAATTTCTCTATTGTTTGATCCGAACATTGAGCTTGTTGATTCAATTTGAATTTCTTGCTGAGATATATATTGTTCAGGAGCATTAAATGAATGTTGTTTTGAAGGAGGTGAAGAATAATTGACAGGTTCTGTAAATGATGATGGAGCTGGCTCAGAATCAAACATTCCTCCTGCTCCAAATCCAAACAAGTCAGAATTCATAGTTTCAGTAGCATCTTCCAATGCTGAGTCGATACGATTTTCAGTTTGTTTTTCATTATACCATTCGGGTTCGTTCCGGCCCCATGTTTGCTGGTATGCCGAAGTTCTTTCTTGTTCTTCATATCTATTATCACTATTACTAATATGTGAATCAAAGTTCGTCTGTACCGTTGGTTCTTCGAAATTAAAATATGGTATATTCATCTCTGGTTGAATTTTAGTTATGTCTGTTTGAGGTTCAGTGAAGCTTTGTAATGATTGAATTTGATTACTAACATCTGATTGTAAATCATTAATTTCAGGTGGATTAAGTAGACCTTTTGGTTCAATTGTTGGATTTGGTGCTATTCGAAATTCTCTCTCTAAGCATGCTTTAGCTTCTGATACAGATTGACCACTACTTACCTTTTCAATAATCATTTGTAATTTCAATAAAGTTTCTTGATCATGTATTTTTGATTGAACTATATGTCTATCGCCAATATTAGTTTCAATTACTAAAGCAGGATTTTTGAATATGAAATACGAAAGCGCAGATCCTGCGCCAAGTAAAGATACTGCATAACCTAGTGGCGGAATTAGTATTGTTGCTCCTAAATAACAGGCAGCACCACCCCACAAAACAGATCCTCCGGGTACTTTTGGAATATCGATACTTCTTGTTCTAGAAATAGATGCTAAATCTAGTCTAATTCCTTTATTTAGACTGTTTGATAAGATTAGCTGACGCTGATTAATGGTAATCCTAAACTTACCCCCTACCCCAACCAAAGAGAGGTTGCCGAACAGTGCCGACTCTCCCTCATCCGGTCGGGCATTACGCCCGAACGTGTGCATCCAGCCCGCGAGTTACTCGTTGACGATATAATAACTCGGTTAGTTGAGCATATAATTGGCACTCTTAGTATAGGTTTTGTACTTCGCCGATTTTAGAAAATAGTAGTTCCAATTATGCGCATTGGAGTTGCATCTAATTGAGTAATAATAATTGGCGGACCATCGATTAATCTAGTCCAGAGAGGAACTTCCCAATCAACCGTCAAAGTAGTATCTATTTTGTTAACTATCCTCCCCACTGTAAATTGCATATCCACTGCAGCGTGTATGACATCTCCAACTTCTAATTCACGCTTTTGAAAGGGTGCTTTTTTAATTTCAAAAGTAGAAGAGATATTCTTAGATAGAGATTCAGAATCTAAATGTGTTACCATACAACCTCTATGCAATGCTTCTTCTCTAAGATTTCTTATTGCTAAACCTACTCTATCTCCTGATATTGCAATATCTACATCATCATCCATTACCTGCAGACTTCTGACTATTCCATTTTCTCCAGCTGGTAGAACTTGTATATTATCATGCTTAGAAACAGATCCTGATTGGACATATCCAATTGCTACTAACCCTACTCCTTTAACATTAAAATATTGATCAACTGGAATAATTAACGAACCTTCATTTTCTTTTTTTGGGTCCATCATAGAAAATAATTTTTCTCTAATTTCATGTTCATCGGGCACAGATTCAAATAATTCCCAATCTTGTAATCCTGATTGCTGAATAATCATTCTTACCTGATCTGGATCTACCCATCCTCCAACTTCTGGATTGATTATTACAAGTCCTCTTTTAATCTCAGCACAACCAAAAGATACACAAATTTCTCCAAATGATGCATCTACTTTTGAAACCTCTATTATTCCCACTTTAGCAACATTTAGTACTGAAAGTAAGGGTCTTATTTTTTCTGGATGTTTTAGTGGTCTTAGTAAAGATATTATTTGTGTAATCCCATCTCTTTCTTCTTTGAAGACATATGATTCAATATCTCTTACATCTCCTTTTTTTGCAATACTTCTAGCAAGATTTTCTGAACCAACAAAGGCGATATTGAGTACAGGCACAGACATCCGAATACACATCCCTTGTTGAAAGGAATGGTTCAGTAGGTCATCGTTATGTTCACCTCATTGCATCTCTAGCTTTTTGAGCCGAATTCCATAATTCTTTTTCCTCTTCTGTTTTTGGCTCAAATTGAGGTATATTAATTGCCTTCATATCTCTATCAATTGCCACCATAAAGAAGAATCCCGAGCAAATCTCTTCACCTACCCATTCAGACCTAGATAATCTACAGGAAATAACATGAATTCCTGCTGTTCTTGGAGAGGTCCAGACTACTTTAGCCGTAGTACGAACAACATCACCTTGGTATGCAGGTCTAATAAATTTCAGAGCATCAACTGAAACTGTAACAAAATTTCTATGAGCAAACTTAGAGGCAGCCATTCCTGCACTAGTATCCATGATTGCCATTAGTCTTCCACCAAATAATGTATCTAAAGCATTGGTATCTCCTGGAAATACCTCATTAAGTTGGATTACTGGATCTGTAGAGTAGGCCCCATTCATGTCTATCAAACCCTCTCAAACCCTCATCGAACTTGAAACTATCATACTGTTTTAGTAATAATATCTAGTTTTCCAACCGTTGTATTCAATCCTGAGTACTGTTTCGGATGGGTATGGAGATGCCAGAACTCGAGTGGGGTGAGTTTCATTTTAATGACCCAGATGGTGGTAAAATCATATTTTGGCCACATATACCCTGTTTGCGTATGCCGACTAAGTTAAGATCGCATAGTAACTTTCATGGAGTGGCTTTTCTGACCTCATCAATAGATCTAAAGTCATGGATTATTGAGGCAGAACAGGAAAAAGATAGCCCAGGAGTACATCGTGATTCTGCAATTGCATCAGGAACTGTGCTAGGCAGATTAATGAGTGATTTGAATGAGTTAGAAGTCGATGGCCCCGTAATCCCCGATCCTGAACAAATCCGTCTACTTTTACATGCGCAGAATTCACGAGGAGGGATGCCAATTTATGCTATTGAACCGGATCTAGAGGATGAAGATTGGATTGATTGGCAGATTAATAGTGCAGACCAACAAGTAACTTATTCTAATTTATTCTTAACCTTAACAACAGGTAGACGATGGAAAAAAATTAGAAAAAATGCCATACCTTCTGTTACCTCCGCTAGAGGTGTTGATGCAGATCTAGGAGCAGCTGCTGCATCAGCATTGACTTGGTGGATAGAGGAGCAGCGCGGTATTTCTGATAATTTGATTCATCTAAGAGATAGTAGATTCGCATCAAGGATAAGAGGTTCTTTAAGAGAACTACATAATAGTAGGGTTGATGATAGTAAAGCTCAGGAGACAACTTTGTTAGTACCTATCCATCAGGCCTGGTTGCCCTCAATAAAGAAGGCAATTAGTTCTTGTATGGATGTGGAATTGGTTACTCCGGAGGAATAAATATGGACGAAATAAAAATAAACTTAGATATTGAAACACAAACTTTTCGTTTTACTTCATCAGAACCAATTAAACATGATGAAGCAGTAAGATTAGCCAATGGAGTATCATCTGGTGAATATGTAGTAATTACTCATGAAAATCCCCACGCAACACTTGTAATCGAGCCTGAAGGTTCAGTCTTAGTCCATGGGATTTCAAGAAGTGAAGTTGCTCGATTAGCCGTCCAAGAATTATTGTTAACTTTAGGTATGTCTGACGAGTGGTTAATTGTGGATTCTGGTGATATGATTATCCGTTTTTCAATAGGGAGAGCAGTGCTAATGGATTTAGCTGCTGATAGATTTTCTGAAATTAATTACGATAATAGGATTGGAGCCCTGAGAATAGATGCAGAAAGACATAAATGTACAATCTTATTATTTAATAATGGCCATGGAATAGTCCTTAATCAGACTTCAAAAAGAATTGCCGAAATGGCAATTAGACATTGGTCATCACAACTACATGATGAAGGCGCATTGGCGTGAGAATCATGTTTGAAAATGGCCACTGGAAAGGGCCAATACTAGATCAACATATGCACTTAGATCGTAATAACCGTTTTCTTGATGCAATTAGTGAGTTTGTTAACTCAGGAGGAACTAGTATTAACTTAGTTCATAAACCAAATTTTTCATGTCTTCCTGAATCATTAGCAGAATACAAGGATGCATATGAGAATACCTTACAGATGGCGAACGAGATACGTAATGAATTTGAGATATCAGTATCTGTAATTCTGGGGCCACACCCTGTGGCTTGGGAACATCAAATACATACTATTGGTATTGAGGAATCAACAACTCTTCATCTTGAAGCAGTAAAACTAGCATTAGAATATATTTCTGTAGGGGATGCAGTATGTCTTGGAGAAGTTGGAAGACCACATTATCCAGTAAATGAGGAGATTTGGGCAGAATCTAATTTATTATTATTAGAAATAATGAAACTAGCCGCTGAAGCAGAAACAAGTATTCAACTACATGTAGAAGATAATGGCAAAAAAACATATTCCGACTTAGCCAAACTCTGTGATGAAGCTAATTTCCCTCGTCATCTTGCCATTAGACATTATGCTCCTGCAGATATTAGTGAGGATTTTACTCACGGTTTAAGTGTAACAGTAAGTGTCGGAAAAGGAAGTATTCAGAAAATAGTTGAAACACTTAGTAATTGTAATTCTTATTGGGGCATGGAAACCGATTTTTTAGATGACCCTATGCGCCCAGGGGCTGTATTAGGGCCTAAGACGGTGGCCAAAAGAACTCATCAATTATCAAGAGAATTAATTGACAAAGGTTATTCTGAAGATGATATTTCTAAAATACTGACTAATATTCATTCTAATTGGCCACAGATTCTTTATTCTTGAGATGGAAATTTTAGCTTTGGTGTGAAAGTCATCACACCACCTAGTAAGAACATTAGAACACAAAAAGCAAAGAAATCAAACTCTCCTATCGGTAATGGTTGATTAATTAATTCTTGAATACCTATTCTTAGTATTGGCCCATTTATCGGTAAGAAGATTATCATAAACAGAATTCCGATTCTCTGACGTACGAGCATAAACCTCCGATAAGCTACTGACATTTGAACAGATGTAACCGAATTAGTTTAGAAAGGCTCTATGCTCGGACGGCCATCGCGCCTGTAGTGAAGGGGTTATCACCTGAGGTTTCCAACCTCATGTCCCGGGTTCAAATCCCGGCGGGCGCACCATATGTTAACCGTATAGTGAAGCATTCAAACACTACAAGTTCTCCCACAGAACATGTCGAAAGCCAGTGCCCCCGCTCCAGCGCAAGATGTCATAGTATCTTCAATTAGCAAAGATGCTTCTGATCTTGTTGAAGAGAGGCAAATAGTAGGCCGTAAAATCTGGAGAATTTTGCCTTATGTTACTAGATATTGGGAAAGGGCTCTAGGTGGTCTATTAGCTAATATTGGCGCTAGAATTTTTGACCTAATTCCATTTATTGCCATAGGTATGGCAGCTGATTATTATAATCCTGATAATTCTCAATTTACTAACTCAGCAATTGAAAATTTTGTAACACTCGAGTCAATACCTAGTTTAGGTCCAATTGACTCAACTGAACTTGGCTTCGGATTACTAATTTTTTCATCATTTGTATTTCTTGCAATATTCCAAGGACTAAGTAATCAACTTTGGCAGTCGATTGCTTACAAGGCTCAGCATGATATCAGGATGGAAGCCACAAAATCTTTGATGGAAATGGAAGCATCATACTTTGAAACTAGACAGACTGGTAACTTGATGTCAGTACTATCAGCTGATGTTGCTCAGTTAGAAGATATAATTTCTGATTCTACTACTAGTATTATCAGAATTATAACAACTCTCAGTACAGCATTTGTTATTCTTTTCTTAATGTCTCCAACACTTTGTATGATATTATTTGGACCACTATTCATGATTGTACCAATGGTTATTTGGTTTTCTACTAGAGTACAAAGAAAATATCGTCAACAGAGAGAAAGTACTGGTGGAATTATAGCGATTCTAGAAAATGTATTATCTGGAATAACTGTTGTCCAAGCATATAATGCAAGTGAGTTTGAAACAGTTCGAATAGAGGGTCAAAGTGGTAATTATAGGGATCAAGCAATTGAAGCAGCCTTCATCAGGAATCGTTTTATTCCTGGATTCCATATTGTTGCAGGAGTTTCATTCGGTTTGTTAGTTTCAGCGGGAGGCTGGTTAATGAATTCGGGTCAAATCAGTGTAGGTCAGTTTGTTACATTTCTTTTGATTTCTACGAGAATGACCATGCCATTATGGATACTCGGAATGTTACTAAATCAATTACAGAAAGGAGAAGCGGCTTCTCGTCGAGTTTTCGCAGTAATCGATCTGGAACCATCTATTTATGATAAGGAGGATGCAATTACACTTGATGAACCAATTAGAAGTATAACCTTTGAAGATGTTTCCTTTTCTTATCCTTCTTCTGAATCAAACGTGCTAAATAAAATTGATTTGAAGGTTTCTTCTGGAGAATTTTTAGGAGTCATGGGTCACACTGGAGCAGGAAAGAGTACAATACTGAAGTTAATTGAGAAATTCTATGAGCCACAACATGGTCAAGTACTCATTAATGGAATGGATATTAATAATTTTTCTATAAAATCAGTAAGATCTAAGATTGGATTTGTTTCTCAAGATCCATTCCTTTTTTATGGCACCATTAAGCAAAATGTTTCCTATGCAAGAGATGCTACTGATGAAGAGATACTCAATGCTCTAGAAATGGCTGGAGCATCGGAATTTATTTCTCAATTATCAGATGGATTAGAATCAATGGTCGGCGATAGAGGTGTGATGTTATCTGGTGGTCAGAGAGCAAGAATTAGTCTTGCAAGAGCTCTATTAAACAACCCTGATCTTCTAATTCTAGATGAAGCTAGTGCGGCATTAGATGCTGAAACAGAGAAGAGGATACAACAGTCTCTTTTTGGTGGTTCCAATGGTAAAAAATCAAGACTTACCATAGCAGTAGCCCATAGACTTGCTACTATCAGAAATGCTGATGAAATAATATCAATGGTTGATGGTGCGATTGTTGAAAGAGGGACACATGAAGAATTAATTGGAAATGAAAGTGTGTATGCATCTCAATGGTCAATACAAACTGGAGAAATTGAACCCTAGGTGGAATAAGATTGGATATTCAATGGATTACTGTAGAACCTGGTAAAGTATTCATTGGCTCAGATAATCGTTCAATACTTTTTGGAGGAGTTGGTCCTAGACATGAAGTCAAAATTGATTATGATTTTGAAATATCTTATCTGCCAGTAGATTCTGAAACTACGGAAGTTCTTATAAAAAATGATGACTATTATGTTGCTTCAGAATCAGAGTGGACTCTTGCAATGGAGAAGGGTCTTATTTCTGGGAATAATGGAATCGAGGAATTATCCGATAAAATTCGAGGTTCTTATTGGTCTAAATATTGTGACGGTAGACCGTTCATAGAGGATGATTGGTTAATGAAAGTTTCACGAGCGTGGAATTCTGGAGTTCCAAAAATATCTTTAATTCCTAGGGGTGAAAATTCTGACTGCTTTCGATTGGTCAGAAGAAAAGATCAGAACAATTTTGATCATATAGCTCCACAATTACCTGATTCTTCTGATAAATCTCAGTTATTGATTGAAGAATTAGTTATCTCATTACTATTCGGAATTATCCCCTCGTTTATTTGGGCAAACTTCAATGCCAGTCCGGGATATATTTCAGAGGGATGGCTTAACCTTGTATTCGGTGGATTGTTTATTGGTGTATTCACTATAATATTTTGGAGACCAAAAACTAAATCCTGGAGAGTTGGAAAAGATTGCATGCAAATGAAATTATTATGATTTTCTTTCGATTTATAGTTTGACCGTTATCTCTTTCTATCGTCAATCTGTAAACCTGAATTCCCTCTGAATATTCTTAACCATCCTGTCAAGACTCCAATCCCATAGTTCCAATGCAATGTATAAGTTGCTATTGATGATAGAAAGATTGTTTTCTTTGATTTACTTGGCGAATTTCCTTTCCATGAACCATACCATGCTAATAGATTATACAATATAATTAGTGTTGGTAATGTATGTACACCAAGTCTTGGGAGCCCCATTGGTACTGTTGACAAACGAATATCCCAGAATTCTGGCCATGCTAAACCTCCATTTGCTAACCCCCAGAAAAAGAATGCAAATGCTGCTAAAACTATTGGAGGAAATAATGCAACAGCAGTATGCGTGGGTGCTCTCAATTCAGGATATTGATGACTTGCCAAAGTTCTAACAAGTCCATAATTTCTAATTTGTTTTTTCACTCTCGCTAAGTCCCTTCTCCTATGCCACATGATTGCGGTTCTGTCTGTCCACAATTTCTTTCCAGTCATCCTAATTCTATGGTCAAGCATGACATCTTCTGCTCCTATTGCACCCTTATCAAATCCTCCAACTTCTTCAAGAACTGAGCGTCTATATGCACAATTCACTCCCGGTAATTGAGTTACTTCATCAAGTTCTTTTTTACCGACTTTACCATAATTTGTTCCAGCAGTGAATATTGTACTGCAGAATGCAACATCAATTACTTGCTGCCATATCGTAGAGACCTCCACAGGAGCAAAGTTAGGTCCACCTACTCCGCTAACTTCTTCTCTGCTAAACCATGACACTAACTTTTCGACCCAATCTTCAGGGACAATTACATCATCATCAGTAAATAGTACAAGTTCTGATTTTGTGGCATTTATTGCAATATTACATGCATCTGCTCTAGTTCTCGATCCTTCATCGTCAATGAATAAGATATTATTTTCTTCACAAACACTCTTCCCCGGATCATTTGTAGGTCCAACTACTACTATTTCACAAGGTCCTGAATAGGTTTGGTTATTCAATCCTCTAAGAACGAGATCTAGTTCCTCGTGATTCCTAACGCTAGGGACGATTACCGTCACAGATGGATTACTCACGACTTCGCGTAAGCGTCAATGCTTTCAATAACATCGATTAATAATCAAGGGTCATTAGTAACTCTTGGTGCTAGGAAGTATACCCAACTAGCTCCCCCATCATTACTATTCCAAGTAAGACGTAAAGGATATTTATCTTGGAATTCCAAAGTCACTGCATCAGTCAGTCCACTTGCTAGTTTTCTTGTCAAAGGGTCTAAAAATTGTAGAGAATAGGTGGAATGTGTTGGATTAGGTGCAACGAGTTCGCTCAGTTCTCCCGCATCAAATCTAACATTGACTGATTCGCCTGCTTCTACTGTCACTGATACACTCATTTGATTTGTATCTAAACTTAAATCTACCAATTCTCCCACAAATTTAGCTGCTCTTAATGCATTAGATAATTTAGCAGCATCAATAGTTGCTTTACTATCAAAAGTTAATTGTGGCATCTTAGGTTCATTCATAGCCCCAGTATCTAATCCTCTTAGAATTCTATGTACCGCTCCAACTCTCACATTTATTGCCCCTATTGCTTCATCATAATCTAATTCGACTAAGTCAGAAGGACCTGCTAGACTTAATAAATCTCTTAATTTAGCTAGTTCTAGGCCTATTTCTACTGGCTCTACTTCATATGTTTCAAAACAAGCATCTCCTATTGTTGCAGATAATAATGCCACATGCGATCCATCTACTACATTGATGTGAAGTCCGTTCTCTCCCCATACTAATTTTGCCTCTTCTGTCAACACAGAAAGTAAGTCTACTATTTCTTTCATTAATTGCGTATTTGCTGTGACTCTCAACATCATGCCACCCCTTTCTTAACTCACCATTGACTGCGGGTTATGCATGCTTATGTTTCAGCGATTAGGTATTTAACATCAAAAAGTATGGTATTTT
>MDSX01001220.1_pt1 | contig 19191 bp, 25 predicted proteins | sample 811141 | NCBI WGS metagenome assembly MDSX01 (sample SAMN05326642, study PRJNA326480) | marine metagenome | isolation source: seawater | place: Atlantic Ocean: South East | collected 2010 | reverse complement strand
CCCCCAGAGCCTGACTTTGAAGGCAAAGATGTGCATTTCTCGTTGGGAGTTGGAATGAAAGAAGTTTTTACATTAGGTGAAATGATTATGATGAGTTTCTTGACTATGCAAACGTTTATCTGGGGGCAAAGTGCAGGATTGGCGATTACGGTGTACATTTTGGTTGGTGTATTTATCTTTTGGTTACGTGTTCGAGGTCGTACCAATTACAGTCCAATTGGTTTCGGTGGTGCATTAAGATTGTATGGCTTGTATTTTATATGGTTAGGTGCGTCTTTTTACGTGGCCTCCGCTGCTACTTTTTTAGCGCAATTATTATGGTGTGTAGCAGAAAAAGATGAAAATACAATTATAGGCGCAGTTGTCGGAGTTACGATTGTGGTGCACATTCTTATTCCATTATTTTTTGGGGGGTTGATGTTGAGAACATACGATATAGGAAGCAGAACGCGAAGTTGCTGGAACTCGTTCTTTGTTGGGTTGGCAGGCGCATACGGTCTGTTCTTTGTATGGCAAGGATATATTTTTGCACCAAGTTTTATCTTTTTAGGAGCTATTTTGCACCTATTACCATTTCGATAAGTGTTTTAAAAAGCTGCAATGACGACCTTTACTACCGATTACGACGCAATCATAACGTTGGCAGATGTGCCACACGCCGCTGTTTGCGAAGATGTTGAAAAGCGACACGTACATAAGTTGTGTGAAGGGTATAATACAGGAGAATGGATTAAATGGATTTTACAACACAACAATATCAAATGGACAACAATGACGTGTGTCCAACCACCAGATTGCACATTTAATTACTACATTACCGAGATTGACGGAATCAAGCATAGTTACAGTGCTGCCAAAAAAGATGGTAAAATGTGGGCGGTTGCAGAGGATATTGATATGAGTTGGTATAAATAAAGCAGATTGTATAACATAAAGCATGACGGAATACGAAAACTTGAGAGAGATAACAACATTGGCAGAAACCATGAAGGAACAGCAAGCATGGATCGTCTTGGAAGTTGCTTGCATATTGCTCGTCCTCATCGTAATGATGATCATTGGACTATGTGTAATTGCGTTCATCAATCAAACCAACGAAATTACAAACAATTTGCTTCAATATCATGAACTGAAAGATGAACAAGAGAAACGTAAAACGAGTGTATCTATATAAGTGTTATCGATTATATTTTAGTTTACATTTTAAGTGTTATGTCTAAATTATGTAAATCTTGTAAGGTTGAAAAACCTTTAAGCGAATATTATAAAACGAAACAAACTAATAAATCAGGCATTGCATATTATCCTAAATCTGTCTGTAAAACATGTCATAAAAAATCGACCTTAAAACATTCTCAGAAAATAGAAACAAAGAAAAAACGTAAATTAAATGATTCAAAGCCCGAAGTAAAAAAACGGTTGAGAGAAAGGATGATAAAACATAATAAAGAATATTATAACAGTGGTAAATTAAAGGAATGGAGGTTTAAAAAAAGAAAAACAGATCCTACATTTAAAATTAAAGCAAATTTAAGATGTAGATTAAGTTATGCTTTAAAAAGTAATAAAAAAGCTGCATCTACTATGGTATTAGTTGGATGTTCTGCTATACAGGTGCGTAGATGGATCGAATCTCAGTTTACTAATGATATGGAGTGGGAAAATATTGAAATAGATCATATGATGCCATGTGCCCATTTTAATTTAGAAGACCCCGAAGAACAAAAAGCATGTTTTCATTATACAAATTTACAGCCATTATTAAAAAAAGACAATCGTTTAAAAAGCAGTCAAATATTATATGATATGAAATGGTTGGGAAACGAATGGTACATTAAAGGTTATAATGGTTTGTATAGATCACGTAGATGTAGTACCTTAAATATTAATAATTTGTAAACGTTTTATTATTTTCTCACTGTTCCACCCCTTAAACGTAACACGAGGTGAAGCGTAGCTTCTTTTTGGACTGTAATGGTGTTAGTATGCTAAGGTGGTGATATTTAATAAGATTTTGTACGTACTATTGTAGTCGCTTAAGGATCTCCCGTCTTCCAATTGTTTTCCTGCACTGTTATTTAATGGTGTTAGTTAGTTTTGATAGGAATATATACATCGTAGCTTGTACTTACAAGATTAATCGTTGCTGGTCTGGTGCTGTTAAATGAAATGTTAGTTTTGATAGATATAAAAAGACTACATTATTTAATACTTACGAATCCCCTCCTTATCTTGTATCTTCTGCTTCACATTTTCAATGGTATCGCTGGGTTCTACATCGAGTGTAATTGTCTATTTAAGGGGTTAGTGGAATGAAAAATGAATAAAAATATAGAGAATTTTACTACATACCTTTCCTGTTAATGCTATAGTAATAGTTAGTAATGAACGAAATGTAGATAGGATTGATAATTAGTAGGAAATTACGTACTCTTCACAAATATTTGCATAGTATGGTTTTAGTATTGCGTTTTTGGTGTTAATGATGTACGCTAATTTAATATATACCTGATTTAAAAGAATTATTTTTTATCGTACGCACGTTTACTCAAAACTTCATGTCTGTTTCGCGTTGAAATTTTGGTATGTGAGAATCGTCCTCAAACTCACTTCCTGGTCCAATCTTCTTGTTGAATCTTGAAATTTTATTTTTATTTGCTAATCCACCTGAACGTCGTATCCAAAATATAATTTTCATACGAATTTGTGCACCTGTGTCTTCACCTTCATCTATTGTATTCTTGTCATAATATTGGTAACCCTCGCTAACTTCACCATCATTAAATGCAAGGTCTAAAGGGGTAAATCCTTCTTTGTCTATTATATTTATATTGTTACCCAAACGTTGTACCAATAATTCAACAATAGTAGGTCGTTTTTGTATGTTAAATGTCCAAATAAACGCTGCGTGATGCAATGCATTTTGTCCTCGATTATCGATTTTAGCAGGATTTGTCTCTGATAAACTTAATAAATACTTAACTACTTCCAAATTTCCATATTTTGCAGCTGTCATTAAAGGTGTAGCCCTATCTGTATACCCGTGTCCAGTACTCCATAAGGTATTTAAAATCTGATCTAAATTTTCATCAGCAAGAACCACTTTCAATTCATCCAGGGATCCGTTGGAGGCCAGAGTATTATACACTGATTCTTCTGGATTTCTTTCTTTGTACTTTTTCATCAATTCTTTTTTTGTTTCATTTGATTTTAATGTTACTCTCACTGCCTTTGCAACTGGTATTTCTTCCTTTTTCGATGTTTGATTCCCCATTTATAACATGCAACTTGCTTAATATATACTACGGAAAGATAGCTTCGTGCTCTTCTATGTGAAACAAGAAGCAAGCTATCATGGTAAAAAAGAAAATCGCGTAGAGTAGCAGCATGTTAAAACACTTTACACGATAATGGCGTCGGTAACATTGATGGGGTCGATTGCATATGGTACTTGTTCTCGTCTTTCGACGGAGACGGCGTTGGGTACTGGATGGACAAGCACGCAGTGGACACGTCTTCGTTTTTGTATATGTTCGCGTATCTGTTGCCAGGGTCCGTCAAAGTCCACCTGTTCGAGCCACATGTTAAGGTAAATTGCACACACGATAAAAGACAAATAGAGTATAAAAAAACATAGGAAACCTAATGCTAGTATAACAGCTAACCATACTACTCGAAGCATTTTAATACACTTAGTGTTTTAAATTTTTCACCATGTTATTTGATACAAAATTGGATCGCCATTTAATGGATTATAATTATATCGGTCGCTATTTTCATTGGCGCGATGCGGAACATGCAATGTTGTTCAAAAGTCCGTCAATCACTTCGGACCGCTGGGAAAAACGCATTTCGGAAAGCCACGAGCAATGGAAGCGTGATTTTGGGATTGATTGTGATTCCGATATCATCTACGAGGTTGGGGATGAAGAGGTGGTACAAGTGGACGAGCGGCGTTGCATCTACTACCCGTTGCAAGTGTTGTACGACAATGCAAATTGTTTAATTTGGGTGGAAGTTGGCGCAGGGGTCTGGTCCCCATGCTACAATCAAGTCTATGCCATGCGCAAGAAAAAGGATAAGTACGATTTAATGTACGAGAAAATCCAGAGACGATTGGATAATTGTACGTTGGTGGAAAATGTAGTGTTGCCTAGAAAAGATGGTAAGCGAGTAAGGTTTAAAATAATTTAAAGATCGTATCTTAAGTTTTTAGAATTTGTCGTTCCTACATATGTTACAATTGCTGTTGTTTTGTAATCGCATTTACGTTCTCGGGTGTACACATAAACCAATCCACCCACCATCACAACCAATAAAATAATTGTGAGGTTAAGTTGAATTGCTCTCCAATCTAAGTCGTGTACCCCAACTGGTACCATGTCAAACAAATCGATAAAGCCTTGATGCGTGTTCGCAATGATGATCCAGCTGAGGATAACTTTTGTCGATACGCTCATGATCACGTACATTTCGTCTTGTATGTCTCTATTCTTTACAAAAAATTTGACCAGTCCAAAACTAATATAGAGGATGCCAAAAATAATACCCATGGCTTGGTAAAATACTAGATCAAAGTCGTCAGGATGAGCAATATTATACGTTTGGAGGAGCACGTATCCAATTTCCAAGGCAAGAAGCAGAAAGGCACCCATGTACATGAAATTGATTTGTTGTTTGTGCATTCCATCAAAGACATGGATCAACCATCCCAACCCTTGTATGACGAGGTTGATACCTAAGATAAAAATTAAATCTTGTAAAAAGATGGAACCGACACTCAATACGAGTGCAACCGCTAAGATGCCCGCCGTGAATGAATATTCAACGGTGCGCCTGCCGTGCTCTAAATTATTTACCTCTTCGGACGGTTCTTTACCGTACAAGAGATACAAGGCGATGGCGTGAGAGAAGCAGGTCAGTCCTTCGTTGATGGAAACCCACGAATTGGCGTTTAGGGTGGTGAGTGTATCGGTGGTGGTGATGCCTAGTTCATTTGTTTTGTAAATATGTTTGGCAACCAAAATATCCACGTCAGCGTCTTTAATGTGCGTGAAGAGCGACAATGCAAAACTCACTAAATGAATAAGGAAAGCCGCTATGTGTAAGTAGTAGAGTAGCATGGCTCACGGTGTTTTTGTTTATATAACCAACTTGTGTATTATATAGGCAATGATAAGTAATGCCTTGATTATTTTTTTATACATTGCGCTGGTTGCTACTGTGTGTTGTATAGTGGGATCGTCGATGCTAACGTTGTACGACATCCTGTCGAACCATTGTGTGAAAACAGCAAAAGTGGTGCCTATTCCTGATGCCCTTGAAGTATCATACGACAGCGAGCGAAGTTTAGCATCCGCTTACGAAGATATGACGATAGAAGATGCCATTATGATGGACGACTATTAGTGCAAAATTAAACACATGAGAGTATATAACTTATATATAACGTAATTATACAATGAAAGGATTTGACATAGCCCTCTTACTTTTTGTGGTTGCTCTATTCGTTCTCAACCTCTATCCGTTGATCAATGAAGAGTCGGAAAATGTTATTATTTTTTTGAGTTACGCCATCGTCTTGGTTCCTATTTACGAAAGCTATGTACACGGAAAATACGAATTTCTCTCTCTAATCATCACTACTCTTGCCATCCACTTGATTGCCGACTCTTGCAATGTCGAGCACCAATGCATTTCTAGCTACGAAAATGCAAACTTTTCCAATTTAGATAAATACTTTACGCTCTACGGTCTGTTGCATTTAATTTCTTATGTTAGTTTGGAAGCAAATACCGTTGCGGTGTTTGTGCCTATTTTAGTTTTTGTGAGTTTATTGGCAGTCAATTTGGCGATCGATTCGATGGTACTTGCTGTCGTGGGTATGATTCATTTTATTGTGTTGATACAAAAAGCCGACAAATATCACATCGAGGATTTAGTTGCGTTTACAATATTTATTTTCTTAGCTGCTTTGTTTTATTTTATGAAGGAAGATAAGACGGACAATAGCGAGGGCAATGGCTTGAAACGTTGGTTTTTGTATTTTTACTTTTTGGCATTTAGTATCAGCACAGGAATTAAAAAAGAAGGGGTGTTGCACGGGATGCGGTTGTTTACTAGGTTTTGTGGGGGGGGAGAGAAATCATGCAAACACGAAGTAGGTATTGTGTATGCAATCAATGGGGCCCCAAAGGGATACACAAAGGTGGAGATGTCGGAAATTACGCGAGTAGACTTAGTGGGTGATAAAAAAGGGCACTAGTGCACAGTATTTTAGGCGCTTGCGCTCTTATTTTTTTGATTTTTCCAATACACCCGCAACAGTACTTAGCAATTCTTCTCTGGTATTACAGTGACCGAAAAGCTCAGCAACTCGGTTCGGGTTATTGGCTAATTCCTTGAGTTGTTCAGATGCATGTAAAAAATCTCCATCCTCAACACTCAATCCAGCCATGGCTCCAATTAGATTTCCTGCTTCAACACATTCCTGTGGCACTGGGCACTCTTGTCGAGCTGGCTCCGTTTTTTTTTTCGCTGCTTTACGAAGTTCCTTTACTTTATCGTCAACCATAGGTAATATCTTCTTTCGTACGTCCTCCTTTTCCTTGTCGCTAAAACGCATAACGTCTTCTGGTACAACACGATGAGAGCTGATTTTAGACGAAAGCTTTGTCGTTTGCATGCTCGCTCGTTGTTCTTCGGTAACAGGAATATTGACCGCTTCGACAAATTCAATGTCCTTGTTGTTCTCCCGTTTCCATTCTTCAAATTCCTCTTTGTCTTTGAAATTTAATACGGTTGCCTTTTTCGTTGATTTCCCATACTTCTTCAATTCTTTCTTGTTCCTTTTTTTTTGTTTCTTGCAGGTTTTCTTGTGGGTGGGCCAGTCGGCTTTTTGGCATTCCCTGGAACAATATTGGACTTGCTTGCACCTACCACATAAATTTTTCCCAGTGGTCGGAAAGGGTTTGTTGTTGCCATAGCCAGCATTGCAATACGCGCATATGTTATCCATACGAAACGAGTGCACGTTCCCACTTGTATCGGTGACAAACCCTTTTCGATTTGGGTTGGTTAAGAATTTCTGTATCTCCTCGGGAGAATAGTTACCAGATTTCATATGTTTGTTGTATTTATCAAATAATTCTTGGGAATGCGTTGTTGGAGGTTTGGACTCCATTCCATCAAAGGTAAGCGAATCATTCAAGAGCCCCTTTAAACGTGGCCATGCCTCTGCTTCTACATAGATACCTCGAACACTGACCGTGTAACAATTGTGTTCTTGTCGTATGCCTACATATACATATGGCATTTTGTTTCGAGTGCATGCACTCCACCACGCTGGTGCATTCTCTTTCGTTGGTTCAAAATTAGGTTCAAAATTTAACCAAATAAAATCCATATTGCATTCGCAGAATAATGTTGATCGAAGAGGGAATTCTTTTACCAATACATTATTTAAATGTATAGCAGCTTTCACTGCTTGATCTTTCGTTGCAGCAAGTAGCGATAAGGATTGCATCTTTTGTTGTTGTATGTATGTATACATGGAATTCTAACTGTGCTTTCTATGGTTTGTGTGCACTGGTGCCTTTATTTTTAGTTAGCTACGGCTTTATTCATTTTATTTTACGTGTCATTTTTGGATTACGCAAAATACTATTCCTACGCACCGCTGTAGTAATTTGTATATATATACCAGGTTTTGCCCTATCAAATGCTCCGATCAATATTATTAGCAGTGCAACCACAAAAAGCGAATCTAGCTCTAACACGGTATTTTGGGATGCTGAGCAATCCGAACGACCCGCATATTAAGTACAACAAGGACCATGGTAAATCCTTGTATTTTCCGAAATTCGGAAATTCTTACTACGATGCATTGGAATACGATAGGATTTTGGAAAATAAAGCCACAGAAAAACCAAAAGAAAAAGAATAATTGTAGTATAAACACTGCTATAAAGTGTTTTATAATTGAGGATATAATGCAACAAGAGCGTGTCACTTTTACCATTGATATATGGGATCAAGGAATTAATGCTATTTTTTTAAGGAAACGTGTCTACCTTTATAAAAGTGAAAAATATATGCCTCGGGACGAGAAACTAGACGGGAATACAATAAAGAATGTTTACGGTATGATTTATACTTTAAAGACAGATGAAGAGATTCAAGCCCCAGATCTTAAGAAGATGATACAACGTAAAAAAGGATTTACACTAGAGAGAGCGATTACAGAGATCTTGACGGCTATTAAGGACGTCGGAGGTTACGACGTCAATTATCGTAGTAATAAATATAGTATTACACCTACGAATCCAGAACAAGTATTACGCAATTTTAAAATAATGCGTAACCTAACCCAAACTATACCACTCGTGCAGAAGACAAAGGAACAAAAACAAAGGACTGCGGATTTTATAGAAAAACGAAAGACAGATCGACAAAGAAAAGCGATTCTGAAGAACTTAGATAAGGCAGCAGAGGAGGGGAATAACAAAAAAATACAGTTTTATACAAAGCAGCTAGAGAAACACGATAATTTGCAACGATATAACGCACGGCAAAAGGCAGAGGAAAAAGCAGATAAAGATACGACAGCGATGCGAGAACCACGATGGAACCCGCATAAAACAGTGCCAAATGATAGAAAACGATGGAATAACCCAGGAGGGAAAAAAGGATACGTAAGAGGAAGCGGAACATACCGCGGGAACAGGAGAAGTGGAAGCGGTCCATACGGTGGAAACAGAAGAGGAGGGAAAAAAGGATACGGGGGTGGAAGAGGGTGGCGTTTATTCGAAGAGTTAAAATTTTAAACTATTACTATTGTATCATTTTTATTGTCCTAACTTTACTTTTACAGGGAATCGATGCGTGTACATCATTCTCAATTTATTTTGCAAGTTGTACGGGAACGGTACGATTTTGTGAACATTTTTTCGTTGGCACTCCAAGTCGTGGCACCTCCAATCCATGACACCAATTTTGGGCTTGATCCACAGGCACGAGTGATTGGATTTGTGTGCACCGTTGGGTCCCGAACCTTTTTTGTGCGGGCAATCAAATACTCTATCCATTGGCAAATAAATCAATTCAATGCTTTTGTACGAGCACTTCTCAAATTCTGTCTGTGGCCATTTGGATTTGATAAAGGTTTTCATCTCTTGCCAGACGTCCCAATTGGAGAAGAACATTTCAGCTGCTCGATTGTATTTGTTTTCAATATGCTTTTTTCGGTTCGCGGCAACGGTAGTACGTTGCGCTCTGCGTTTCCTGTTGTTTTGGGAGCGGAGCTTTGTCGAAGACTCGATGGGTTCAATGTCGTGCAATTTCCTTCCTTCTAGGACTTGCATACAGAGAGTATCTTCAAAGGGTGGTGGGATGTTGGTTTTGACAATTGGATAGTAGGTGGCAAAGACTAAATGGATGCGTTTTTGAAATTTGCTGGAGTGGATGGTGCGATAACATTTGTGGCGACTGTATACGGAGATGTCGATGGCGTTCTTTTCAACTTCGTCTTCGAAGTAATTGTACTTGCTCAAGTTTGTTTTTTCAAACCATAGGTTCATGACGTGTAGGACGGCGAGCGAATCTTTGAAGAGGTACTCGACGTTGTCTTTGAAGGTTTTGCAAATCATATGCCAAGAATATTTGGAGGCTCTATGAGATTTCAACACGATGATGTTGCATTTGCATTTAAAGTAATGTTCTAAAAAGGTATGTATGTCTTTGGCAATGCTTGCCCCGATGTGCAATGGGTTCATTTGACTAATGTCGTAATCTGCAAAGTCTGCGCCAGTGGGAAACTCAACGTCTAAATAAAGGCGGGACCCAAAGGTTTTGAGCATGTTTTCACACCCCATTCGGTCTTCTTCAGGGTAGACGCAATCGGAGCAGGCCATGAGTTCGTAGAAATGATTTTGTATGCCGTGTTCTTTGTTGTAAGTCAGTAGAGTATCTAATGCGGAAGCAGTTAGCAAATGATAAATTTTACAGTTGCTTTCGCTGACATCCTCTGCAAAGTAGCGCAATAAGTCTACGTCTTTGGCTTTAGCGGTGTGCATTAGCTGTTGCGGGGATTTGCGTTTGAATTTTTGCCTGAAGGGGCCTTTGAACGTCCCTGGTTTCAGTATGTTGTAGTACATTGATTTGTGGAAGTTCTGCAATGCTGTTCAAAACACTTGAATACTCTAATTCGTTATTGAGTTCCTTTTCGAGCTCTTCGTCGCTGATATCGGTGTTGAAGGTAAGATCTTCAGCGAGGCGTTCACTGATTTCGTTAAAATCGTCAGTAAATACATTTAATTTATCAAGTAGTTCTTCAACGTCCTCTGGGTTAAGGGCAACTTCTTTGTGTGCCTTGGAGACATGTTTCAGTGCGTGAATTTGCATTCCATTTAAATGTAAATTTTCCAATTGCAATATTCTTCCTAGTATTTGTACGCGGCGTTGATCCACTGATTTGTAATGTCGTTTCAATAGTAGTCGGCGTTGCAACGTATGTTTTGTTATTTTTTGTTCATGTGCGGTTTTTTTAATATCTGCTTCGATGCGATGGCACATGACTTCCAAGGTTTTGTCTAAGTCTTTTAGTTCATTGATGTATTCTGCAATTTGCCTTTTGTTTCTTTTTCTAAAGCAACGATGCATACTTTTCCAATACTAATGTCGTTTGGGTCGGGATTGATAATGATGATGGGATCTTGTAGAGCTAATTCTATGGACACTTGTGCACCTATGTCTGTGTCATTATATATGATGCCGCACCGATCCGTAATTATGATTGCAAGTAGTACAATTAAAAATGACAATACAAAGATTAAGATCATAAATACTTCATGTATTGGCAAGGTGGGCACTATTGTGCAAAGCATAAAGACACAGCAGAGACATAAGAAATGACTCCCTTCCATGACACTTAGTTACCAAACCCAGCCAAGTATATAGAATTTCTACGTCGTAGGTGTTTGTGTAGTAGTACTTTTTCTTCTAATTCCATAGTGTGAAAAATAAATCTACTTACAGAATTGCATGTTATCAATACAGCGTACAAAACTGCTATCAACAAGGCATATTGTATCATTCTATCTACTACTTCGTGGCATATGAAGGATGTGCGTTTTTCACAGTTAGTATGTTCATCCACTATTTTTAGTGTTTCGATGGTTGGTTCGTTTTTCTCCATATATATTGTGTTTACGGTTGTTTATATATAACAAGCGATGAAGTATATACTTTTCATTTTAAACCTATTCTTTTTATTACAAATTGTACACGGCTTTGTCTTGCCGTTTGAAGTTTCGCCGAAAATAGCAAGCTTGATTCGCAAGAACCAGGAGCACTTTTGTACAAAACAAGTGTCTCCCTTCGCATATGTACTTTGTCACGAGGCGCCAAAGTACATTTCGTTCAATACGACGCACGTATACAAGTTCAACGAGATTGGTATTCACAAAGACAAAGACAATGTTACGGTTGCTTTTAAAACACCTCAAAAGTTGTATTATTTTGGAAGATCGGACAATGAAAACGAAAAACAAGCTTTAATAAAAATGCTATAAGGGCTGTTGTGCGCGGCTGTAACATGTCTGCATTTTTCTATAGTTTAGCAAGTGAACATATACGACAAAAAGTAGGCATAGCGGAGGATCTTCATTATCCGAATGATACATTTTACAGCTTTGCGTGCATTGGTATTTTTTCAATAACGGTGGTGCTTCTCATTGTCTTGGCTACGCAACATAGTTTGCATGTTGCTGTCTTTATTCTTCATCTTGATTTTTGTTTGATTATGTTGTACTTGCTTCTTTGTATGCGATTAGGAAAACATTGGATCAACACTTTAATATGTGCGTTGGATAGCATCTTCATAACCGAAGACATGGCACGGCGGAGGACAAGCACTCAACAAAGAAACGTTGTACGGCAGCCTAGACAACAACCTACGCGACAAGAGCCTGTCAAACAAGAATATGTAGAGGTGCACGAGCAGGCTCAAAACAATCAAGGATTTTTATCGGTGGATATGAATAAATTGGATGCAGCCTTTAAAGGTGGCATGTTCAATAGACATTAAAAGGAAAAGAATATATAACGTCTTTTCTTTTGTAGTAATACACGATGGATACAACTACAATACATGCTCGATTTAAACATTTTGTAGAGGCAAATTTGATGCAGTCTATTGATGCAGAAGGTACGAAACTGTACAAGGCATACGCGGAGTTTGCTAAATTAAAATGGGACAACAAATTATTGGAAAACCCAACGGAGATACCACCAAAGGCAAAGGATTTTTTGCGATTTGTGGAAAGAACGGAGAATGATCCGATTCCTAGCTTTATCGTCGGTAGACAAGTGCAATTGTCCGATTCCAATTTTTCACGTTGTTTAAATTCATACAAGAGCCGATATTTGAACGTCCGATTGAAAAATAAAGAATCGGTAGATCTGGGTGTGTTGGATTATTTAGATAAAATGAACAAGACGCAAGTATTGATGCGATTACCAAAGCCGATGCCGTGTATTGCAATGCACACTGCGCGTTTGATGCGGGAGTTGTGGTTGCTGCACAAAGAGCACAATATCCCGTACAAGATACGTTCCGATGAGCAGCAAATACAAGATATTTTAAAAAAATGGTTTCATAAAAATTATACAATGTATTGCAAGGATGGTGAAATTGGGTACCCAAGACGGCAACTGATGGAGGAAGCAAATGATTTCTTAGTGCGTAACTTTGGACCGTCCAAGCTATTGTATTGCCACGATGCGGCTTGGAGATCGTTTATGAAAGAAGTGGTTGGGGTGGACGATACCGTTCAAAAAGGGCATTATTTACGCTTGCCTGTGTGGAAAAAGGATGCCAGCGGCAATGCCATCATCAATGTCCGTAAGTCGGTCGGGACGGGTGGTGCGTTTAGTTTTGAGAAACGACATGAATCACGCTTAAACGGGAGGCTTCCAACGCGCCGAGAGAGAGATACTGCCAGAAAGGCAAGAGAGAATAAAAAAAAGAAACAAAAAATAGATAGACGTTAGTATTTTAATTCCAATCCACCTTTACGCTTAATAATAGCACAATCAATGCGTGCTCCAGCGTTTCCTGTTGTTTTGCTTTCCTTAGTATTGTTTACACCCAAATCATCTTCTTTCGCATGTAACACAATGGTTTTTTCAATAATGTCTTCAAGATTCAATTCCACGTACATGTCACCATATGATATACCATTTACATCAGTTTCAATGTTTCCTAAGTCACCGTCATGTCTCTGATCTGAATCTAATCCACCATGCTCCTTTCCTTTTGGATTATAATGAGAGCCTGCTTCGCTGCAACTTTTCTTAAAAGATTTTTGGTGGATATGAAAACCATGCTTTCTTTTTGGGTCTAAATCATGTAATGAATATGTAATGCGACATTCTGTTCCTTCTTGTATGAACTTAACAGTGCCATGCGTCTTAAATATTGCTACCGCCATTTCTTACAGAATCAAAATGATAATATAGAACTATATTTCAAAATCTTCATTTTCCCAGCTAATGTTCGATACAGTGGACATTAGAGAATTGGTAGATGAAAATGGGGAAGGTAACGGATCGACGGATACGGTTGGAGGGCTTTCTTCCTTGTTTTGTAAGACTAAATATCTATGATGTAAAGCATTATAATATTCTTCTCTTTCCTTCTCGCTCGTTAAATGTAAAGAATGTAAAGTATTATAATATTCTTCTCTTTCCTTCTCGCTCATCAACAACCAATTCCGTGTGAAATGTTCTCCGCGCTGAAAGATAATATTATAATGTTGGGACGGAAATACTTTGAGTTGTATAATAAGCCATAATTCTAATGTCTCAAAAAACATTTTAAAACACTTTATTGATCGACTCCCGCTAATACCCTTCTAGTAGATGTATTGGTGTTGACGCCATGGATTGCGCTTGAATTTACTTTTAAAAATAAATTTAATTGACGCATAACATGCTTCACATTAGTTTCATCGGTTAAATCCAATTCCCCATCTACAACAAAAACATTTGGCGCTTCCATTAACCAGCACTCGTGACATGCCTCCAATAGCTTTAAATACTCACGCGTGACGTGCTCTTCACCAGGTCTGGCTCGTTGTTTTATACGTTTCATGGCAGTATCTACTGACGTTTTAATGTAAATTCTTGCACTTACTTTTGTTAACTGTTTCGAAACGTCTTCAAATTTGCACATGTATTTTTTGTATTGTGTGTCGGATATGTTGCCGTTCTGGTGTTGCAAGAACGAAAACATTCGATTGGATTTCATACTACGCTCTATACAACCATGCAAAATATCTTTTCGTTGTTTTGCCAACGACTCCAATACAACCATTTGAAGCTGGAACGCATACGTGACAGGATCGTCGTAAAATGCTTTGAGGACATCGTATGATTGACCAGACGAGTCGGTTGCGGTCCAATCGCAAATGGGTTCGTTAATCACTGGTATATGCGTATGTTTACTTATTAAACCATTAAAAAAGGTTTTGCCTGCACCAATAATACCTTCGATAGAGATAAGAGTCTGCATGTTGTATATTGCTACTTGTAAAAAAATCTCTAGAATATATTAAAAATTTTAAATCACTTAATCCTCTGCAATTTTACATTGTATGGCAATGCATCTGTATTTAGCAGGGTTCAACTTGCACGTGGTTTTAGTATGTCCAGGTTTTCTGCAAATACTGCAACGAATCACAACCTTTTTATCCGATATATCGTATATTCTATCACCGTCTTCCTCTTCTGAATACGATGCATTGACGCGAGCGCTTCTTAATGCTTTTTCCCACTTGGCATCCTCGTCTACCCCTGTGAGCCAAAAACAATCGGTGATACCGCATGAAGAACAAGCATTGTATCCGCATACATATGGGATTCGATGTTTTGTCAGTGCTGCACGTAATCGATCGCGGCAAGCTTCAGGGTCATCGTTACGGTACGTGCCGTGTTCGTAGTCGTACTTCGCTACCATAAAAACGGCTTTGGGTTTGGATATTGACATTTAAGGTTTTCTGGTAATTTTAAATCACTTATATATTACTGTTTTCTCTTGTCGTAGGATGTAAATGAGGTACTATTGTATTCTAGTGTTACTACTCCATACAGGTAATGCAACATATACATGGCGAAAACCTACCATTTTTCAAATAAAAGAAGAAGTGTTCAAGGAGAAAGTGATAGACGAGTACACAGCAGAAAAAAGTACAGCAAATGTCGGTCCTATTACACACGACCCTGTGCATTTATTTTCGGATAGAAATCCTTACAAGAGCAATATAACGCGATTTGCGGTGTACGATGCAAACTACATTAACCCGATTCCAGTCTACAATTTGAACGGGTTGCAGGTCAAGTTAATCAACGAAGTATACGTAGAATGTTACGAGTACGATGATTGTGCGTACGAACTGACGCCAGCAGATAGACATGAATTGAGTCTTTACGCGTCGTTTATTGAGATGTCTGGTACGACCGCCGTGTCCGATTCATATAGTTTAGGGTTGATTCGTTCCAAGTACACCACAAATATTTTAGGAATGTATACACAAGGATTTGATGTGTTGTCTAATAATATTGGGTTTTGGATACGATTAAAAGATGCGTCAAATACTCGGTTGTATACGGAGCTGGAGTCCTATAGCAAGACAATAGCAATGCTTGACATGAGTATACATGAAAGGTCGCATTACGATCAACCGACATTTAGTTCTGGGGCAGCTCACTGTGATCCATTTCAGGCCAATTACAATTTTTTATTCCAGAGGGCGGCCCGTGACATCACGTCTTACGTTGGGCTTACCGTTATGAATGAACCATTTTACATAACGACGGAATGGTGGTTGATTGGAGCACTTGCTGTTTTGTTTCTTGCGTTTGTCATCATGCTTATTTACTTTGGGAGTTGCAGGACGATGCCAATGCCAGTGGCAAATGCCCAATTATTAAAGCCTATTTAAGGTTAAAAGGTGTCGATCGATAAGGCACCCAATACAAAAATCAAAGACGGAAAACCGCCGTCGTCGTTGTTTTTTCGGTTCAATTGCAAAACTAAGTATAAGTAAACGCAAATCGGATATTCCAAAGACCGTTTCTTCTGCAGTCATAAGTGTATTAAAACAAAAGGTATATTCTTATATATAGCGAGATTATATGTCCTCTGTACCACCACCACCTCCACCGCCTCCGCTTTGCAGATACTCTACGGTGCATGCAAACTGTGAAATTTGTCGACGACCTACACAACAAATGGCCTTGCATCGCTTTCTTGGATCAACAGGGGGAGAGATAACTTGTGTAAGGTGCGGAGACATGGTGAAACGGTGGTACAACATGTATATTGTGCAGGCTAATGCAACGGATACGATTAAGGAACGAAAATCATACTACAAATTATTTCGACGGGAAGCTAATTTGTAAAACTAAGTGTAATGATTACCTTGCATGATTTGATAAATTGTGATTTGATGGGAAAGAATCATCATGTTTATTTTCACTTCAAGTCCTATTATTTTAAGGGGACAATTTCTGAATTAGGATGTATTTACGAGACGTATTGCAATGACAATCAAGTTTTTCATGAAAGAAATCCATTTGATTCAATAAGTGAATGGGCAGATGCATGTATACAAGAATTGTGCAATGAGTATGTGACAAGGTTTTCTGCATGGAAGCGAATTAGTCATCAAGAATCTGGGTTGACGTTGTACACCTTGAGGCAGATGTACAATCAGTTTGCAAACGGCAAAGTTCCGATAACTAATCAAACGATTACAACGATGCGGCAATATTTGACTTCTACTATGGTTTACATAGAACTGCTAGAGAAAAAAATTCAATCGCTTCAAAATTATATAGATGGATCTAGTTCTGTGATCAATTACGACATTGTGCAACGCCCGATGGCGTTGAAACAGTTGACGGTGATGCACAACAAGTATTTACAAGAGAATAATTAAGTAGTTAATTTAATTTTTTAAGCATAATTTTTTTTATGGATCTCTCTGCTAAGAATACAATAATATTGGCAAAGCATATCAATATACCTGCATATATTAAATATTTAATCAAATCTGCTTCAATAATTAACGAGCAATGTTCGATGCATGTGCCATTGCATATGAAATTCGTCTTCTCCGACCAGTCAGGCAACAAGCAATCCCATTGGGAGCTCGGTTCGCTGTTATTTTTTTTACAGGTAACGTCATCTAATAAATATTTGATGTATTTATGGTGTTTGTCTACTTGTAGCTGTGGTGCGTCTACTTCTGGCACGTACACATGCGACGAAAAGTGATAATAGGGGTAGTTGGTTTTATGAAAGCAACGTTTGATGTTCATGTTTAGGATGCGGTCAACGTGAATTTATAGCACGGTGATAAAAGCACATTTCATGTTTCACGGGTTTCAGGAGCAATTTGTGGTGTTTAAAATGATAATTGTATTTTTTTCTTTGTCTTGTTAAATATTTTTTCAAGTATTTAATCTCTATTTTCGTGTGTTCTTCTTGTGCAGCTATCATGCTTAAATAAGCAAGGTGTGTCGCATAGTAAAATGCGTGCCACTCGTCTAATTTGATCTGATAGTCGGTGCGCAATTGTTTTGAACATTTCAATTCTGTATTGGTTTCATATCGTTTCTTCACTTCGTTCAACTCTTTGTAAAGTTTTGTGGTGGCTTGTAACTCATGATACAGTATGTAATCAAAATAACGTTTAAGGTTATTGTCTTCCAAGCATTTGTAAGAGAGGGGGTCTTTGTGTGTTGCAGCAGACCATGTACAACCAACGTGGACTAAATGAAAATTTTCTTTTGTATGGGTTATTCTAAATAAACCTTGATAAAAATATTTTTTAAATCTTTTATGCACCCCCTCTTTCGCTTGTTCAATCTCTTGTTTGGTTGGAGGTTCGTAGGATATCATTTTAAAACACTTTAGTCATAAATGTGAGTAGACAAACCAGTTTCACGTTCAAATTTATCATTAACGTGTTGTCTCGTGTATTCAATGAGGTTGCCCTCCGAATCGGTTTTATTCAATATTGGTTTTTGACTAGAGTTCAATTCTTTGTGTAAATGCCTGACCGAGTAAGCAGGTACAAAACGTTTGATGTCCATGGTGTGGTCGTACTCGTCCAAATGTTTCAATCTTAACTTCATCGCATAATCATCATAATCAATATCAATTCTATGAATGGTGGCTGTAGACTGCATCATGGGTCTGCCTTGTATTTTCTGACTAATGGAATCCACTACATTTTTTTCCTTGAACACTTTCTTGTGTTGAGGACCACCTTTGATCGTGATTGCCTTGGAGATACTAGGATCGCACCAATCTTTATGTTTTAGTTGATCTTCCCTATCCTTGTAATGAACTTTGCCCGACCATGGGTGCCCAATAAGAATGGTCGTTTTCTCCTCGTTCAGAGCAGGATAGTTGTAGCTGCTAAGGATACTTAAAAATCGATCTTCCTCTTCTCGTGTATCGTGATGGAAATCATCCAACCAAGCAACTAACACATACAATTTGGTTGTGGAGCCACATTTCTTTTTCAAAATGACTGGTTGTCGTGTAAACGGTTGCTCCTGCTCTTTGAAATAATAATTCCTCTTGTCTTTCCATAATGCATTGTTGAAATCTAACTTCCATGTTTCTCCATCTATGTAAGGATAGGATGTGGGTGATCCTCCAAAATTTTTGTAGTATACATTTGCACTTGTATTTTGATGTAAATCTTCTATGGTTGTGCTTAATACAATTTCAGAGGTATTGACAAGCAATCCAACCGTTAATTTTTTCTTCAACTGTTCTGCCAATTCCAATTTCACCAAGGTTTCCGAGCCAATACAAATATAATTTGGATCGACATCATCCAAGTTGTTGGTTTTTTCGTCTCTGTCGCGTACTGGATAAAACGATTTACAAGGAGAGCTTGTATCAACCGCTTTCAAACGGTTAATTCCCATCCTTACAATTTCACGATGAATTTTGTCTTGTGATGGAGCGACAAACTCCGATCGCATCAACGCAATGGTTCGAATGGCAGTCCCTACATCGCAATACAATAAGCGATTAATATCCATCCATTGTTCAATAGCATAATCACCAGAATACTTAATCTCTTGTTGGAAATATTTACCCAATAAACT
>MDSX01088872.1_pt1 | contig 19205 bp, 14 predicted proteins | sample 811141 | NCBI WGS metagenome assembly MDSX01 (sample SAMN05326642, study PRJNA326480) | marine metagenome | isolation source: seawater | place: Atlantic Ocean: South East | collected 2010 | reverse complement strand
TGGAAGGGCTGCGGCAAATTTGCTTTCGGAGAGGGGAGTTTCAATCGTTCTGTTGTCTCGGAATAAAGAAAAATTAGAAGAAACTCGACTTGAATTAGACACGAAATTGGGACAATCTCATGAAATTCTTGTTGCAGATTACAGTGAGCCTTCAAACGTGAAAAGAGTTGTTCAAGAATATTTAGATCAAGGAAAAATTATAAATATTCTCGTAAATAATACTGGCGGTCCACCTTCAGGTTCAATCGTCAATTCTATTGAAGACGATTTTAATAATGCATTCAGAAATCATTTAATCAATAATCATAATCTCTCTCAATTATTAATCCCTGGAATGAGAAGTTCAGGTTACGGAAGAATAATAAATGTTGTTAGTACATCTGTAAAAGCTCCTCTGAACGGACTTGGGGTAAGTAATACTGTTCGAGCTGCTGTGGCAAATTGGTCAAAGACATTGGCTAATGAGCTGGCATCAGATTCTATAACAGTAAATAATGTTTTGCCAGGTGCCACTTCAACCGATAGGCTTAATGAAATTATTGTTCGAAAATCCTTGAACCAAGGCAGTAGCGAAGAGAAAATTAAAGAAGAAATGCGTGATGAGATTCCTATGAAAAGATTTGCAGAGCCTGAAGAGATTGCTCGTGCAATTATATTTTTAGCATCTTCAGATGCTTCTTATATTACCGGGATTAATTTACCTGTTGATGGAGGAAGAACTCCTAATTTATAAGTTGATGAGAATAGCAAACTATATAGACGGAGTTTTTGTAGAACCTCAAAATGGAAAGTACATTGACAATATTGACCCCTCAACAGGTAAAATCTATGGAGAAATACCCAAAAGTACAGATGTTGATGTTGCTCATGCTGTTAGCTCTGCAAAAAAAGCCTTTCCAATTTGGTCACAACTTACAGTGTCGAAGAGATCTTCATATTTGTTGAAATTAGCCGATAAATTAGAGCAAAATATAGATGCTTTTGCAAAAGCAGAGTCAAAAGATAATGGGAAGCCATTATCCTTAGCTAAAAAAGTTGATATTCCTCGCGCAGTGGATAATTTTCGATTTTTTGCAACAGCTATTTTACACGAAAATAGCGAGGTTCACGATATGGGAATAGGTGGATTTAATTATACCCTTAGGCGTCCTTTGGGCGTTGTTGCATGCATTTCTCCATGGAATTTACCACTGTATTTATTTACATGGAAAATTGCTCCTGCCCTTGCAGTTGGTAACACTGTTGTTGCAAAGCCTTCTGAAATCACTCCTGTAACTGCTTTTATTCTCTCTGAGTTGATAGATAAGATTGGGTTTCCAAAAGGAGTAATTAATATCATTCATGGTGAGGGAGAAGATGCTGGCGAACCTTTGGTAAGTCACCCGGACGTATCATTAATATCGTTTACAGGAGGAACAATTACTGGTCAAAAAATAAATAGAATTGCGGCAACTAATTTTAAGAAAATTAGTCTTGAACTAGGTGGTAAGAATCCAAATGTTATTTTTTCGGACTGTGACTTTGACAAAATGATTAAAACAACAGTGAGGTCTTCTTTCTCAAACCAAGGGCAAATATGTTTGTGTGGAAGTCGAATTCTAGTAGAACAAAATATATATCATCGCTTTTTAAAAGCATTTATTGAAGAAACAAAAAACTTGAAAATTGGCCCTCCGAAGGACCCAAAAACAGATTTAGGGTCTATTGTTTCTGAAGATCATAAGAATAAAGTTTTTTCTTACATCCAATTAGCAAAAAAGGAAGGTGGTAAAGTTGAGTTTGGTGGTGAGTCGATTACTCTCGCGGGGGAGTATTCTGGAGGATTTTATATGAGTCCAACTATCATTTCAGGATTAGATATGACCTGTAAGACAAACCAAGAAGAAATCTTTGGACCGGTGGTGACAGTTATGCCATTTAATTCAGAAAGTGAAGCTGTTCAGCTTGCAAATAATTCTAATTATGGCCTAGCAGCAACGGTTTGGACAAATGATCTAAAAAAAGCACATAAGGTTGCAAATAATATTGCTGCAGGTATTATTTGGATAAATAGTTGGCTTGTAAGAGACTTAAGAACTCCTTTTGGTGGTGTAAAAGAAAGTGGTGTTGGGCGAGAAGGAGGCTATGAGTCACTTCGTTTTTTCACCGAACCGAAGAATATATATGTGGATTTAAAATAAAAAACCCTGGTTTCCCAGGGTTTTTCGAGAGATTCTATCAACAAAATTTTTGTTAACTCTTAATCACCTAAACACATTATCTCTCGATATACGGTTTAATCCAAAATGCGTGCCAAACTTCTTGATTGAATTAAAATTTATACCCTATGGTAAATAAAAATTGAGAGTGTGAGTTGCTTAAGGGGATTCCATCTAAGATGCCAAAAGATTTATTAAAAGATGCATTGTAAGCTATATCAGCTGTTAATTTAAAAATATCTAATCCAACTCCCAGGCGGTAAGCAAGTTTGAAACTATCAAAGCTTTCTTGAAACCCGTTATTCAATTCAAAGATTCCATTTAACCCGGCTTGACCGCGTATTAGTCTAAAGATTCTAAAACCTGGAGAGATAGAAAGCATAATTTTCTGAGAATTTAAAGTTTGTGTTGTCGGAAGGCTTAAAGAGTCAGAAGGGCCTATTACTAATTTTGTTTCATTCGATGCGTATAGAGTTTCAAAAGCTAGATAATGAGTCTCGCTGTGGTATTCACGTATTGTAAATCCAACTTGCCAACCATTGAATGCGTTTATGTCAGAAATTAATTGACTTGTTGATGCCAATGCACTATCAAAACCCAGAGATCCAGTATTTTGATTAATTCCAGCTTGGATATAGAATTTTAAACTTTCATTTTGAGCTCTCGATACAAAGCTTAAAAATAAAAAGAATGAGACCCATAAAAATTTCTCCTTTACAACTGTCTTTTTAATAAGTTTAAACATACTAATAGGGTACGAATTTCATGCCAAAAAGCAGTTTTTTATCTTAAAACTTTTAGTTTTAAATGAAAGTTTTCACCATTTTCTAGGATTAGGTTGAAACTATAAATCCCATTTGATAATTCAGAAATATCCATCAATTTACCATTTTGATCATTTGAAACCCAATCTGATTGTAAAACAACTTTTCCAGAGAGGTCTGAAACGTAAATGAAACCATTTGAATTTGCTTTGGAATTAGAAACTTGAATCCAGTTTTTAGCAGGGTTTGGATAAGCCAAAAAATAATTTGTATTGTCTTCATTTATAGTCAAGCTGCTTTTTCTTAAAACTTTTGTTTCTAATAATAATACGTCACCATTTGGAGCATTATTTCCGTTGCCAAAAATCCCAGCAGTATATAAAACAACACTATCCGGTGCTAGTCCTGAATTCCATATAAAATCCCATGATTTTTCTCCTGAGCTCGGGGTATTACTGGTACTGGTATGTGTTACAAAATTGGAACTTTTAATCTGGGATGATCCTGAAACTTGAGTTAAAGATCCTTGGTGTTGCCCCAGACTTTCTATTGAAGATTCAAATCCCATTTTTGCATCACTTGCCCCGTTGGATTTGGAGGTTATTGTAAAAGTGTAATCTGTATTTGGGATATATCCATCTGCTGGAATATTTGAGCTCACGGATATTGTTTGGGTTCCTGCAGAAGGCCCATTATGACAATAGGAATTATAGCAAGTATTGCTATTGCTTTTAGGGGACCCAGTTTTCCCGATAGGTGCACCATTTTTATAGGTTAGTGCTGGAAACGAAAAAATAAGGATTGTGAAAAGAAATAAAATTCTTGTTTTCATGGGGATGATAATTCTATACTAGGATGAAATTAAGGATTTAAAGATTAGAATTAACAATTCAAATGGTTATTTTTGGAGTTCATGAATGGTAATTTCAGGCCAAATTCCAACTCTGCCTGGGAATGCAAGATACCCGAAACCTCTATTTACATATAGGTTTCTTTGTGATTTTTCATCAAAATAGCTGCCTGCCCATTTAGGATATTTAAATTTTACTGGACTCCATTTTATCCATCCAGGAATTTCAATTCCAAATTGCATACCATGAGTGTGACCACTCAAAGTAAGTGGGATATTGGATTCATGATGAACAACTTCACCATCAAAATGAGAAGGGTCATGACTCAACAATATTTTTGGAGTTTTGGGGTCCAAGCCTTCAAGAGCGAGATTAAGGTCTCCATATTTTGGGAATGGTGGATTTCCCCAATTTTCAACTCCAACAATATCTAGGGAATTTCCATTCTTTTTTATGGTAGCACTCTGGTTTCTCAAAAGATTCCATCCGAGTTTTTCATGAATTTGGCACAGCTTATCGAGGTTCTCTTTTTTCTTTTCAATATTTGGCCACCTGACATAATCTCCATAATCATGGTTCCCTAAGATGCTGTAAACTCCCAGAGGTGCTTCAATTTTTTTAAACAAATTGATCCATGGCTCCATTTCAGAATATAGATTATTAACTAAATCTCCTGTGAAGACAATGAGATCAGGTTTTTGTTCCATAATTAATTGAACTCCATGTTTAACTTCTTCTTGACTGACGAAACTTCCGGAGTGAATATCACTTATTTGAAGAATTTTAAATTTATTAAATGCGTCGGGTAATCCGTTTATTTTCACCGAATTATTTAGCACTCTATATTTTGATCGCCCACGAAATATTCCATGAAGAATGCCAAAAAATGGAACCGTGGCCAGACCCCAACCGATTAATCCAATAAACCGCCGCCTACTTGGCCATTCATTAGAAAGCATTTTGTTTCCGGTACGATAAAAATCTTCTATTGTACCGAGTAAAATAGGTATGAGTTTTGGAATATAAAATAAAACGATATATGCTGAAACCAACTGAGGTAATAGCCTAGACAAGGATGAGTGTTCTTTGGGGTTGTAAAAAAAACCGGAATAAAAAATTATGAGATACCCGGTAATATTGACAATCCAAAAGAATTTCTCAAACTTGTTATTCAAGCCTAAGGACTTAAATGTTTGAAAGGCATAAAAGTCTAGAGCGAAAAATATTACTATTGCAAAAAGAAAAATAAATTTCATAGAAACTAAATGTTTTAAATCAGCATGCAAAAATGGTAATATTAACGATAACTCGGTAGTACTAATTTTATTAAATGGTCACTTTATTTTCGCTTATCAAAAATTTACATGAAAAAACAGCAACTATATTCGTACTATGTTTAAACTAAGTTCATTTTTCTTGAAATCACTATGGAAAGGTGGATTGCTTTTTTTAGCAATTTTGATAGGTGTTTTGACTCTTATCTATACAGAAAGGTTTACAGACCAACTACGGGCGCAAGAAAATGATCGGGTAAGGCTATGGGGAGAGGCTATTGCCATTATACTAAGTTCGAATTCGAATTCTGATTTAACAATGGCGACAAGAATCATAGAGTTAAATACAAGTATCCCTTTAATTCTGACAGATGATCAAAATAAAATATTGACTTATCGAAATCTCAATAGTATGGACACATCTATTGATTTTCTTAGGAATGAGTTAAATAAAATGATGGATTATTCCGAACCCATTATCGTGAATATATCACCAGGAATAAATCAGTTTATTTATCGAGATGAATCAAGAAGTTTAAAAAGGCTTAAATTTTTCCCCAAATTATTTCTCGGTATAACGAGCCTCTATATCATTTTTGCCTATATAGCTTTTAGTCGATCTAGGAAATCTGAGCAGAATCTCGTTTGGAATGGAATGGCGAAGGAGACGGCTCATCAGCTTGGAACGCCACTATCTGCATTATTTGGATGGGCAACAATACTCGAAGAAGAGGGTGTTAAATCCAAAGCTCTTGATGAGATTAAAAAAGATTTGTTAAGGCTTCAAATTGTTGCCGATCGTTTTTCAAAAATCGGATCTGAATCTAATTTTTCTGAAGTAGATCTTATGAGTCTTTTGAAGCAAAGTTCGGACTACATGCAAAAAAGGAGTTCTAAGACTTTAAAAATTAATATTGAATCTTCTAATAATTTGCCAAAGCTAAAAGTTGAACCTGTTTTAATAGGATGGGTTTTTGAGAATTTAATGCGAAACGCAATTGACGCCATGAATGGTAAAGGAGTATTAACGATATACATAAGAGTTTTACAAAAATCAATCTCCATCGATTTTGAGGATAGCGGAAAAGGAATAAGTTCAAAGGATCGTCGAAATATATTTAAACCAGGTTTCACGACAAAAAGTCGTGGATGGGGACTCGGGCTTTCCTTATCAAAACGTATTGTTGAAATAGTTCATGGGGGAAGATTATATTTATTAAAGTCGCAATTAGACAATGGTACTGTTTTCAGAATGGATTTGAAATTAATTTAATTGGGGCTCTACATTCATATTCCATTTTGTCGCCAGGCCTGCAGTTATTGTGATTTTCATTTTTCCACGAAGCTTTCAGGAATTGAGAATATTCTTAAGGCTATGGAACTGGAATTGCATTTGAGGTTCTTATCAGATCCTTTAGAACAGGATACTTATTATTTTGGTGGAGGCACACCTTCTTTATTACCAAACAAGACAATTTCATCTTTAGTTGAATCTGCCATGAAAAATGCTCCTTTAAAAGAAGGAGGAGAGTTTACTCTTGAAGTTAATCCAGAGGACGTGAATAACGAATCTTTATCGAATTGGAGGAAATTAGGAATTAATCGATTGAGTATCGGGGTACAGTCTTTTATTGACGATAAATTGAAATGGATGAACCGTTCACATAATTCAATTGAGGCATCAAATTCGATATTGAGAGCGCAGGATGCCGGTTTTGAAAATATTAGTATTGACCTAATTTATGGAATACCGAATTCATCTTTAAGTGAGTGGCAATTTAACGTAAACAAAGCATTGGAAATGAAATTAGTCCATCTGTCCACTTATGCATTGACAGTGGAAAAGAAGACCCGGCTTTTTTATGAAATAAAAAAAGGAGAATCTAAACCCCTTAGTGATGAACGAGCTGAAGAAGATTTCCGGTGGTACAGAGACTATTTATGTCAACAGGGATGGGATTGTTATGAAATCAGCAATTCTTGCATACCGGGATGGAGATCTATTCATAATTCCAGATACTGGTTAAGGAACCCGTATTGTGGAATTGGCCCGGGAGCTCATTCTTTTGATGGAGGGTCTATTAGGCGATGGAACGTAAGTAATAACATTAAATATCAAAAATCAGTAGGGGTAAATAATTTATGGTATGAAGAAGAACTTTTGGATAAAAGAGATATTATCAATGAAATAATTATGACTCGATTAAGAACTAGAGAGGGTCTAGATTCTAAAATATTAGGCAAATGGTCGAGTGACATAGAAAAGTATTGGAGGCCTCATGTAGATGCTAAAAGGTTGAAAAAAGATGAATATGGAGTTTGGAAGCTTTTAGATAAGGGCTTGTTTTGGGCTGATAGAATTGCATCAGATGGATTTATATCTTAATTTCAGTGCAATGAAAAATCCAAAAATAACCCATGATTTAAGCACTTCAATAGAAGAAGGGCGGACTAGGGCTTGGTATATCCCAGGAATGAAAAGATCCCCTGTAAAAATAGATAAATGGATTGGGTCTGTAAATTTAGGTGGCTTTGTGAATTTTTTCAATATAAATTTTAATCCTCATGCCCACGGAAGTCATACGGAAACCCTCGGTCATGTGTGTCAAACTTGGCACCCAATAAGCGATATCAGTATCCCATTTCTCCAGACTGCTCTTTTGGTGACAGTAGATTACAATGATTATGGTGAAAAGGGAAAAATCATAGAATTAGATCAAATTGAGAAGGCTTGGAGTTATTGGAAACCCTCCAGTGATTTAACAGCAATGGTAATTAGATCAAATCCGAATTCAACGGAAAAAAAGAATGTGAATTTTTCATCTCAAGATGCCCCATTTTTTTCTAAGGAGGTAGGTGAATTTCTAAGAAAAAAAGGAATTCTACATTGGCTAGTTGATCTACCAAGTGTAGATAGAGAAGAAGATGGCGGTAAATTATTATCACACAGAAGCTTTTGGGGGCTTACGGAGGGAGAGAAAGTGCCGGGACACGAGGCTAGATTGAACGCAACAATAACCGAACTTATTTACATAAACGATAATATTGAAGATGGATATTGGACACTAGCAATGCAAGTGGCGTCAATTGCAAATGACGCTGCACCATCACGTCCAATTTTGATGAGATAAACTTATTTTAAATCTTCCTCTCTGATCTTTATTCTTTATGTTTTTCTGACCTTACCTTTGTTCGTCTATGTGGGAAAAATTAGGACATTTCATACTAAAAAACCGTAAAGGTGTATTGATTTTTTGGTTACTATATGTCCTATTCATGGGATTTGCGGGTCGGAATGTTGATATCAGTTATCATTTTGCAAAAATGTTACCATCGGATGATTCTGTATACACTACATACACGGAATTCCAAAAAGATTTTACTGGCTCAGGAAATTCAATTGTTTTAGGTGCAAAAGACAATGCGTTTTTTACTCCATCGGTTTTGAATGCGTGGCAAAATATGGCTGAAAGACTCGAGAAAGAGAAAGAAGTTACAGGAGTGTTCTCTCTTCATAATGCTGTTGATTTAATATTAGGCAATGATGACGAGGCAAAAATGGAGTCGCGTCCTATAATGGATGGAAAAATTGATAGTCCGAAAAAAGCTTTTAACATTCGTAATCATTACGAAGCTTTACCTATTTATCATGGCTTATTGAGTAGCCGTGACAATAAAACTCATTTAATGGCTGTTTCGATAACAGAGAAAGCCAATTACAGTGAAATTATATACGACTTATTTGATAGAATTCATATCGAAACAAAACGTTTTGAAAGGAGAACAGGCATACCGATTGAAGTTTCTGGCTTGCCTTATTTGAGATTAAAAAATGCTCGTTCCATAAAAAGTGAGATCAACTTATTTATGGCTTTAACGGGTCTCGTTACAGTTTTAATTATGCTCATTTTATTAAGAAGTCTCAGAGCGGCAATTATTGCATTGGTCGTAGTCGCATTTGGAGTTGTTGGCTCATTCGGGATAATGGGCTTATTAGGATTCAAAATAACCTTATTTTCAGCTCTTTTACCCCCACTATTAATAGTCATAGTTGTTCCCAATTGTATTTTCTTCATTAATAAATATCATCAAGAATATTCGAAAGATAAGAAAGTTAAAGAGGCACTAATTCATACTGTAAAAAAAATTGGTGGTGTTGCCTTTCTTACAAATACGACTACTGCATTAGGTTTTGCCACATTTATTTTAACATCGAGTGATGCACTTGTTCATTTCGGAGTTGCAGCAACAATTAATATTCTTGTTGTCTATATTCTCTCTTTAACGACGATTCCAGTCTTATATAGTTGGCTATCTGAGCCAAAAGAGCGGCATTACAATCATTTGAGTCAAAAATGGATTACGAAATGGATTGAATGGCTGGTCCGAATATCTCAGTATCACAGGAAGAAAGTTTATTTGGGCGCTTTGATCATTTTAATTTTTGGATTATTTGGAATGACTTTAATGAGGACAACAGGTAACTTGACAACAGATATTAATCCAACAGACCCTCTTGTCACTCAAATGAAATTTTTTGAAAGAGAAATGGGAGGAGTTATTCCTCTTGATATTGTGATTGATTCAAGAACTGAAAATGGTATTGAAAAATCTAAATTACTAAGAAGAGTTGACAAATTTCAATCTAGATTAGACACACTTCCCAACCTTTCTAGATCTCTTTCATTAGTAGATATGTTAAAATTTGGAAGACAAGCTTATTATGGTGGTGATCCATTGTTTTATGCTCTACCTAACTCTCAAGAGAGAGCATTAATATCATCTTCATTGCCTAATTTAAAAAGTGAAAATTTGGATTTTTTAACCAATGGGTTTTCAGATTCAAAAAATCAAAAAATGAGAATTTCAGTTCAAGCTAAAGATTTAGCTAGACAAGAGATGATTGAGCTTGTAAGAAAAGTTCAAAACCTTGCAAATGAGATTTTTAGTAAAAAAAATTATGATATCCAATATACCGGTGCAAGCGTGATATTTCTCCGAAGCACCAAGTTTTTAATAAATAACCTTGTATTAAGTTTAATGCTTGCAATTGTCCTAATATCAATTATTATGGCGATCTTATTCAAGACTCCCAGAATGGTTGTTGTTGCCATCATTCCGAATTTATTACCTCTCTTAATGACCGCAGGTCTTATGGGCTGGTTTGGGATTCCAGTTAAACCATCTACTGTTCTTATTTTCTCAATTTCTTTTGGAATTTCGATAGACGACACTTTACATTACCTTGCTCGCTATCGTCAGGAATTAATTGGAAATGGTTACAATATATCGAATGCAGCAATTACTGCAATTAGAGAAACGGGTATTAGTATGTTCTACACCAGTATAGTTCTGTTTTCAGGCTTTTTTATATTCTTAGCGTCAGATTTTGGTGGGACCCAGGCTCTTGGTCTCCTAGTTTCGATTACTTTAGTATTTGCGATGTTTTCCAATTTAATATTATTACCAAGTCTTTTAATATCTCTAGATAAAGTAATGACAGGTTCAGAAATGGAAAATATATTAATTGATTTAGCAGAAGACGAATGAAAGGTATTATACTCGCTGGTGGCTCAGGGTCAAGACTTTATCCACTAACTAAAATCATAAGCAAGCAATTAATGCCCGTTTATGATAAGCCAATGATATTTTATCCTCTTTCAACATTGATGGAAGCCGGTATTCGAGAAATCTTGATAATATCGACAGCGGAGGATTTACCGTTGTTTGAAAAACTTCTGGGAGATGGTAAAAAATTAGGTTGTTCATTTTCATATGAAATTCAAAAAGAGCCGAAGGGTCTTGCTCAAGCATTTTTGATCGGAAAAAGATTCATTGGAAATGATCGTGTTGCTTTAATACTTGGTGATAATATATTTTTTGGGGGAGGAATGAAGTCTATCTTGAAAAATGCTAAAGAAGAAAAAGGTGCAGTAATTTTTGCATACGAGGTAAGTGACCCTGAAAGGTATGGAGTTGTCGATTTTGATAAGAATGGGAATGCCATTTCTTTAGAAGAAAAACCAATTAACCCTAAAAGTAATTATGCCATCCCTGGTCTTTATTTTTATGATAATGATGTCATTGAATTCGCAACAAAGCTCAAACCGAGTTCAAGAGGCGAGTATGAGATAACGGATATTAATATGAGTTACTTAGAAAATCAAAAGTTAAGTGTAAAAGTTTTGGAAAAAGGCACTCAATGGTTGGATACTGGGACCTTTGATAGCCTTTTGGAGGCTGGTAATTTTGTTCAAATTATGGCGAGAAGACAGGGAATAAAAGTTGCCTGCATTGAGGAAGTGGCTTTTAGAATGGGTTTTATAAATTCTGAGGAGCTCTTAGAGTTATCTAAGCCTCTTATGAAAAATGGTTATGGAGTGTATTTAAGAGGACTCATTGAATGAATTCATTAGATCGTCTTCGTAAATTTTACCTTCATTCATTAGAGGATGGTTTTAGCGAGCCTGAGTGGAATAGACATCCAGATGCTTTATACGCGCCTCAAAGATATATTCTAGGTCTAGGCGGCAAAAGAATTAGACCAATATTAGCTCTTATGGCCGCTGAGGCTCATGGTTGTGATGCGAGTGTTGCTTTACCAGTTGCTCATGCTGTCGAAAGATTTCATAATTTCTCACTTATTCATGATGACATTATGGATAAAGCTAAGATTCGGAGAGGTAAAAAAACTGTACATGAAAATTGGGGTATGAATACAGGAATATTATCTGGAGATGCTCTTCTGGTCATGGCATATAAGTCTTTATTACAATCTCCAGCTGAACATTTTTCAGAACTATTAAAATCATTTAATCAAACTGCACTTGAAGTTTGTGAAGGTCAGCAAATGGACATGAGTTTTGAAAAAATTGAAAATATAGAAGAGGGGCAGTATTTGCACATGATAAGAAATAAAACAGCTGTTTTATTGGGTTGTTCATTGGAAATGGGTTCTATAATTTCTGGAGGGTCAAAAGTTGTTTCCAAAGCACTGTATAATTTTGGCATTGAATTAGGAATGAGTTTTCAAATTCATGATGACCTTCTTGATGCTTATGGTTCAACGAAGACAATAGGGAAAAACGTCGGAGCAGATATCCTAGCAAAAAAGAAAACTTTACTTTGGGTACATTTTTCAAAAAATAATCCTGGTAAATTAAATTCTATTTTTGATTCAGAATCAGATGAAATCGTTCAGAAAATATTATCAGAGATGGAATCGAGTGGAACTCGTGATTTTGTTGAAAAACAGAGGCGCAGTCATTTTGATAATGCTATGAATTCCTTGAAAGAGATTGAAGAAGACTGCCAGGTTTCAGACTTCAGAAAATTTGCAAATTGGATTTATAAGAGAAAATTTTAATTTTTCTGGTAAAGCACATGCATGAACAATCCATGAATGTAACTAATTGCGGATAGAAAAATAAAGAAATAAGCTCGGCCTTCCTCTGAATTTAGTTTCATCACGTATATTGGTGTCAGGTATAAGAAAATTACTTTGACATCTCTATTAAAAGAATGCATGTACTGGCTCCCCCATCAGCAAAAATTATATCGTAATTACTTTTTTAATAAGACAAAATTTTTCATTCTAATTCGGGTAATATAGTACAATTAAAAATGATTTTTATTCATTTTACTATTGAATTTATGTAATTACTTGGCCTTCTTTAGAAAGGATTAAATTGACGTAATTTTGATGGAATTGTTAAAACAGTTTTATGGATCGCTTTTCTTTTTTAGGGACATCACATATCGGCTTTATTGAGGATCTTTATAAAGAGTATCTCTCTGATCCTGATTCCATTGAGCCTTCATGGAGAGCTTTTTTTCAAGGTTACGATTTTTCAAAATCTGATTTTAGTGATCTGCTAGAAGATCAAGCAGTGCTTCCCGATGAGGTAAGAAAAGAATTTTCAGTTCTGAATTTAGTTCATGGATATAGGACCCGAGGACATTTATTTACTCAGACAAATCCTGTACGAACAAGAAGAAAGTACAGTCCTGATTTGTCACTGAAAAATTTTGGATTAAATGATTCGGATTTAGAATTAAAGTTTCAAGCGGCATCAGAACTAGGCCTTGAATCCCCTGCGAGTTTAAGAGATATAATTAATCATCTCGAAAATACATATTGTCGCTCTATCGGTGTGGAGTATATGTATGTAAGAGAGCCAGATGTAATTTCTTGGATTCAAAAGTTTATACAGTCCAATGAAAATGCTCCCATTTTAGATTCTAATGATAGGTTATATATTCTGCACAAGTTAAATGAGGCAATTGCATTTGAGAGTTTTTTAAACACGAAGTTTGTTGGACAAAAGCGGTTTTCAATTGAAGGTGCTGAAAATTTGATTCCAGGATTGGATTTCTTGCTTCAAAAAGCTGCTGAAATTGGGGTTAAAGAAGTTGTTCTGGGTATGGCGCACCGGGGAAGGTTAAACGTTTTGACAAATCTGTTTGGAAAGCCAGCGTCTGAGATTTTTTCCGAATTTGAAGGTAAACAATTCGAGGAAGCGGATTTTGATGGAGATGTTAAGTATCATCTTGGTTATACAGCAGAAAGGGAGTTGGATAATGGTAAAAAATTGAAATTAAATATTGCCCCAAACCCTTCTCATCTTGAAGCAGTAGATCCGATAGTTGCTGGAATTTCAAGGGCAAAAAGTCGCTCAAGCTATCCTGAGGATCCAAGTAAAGTTTTACCAATCATGATACATGGGGATGCTGCAATATCGGGTCAAGGAGTGGTATATGAGGTAATTCAAATGGAAAGATTATCTGGTTATGGAACAGAGGGTACCATTCATGTTGTAGTTAATAATCAAGTCGGTTTCACAACGAATTTCATTGATGGCCGTTCCTCAACGTATTGCACGGATGTGGCGAAAGTAGTATTAGCCCCAGTTTTGCATGTCAACGGTGACGATACTGAAGCTGTTATTCATGCCATGCGTTTTGCAATTGAGTATCGTCAGAAATGGAAACGGGACGTATTTATTGATTTGCTCTGTTACAGAAAGTACGGACATAATGAAGGTGATGAGCCGAGGTTTACTCAACCTTTACTGTACAAGACAATTTCGAAACACCCGAATCCAAGAAATATATATTTTGACAAACTTCTTGCCACTGGAGAAGTAGATGCAAATTTGATACTGGAGATGGAATCTGAATTTAAGTCTATGTTAGAAGGCTTGTTCGGTGATGCAAAAAAGATTGAGAAAAATAAAATCATTCCATTTATGTTAGATGAATGGAATGATTATCCAAGGGCAAAAAAAATAGATATTCACAATATTCCAGATACATCAATTGCAAAAGACCGTCTGAATTCAGTAGCAAAAACACTAACAGCTTTACCCCCAGGTAAGAAATTCTTCAAAAAAGTAACTCGTTTAATTGGAGATAGACACAAGATGGCTTTCGAAAAAAATGCACTAGATTGGGGAATGGCTGAAATGATGGCCTATGGAACATTACTTCAAGATGGGTTTAATATTCGTATTTCTGGCGAGGATGTTGAGAGAGGGACTTTTTCACATCGCCATGCAATTATTAAAATTGAAGATTCAGAAGAAGAGGTTTGTCTGTTAGATAACATACCAGAATCAAAGGGTCGTTTCGCAATCTACAATTCACACCTATCAGAATATGCCGTTTTGGGTTTTGATTATGGATATGCAATGGCAAGTCCAGACACTTTAGTGATTTGGGAAGCTCAATTCGGAGATTTTTCAAATGGAGCCCAAATAATTATTGATCAATTTATAGCTGCTGCTGAGGACAAATGGAAAGTGCAAAATGGTTTGGTCTTATTGCTTCCTCACGGCTATGAAGGACAAGGAGCAGAACATTCATCAGCTCGATTGGAGCGATTTCTTCAATTGTGCGCTCAACAAAATATGTTTGTTTGCAATCCAACGACACCTGCTAACCATTTTCATTTGCTTCGTCGACAAATGCTGCAAAAATTCAGAAAGCCATTAGTGATTATGAGTCCGAAAAGTCTATTAAGGCATCCATTAGCAGTTTCTAAAATGGAGGAATTAGGTGAAGGTGAATTCCTCCCTGTTATTCCGGATTTCATAGATGAGAGTAAAGTGAAAAAAGTTGTGTTCTGCTCTGGGAAAATATATTTTGAGCTTTTAGAAGAGAGAAATCGAATCAATGACGAAGAAACGGCAATTATTCGATTGGAACAATTGTACCCACTTCCTAAAAAAGAAATGGATAGGCAGTTAAGCAAGTACAATAAAAAAGTAAAATTGATTTGGACCCAGGAGGAACCTGCAAATATGGGAGCATGGACTTATTTAAGAGTAAAAACTGATTATCCATTTAAATGTATATCTCCAAAAGTTTCCGCTTCAACAGCCCCAGGTTCAAAACAAGCTGCTGAGCAAATACAAAAAAAATTAATAATTCAAACATTTGAAAGTTAACATTTGATTATATGATACTTGAAATGAAAGTGCCTTCACCTGGCGAATCAATTAGTGAAGTAGAGATTGCGGAATGGTTGGTAGAAACCGGAGATTATGTTGAAAAAGATCAAGCGATAGCTGAGGTTGACTCGGACAAAGCTACTCTGGAGCTCCCGGCAGAAGTGAGTGGAACCATTGAAATTCTCTATGAACCTGGTGATGTTGTTGGAGTAGGTGAGGTAGTTTGTAAAATCGACACATCAGCTGATTTCCCTGCCAATGGGGATAAATCAAAAAAAGACTCGCCCCCTTCATCAAAGAAAATAGATATCACACCTTCAAAAGAGTCTTATGCAACAGGTTCACCTAGTCCAGCTGCAAAAAAGATCCTGGATGAGAAAGGTGTTCTTGCATCATCGATTCAAGGAACTGGAAAAGACGGAAGAATAACGAAAGATGATGCCATAAATGCTAAGGCTTCGATGGGTTCTTCAACAGGTAAAGAGCGAACTCAAAACCGGGAAAGGATGAGTTCCTTGCGACGAAAATTAGCAAAGAGGCTTGTTTCAGTAAAGAATGAGACAGCTATGCTCACAACTTTCAATGAAGTTGATATGAAACCAATAATGGATTTAAGAAAAAAGTACAAAGAGACTTTTGCTAAAAAACATGATGTTGGTCTAGGCTTTATGAGCTTTTTTACACTTGCTGTTGTTCGGGCCTTAAAAGAATTCCCAAATGTTGCAAGCATGATTGACGGCGACGATATGGTGAGCTTTGATTCTATGGATATTTCTGTAGCCGTAAGTGGACCGAAGGGACTCATGGTTCCTGTGGTTCGAAATGCAGATCAATTGGGATTTGCGGGAATTGAGTCTCAAATAAAGAGTTTAGCAATTAAAGTTCGTGATGGAAAAATCACAATAGATGAAATGACAGGTGGGTGTTTTACAATTACAAATGGTGGGGTATTTGGCTCTATGCTTAGCACTCCCATAATTAATCCACCTCAGTCGGCGATTCTTGGAATGCACAATATTGTTGAAAGGCCTATTGCCGTTAATGGTAAAATCGTTATTCGTCCAATTATGTATGTGGCTATGAGTTATGATCACAGAATCATTGATGGAAAGGAATCGGTAGGTACATTGGTGGCAATTAAAGAAGCTCTTGAAAACCCAATTGATATCTTAATGCAAGGAGATGTGAAAAAGGGTTTGGATTTGTAAATCTTGGAAAATTTTGATTGATACTCACACTCATTTAGACAGCACCAAATTTTCAGATGACATAGATGAAGTGATAAAAAGAGCTGTATCTGTTGGAGTCAAAAAAATGTATTTGCCAAATGTTGACGACAATAGTCTAGTGAGGATGAGAAATCTTCAAAAAAGATATCCGAACTATATAGAACTCATGCTAGGATTACACCCTTGCGATATAAACAGCGATTGGGAAAAAGTAATTGATCGTTATGATGAAATTTGGAAAAAAACTCCATCAGCTTTTGTTGCTGTAGGAGAAATAGGTTTGGATTTATATTGGGACAAATCTAATATTGATAAACAGATTTTAGCTCTGAATCGTCAGCTGAACTGGTGTCTGGAGTATGACAAGCCTTTTAGTATGCACGTTAGAGACGCATGGGAGCCAATGATGAAGGTATTAAGAGATAGAAAAAGTAGTCAATTAAGAGGAGTTCTACATTGTTTTACAGGCTCCTTGGAAATCGCTAATGAGCTTATTGATATGGGGCACTATTTGGGAATTGGAGGTGTTACAACATTTAAAAACTCCAATGTAATCAAGGTTATTTCTGAAATAGGCCTGAGCCGCATTGTATTGGAGACAGACAGCCCCTACCTAGCACCTGTTCCCCATCGAGGGAAGAGAAATGAAAGTTCTTATTTATTTGATATTGCTCTTTATTTATCTCGAGAATTGGGTCATACAATTGAACATATCAAACAGGTTACATCTGAAAATGCAAATTATATATTTAAAACGTGAAACTTTTACTTACATATACAGGTGGAACGATAGGGATGATTCAAAGTCCAGATGGTGATTTGTCACCGTTTGATTTTGATGAGGTCATAAGGCAAGTGCCAGAAATAAAACAAATGGATTGTGAAATTGACACAATTCAAGCCTGGGATCCATTAGACTCTAGTGATATAAACCATAATCATTGGATTAAACTTGCTAATATTCTAAATGATAATAGGAGTTCTTATGATTCATTTGTGATATTGCATGGAACTGATACAATGGCCTATACAGCTTCAGCTTTGAGTTTTATTTTAATGAATTTTTCAAAACCCATTATTTTAACGGGAAGCCAATTGCCAATTGGTGTTTTAAGAAGTGATGGGCGCGAGAATCTAATTACATCCATTGAACTGGCTATGACCAAGCGGGAGGATAACACTCCAGCGATCCAAGAAATATGTGTTTATTTTGAATATAAATTGTTTCGCGGGAATCGAGTTTTCAAGAGAAGCTCTCAAGCATTTGAAGCATTCTCGAGTCCGAATTATCCAATTTTAGCGGATGTGGGAGTCAATATTGATATCCATGAGGAATATACCCTTAGTCCAGAGAAAAATTATTTTTTTGAGCCCGAAATGGATTCTCATATCGCTGTTTTAAAGTTCTTTCCAGGAATCGATGAGGCCTTTTTAAGAAATACAATTCTTAATTCCGGCAGAAATGCAATTATTCTTCAAACTTATGGAAGTGGCAATGTTCCAAAACTTGATTTCTTATCCGATATTCTAGATGAAGCTCGTGATAAAGGTGTATTAATTATTAATACTTCTCAATGTCCAGGCGGTGGGGTTTCTCAACCAGCATATGCAGCTTCTAGGATGTTGCGCCATTCAGGAGTTCTATCTGCTGGGGACATGACTCTGGAAGCTACTATAACAAAAACAATGTGGTTATTGGGTCGGGGAAAACAAGGAAAGGTATTTGAGCAACTATTCTTGAAAAACTTAGTTGGCGAGAGAACCATTTGACTTTTAAAAATTCACGAAATCAAAAAAGAATTAAATGTTCAATTGCTAAAAAAATGAAATCATTAAATACGAAATTGAAACTCACGGATGAAATTCAGAATTCCATTGATACTATATTGAGAATACCGGTTCCTGATGAACGAAAAAAGGTTTTAGAACCATTGGTTAGTTATATTAAAAATAAAATTGAACTTCAAGACAAAATATATTTAAATTTTATTTGCACTCATAATTCTCGACGAAGCCAGTTTTCTCAAATTTGGGCCGATACAGCCTCAATTTTTTACAATATTCCAATAGAATCTTTTTCAGGAGGAGTAGAGATTACCGAACTAAACGAACAAGTTTTAATTTCTTTAAAGAATTGTGGATTTTTTATTGAGCGAGAAAAAATATATAATTCAGGGCATGAAATTTTCATGTTTCCAACGCTTCAATCACTTAGAATGTTCTCAAAATTATACAATGATCCAATTAACCCTAAGGATAAATTTGCTGCTGTAATGACATGTTCGCATGCAGATAAGAATTGTCCGATTATTTCAGGGGCTGAAATACGAATCCCTATTATGTATGATGATCCAAAATTATTTGACAATACTCCTGAAAAAGTATCTAAATATCAGGAATGTTGTCACCAAATTGCCAGTGAGATGTTTTACCTATTT
>MDSX01084157.1_pt1 | contig 19211 bp, 20 predicted proteins | sample 811141 | NCBI WGS metagenome assembly MDSX01 (sample SAMN05326642, study PRJNA326480) | marine metagenome | isolation source: seawater | place: Atlantic Ocean: South East | collected 2010 | reverse complement strand
GGAGGGATGGAAGTGTTTGGAAACAATCTGCTCATAATACCAAGTGGTGTTTGATAGGCTGTAGTATTGGTGATTTTGGTACAATTGCTGCATTCCAATTAATCCCTTATCTTGCTGATCTTGGCTGGTCTGCAATGTCTATAATGATGCTTGCAATGTTCAATGGAATCATGACCTCCATCGCACTTGAGACCTTCATCTTAATCAAACAGATGGGGGGAATTAGAGAAGCATTTAGAGTAGCTATTGGAATGTCTCTTATTTCGATGATTGCAATGGAATCTTCGATGAATGCTACAGATCTTCTAATTATGGGGGAGCCTACATTGACATGGTGGGTTATTCCGATTATGTTGTTCGTAGGATTCATTACTCCATGGCCATACAACTATTGGCGTCTAAAGAAGTATGGAGTTTCATGTCATTAAGAGAGGGAGAACTATGAGTGATTGGGATTACTTAGCTGAAGATATCTCAGATTGGATTTTGAAATATGCTGAACAAAATAATATTTCTACTCTTGTAGTTGGAGTTTCAGGAGGTATTGATTCAGCAGTAACATCAACTCTTTGCGCAAAAACTGGAATGAAAACAATCGTAATTAATATGCCGATTAATCAAGATGTATCTCAATATGACCTTTCAAATCAACATATTGAATGGTTGACTTCGAGGTGGAGTAATGTAGAAGGTCATATTATTGATTTGACAGAAACATACGAAACTTTTCGTTCAAAACTAACTGATTACAATGTGTCCGAACTTTCAATGGCTAACACCAGAGCTAGAATTAGAATGTCTACTCTTTATGCTTTAGCAGGTTCTAATAATGGAATAGTAGTTGGAACTGGAAACAAGGTTGAAGATTTTGGGATTGGCTTTTACACAAAATATGGTGACGGTGGTGTAGACATTTCACCAATAGCAGATTTATATAAATCAGAAGTTTATTCATTAGCGAAATCCTTAGAGATAATTCAATCTATTCAAGATGCTTCTCCAACAGATGGACTTTGGAATGATGGGAGAACTGATGAAGAACAAATTGGTGCTACATATGAAGAATTAGAGTGGGCTATGAAAGAAATTGAAAACCCCTCCCCTGCCTCAAAACTTAGTGATAGACAGATAGAAGTAATGGAAATATATTTGAAATTTAATCGAATTAATTCACATAAGATGAATCCAATTCCTATTTACATGCTTAATCGCTAATTTAAATAGTAAATCATCTATCCACTATTCATGGAATCCATTGGATACGCTGACAGTGGCCATAAGATGGCAGTAGAATTTGATAGAAAAATAATTATTTATTGGTGGTTGACTGCAAATATAGGACTTCTTAGTACAATCATAGGAATCCCTCTAATGCTATTCTGGGTTCCATTTGGATGGATTATTCATCAAAAGCAGTATAATCACATGTCAGCCGCACTAACTGAACGTTCAGTAAATATGCGTATGGGTTGGATTTTCAAGAAACAGCAGAATATTGCTTTAGATAAATTAACGGATGTATCTATTCATGAGGGGCCCTTGTTGAAAGCGTTTGGAGTTGTTAGAATGCAATTCGAAACTGCTGGCGCCGCTCCATTCATTTTGACAGGTGTCAAAAATTCCGAAGAGTTTCGTGATTTGGTATTAGAACAAAGAGATTCTTTAGTTTCTAACTCCATTCCAGATAATAATAATGTAGGTTCAGAGAATGTGTTTGTTGAAATAAGAGATTTATTGAAAAGTATTGATTCTAAACTAAGTGAATAATCACCAAGGAAACTTCACTGACCAAATTATTAGATCATTTAGTATACATTGTATAGAAATCAAAAATGCACCCAATAGCATCATTTGTGAGCCTTGAATGCCATCGACATAAGCGCTGTAGGCTATCAATCCCAACATAATGTTACCAATTGAAGTAATAAGTAATGTCCCAACAACAATGATTGGAGTCCAAGAATAATCATTAGATAAATGATAAGATGTACTTTCTAACCAAAGTGCAGAAGGTATTAGAAATAGAGCGTAAGCAAGTAATAATCTTTCCATTCCTGATCCATCAGAATCCGACCAAGGCCATCTTAGATTTTCTAATTCTGAAATCTCTAATTGAAACAAAGTTATCCACCAGTAAATCAGATATCCTAGGGCTGCTACAAACATGAATGGTACGATATATCTCTGCCAAGACTCGGGAATTCCGCCCCATAATTTCATCGGATCCGTTGATTTTGAAACACCATAAACATATGATAAAAGTACAATCAAACCACTAATAATTGTAAAAATTCGTACAAAGTCTCTCGATACATCCATACACACCGGAGAAGATAGTCATTCATAATTAATTGTTCAAATGTACATTACAAAGTACCAATACCAAAGGCTTCCTCGAAGATGCATGGTTGAAACTTTGGAAGAACCAAAATATCAACTTATTAGAAATTTTTATGATTTTGAGATAAGACTTTACAGTGAAGTTATACAAGCTCGAGTTTCGAGAGAAATAGGACAAAATTTTACCCCTTCAAGTAACTTTAGAATTTTAGCAGGATATATTTTTGGAAACAATAAGTCCAATGAAAAAATTGCTATGACTTCTCCGGTGGAAATGTGGGATACTGAAAATACTATGAATATGGCATTTACTATGCCGTCAAAACATAGTTTTATGAATTTACCAGAACCTAATGATCCAAAAGTAAAAATTGACAAAGTTCCTGAAAGATTGGTTGCAGTAAAGAGATTTTCAGGATTCTATGGTTCGAGTAAAGTAAGTAAAATAGCTAGAAAATTGAATAAATCATTGCTAGAAAGAAATCTTGAGTCTGAAGGAAGTTATATTCTAGCAGTATATGACCCGCCAACTAAGTTACCATTTTTTAGAAGAAATGAAATTTTAATTCCAATAAAAGAAATAGATTATTCAGAAGTAATAGGTTCAGAGGGATTATTATGAGTATGCAGAGATGTGGTGGAGATGAAGTCTTGAAGTCTATTGAAGATGGAGAGGAAGTTAGTTTAATTCTTGTTAAAAGAGATACTCAATCGATTAAAATTAGTAAGATTTTGAATTATGCCGAGGAACTAGCAATTAGAGTAATTTATGGTTCAGAAAATGATTTATGGCGTATGTCCAGAAATAATTCGAATGGAACCCCCGATATACTATGTTTAGTTGGCCGTAATCCTGAATCGTCAATGGATGAGGTTTTATCCAAGGGGGGACTAATTTGGTTACTTGCAGGAGCATCTTATCCAGTTAACATTGGCTTTTGCATAAGAACTGCCGAAGTCTCAGGTGCTGATGCCGTAGTTATCGACGCCGAATTAAACAATCAAGAAAGAAGCGCTGCAAAACGTGCTTCAATGAAGGCTCATAGATTCTTGCCTTTATTTTGGACTTCAGGTGTAGAGTTCATATTAAAGGCTAGAGAGTGTGGTTTTAGAATAATTTCAGTAGAAGATATTGGTGATTCTACTCCATGGGATGTTGATATGACTGGGGATGTTATTTTGGTTGTAGGTGGAGAGAGGAATGGCATCTCTGAGAATATATTGAAACTCTCAGATGATGTTATTAAAATTCCAATGTCTGGTTTTGTACCTTCGTTTAATCTTCAGGCTCCATTAAGTTATGTTGCTATTGAAGCTCAGAGACAGAGAAGCTTATAATTTTCTTATTTTCACCTTTATGATTTATTGAGTCTCTGTACCGCCCGCTGTTTATGAATGTGCCAAGCGAGTTAATTTCGATGCTTGATGGCGAACATGGTACAACCAAACAGAAAGCAGCCAGGCTTGTCATAGATCTTGCATCTAGTGCGGGAGCAACTGATTTCGTACGTTGTGAGCATTCTCATGTTTCAGGAGTAAGTGTAATAACAGGCGGACACGGACTTCGTCGCTTTCTTTCAGACTTGGCTGGAGATGATAAGGGAACTGTTTCAATACCCACGACTCTTAACTCAGCAGGTTGTGATAGAGAAAAAATGGAAGAGATGGAAATCGATTATCCAGATTTCTTGAAATATCAATTTGAGATAATTGATGCTTATAGTAATCTTGGAATCGATGCGACACTATCTTGCACGCCTTATGATAGAGGAATCGACTTAGCAGAAGGGATTGGTTCCTGGGCTGAGTCTAATGCTGTTTGTTTCTCTAATTCTTATACTTCTTTGATTACAAATAGGGAATCTGGATTATCGGCATTAGCGACAGCACTGACAGGATGGGCTCCACTTTGGGGACTTCATATCGAAGAAAATCGGGTACCCAATATTCATGTTAAGGTTGAATGTCCAATGGAAAATATTTCAGATTGGAGTGTTTTAGGGGATTGGATTGGAAAGCAAATAAGGCCCGAATGGAGAATGCCATGGGGGATGATGCCCCATATTTCCGGGCTCCCTGATAATGCGAGTTTTGAAATGAAAAAAGCGTTGACTGCAGCAGCGGCAAATTATGGTTGCCCAATGCTCTGGGCTGATGGATATACCAATGATTCTCCAATTTTTGATAACTATCAAGGTGAATTAATTTTCACTGAAAATGATTTACAACTAAGGTATGAAGAATTATCTCCAAAAGGTATTGTTGATTTGGTAGTAATTGGTTGTCCGCAAGCCAGTGTTGGTGAAGTCAGAGTAACAGCATCTTATGTTCGTTCCAAGATGGAAAATGGGGAAAATATTCCTGAAAAGCGCCTATGGATTTTCACTAGTGGTCATAATTATGATATTCTAGAATCTGATGGTACTATAGATTTGCTAGAAGAAGCGGGTGCTTTAGTATTGAAAGATACATGTCCAGAAGTAACACCGTATAATAGGAAAAAATTTAATCATATCTTGACTAATTCTCTCAAGGCTGAACATTATCTTACTTCAGGACTAAATAAAATGCCGACTAGTGTTTCAACAATTTCTGATTGTGTAGATCATGCATTTAACCCTAATTTAATTAGTGATCCGAGACCGACTTTAGAATCAATTAAAGTCAAACCAATGTTTTCAAATAAGAAGCATAGGATTGGAGATTTGGAGATAAGTGGTAAGAGCCTCCCCAGTCAAAAAGAATGGTCAATAGAAGGAAGAGCCTTAGTTACTGATGTTCCTATAACTTATCTCGGATACGTAAATAGGGATACTGGGGTAATTGAAGAGAGAGGCCACCCACTTGACGGAATTGCCATAGAAGATACTATTCTAATTTATCCAAAAGGTTCAGGATCAACCGTAGCTCCATTCGTTTTAATGGGATTAATATATACTGGTAAAGGCCCTAAGGCAATAGTAAATTGTGACGTTTGTCCACTTACTTTACCGGCTGCTTCGCTACTAAATGTTCCTTACGCTCATGGTTTTGAATTAAATCCTACATTGGAAGTTAATACTGGAGACCAAGTTTTAATGAAGCTTACCGATGGAGTTGTTAGTCTTTCAGTCATATCTCGTGTAAGCGAGGATTGATGACTGATAGTTGCCCCAGTCATGTTGTGAATACACGTCCCAATCCTAAACCTTGTCGTCCTCAAGACAGAGGTAAGTTTGAAATTTTACAAAAAGATGGTATGGCGAGAATTGGACGTTTACATACAAATCATGGTATGCTTAATACTCCAATGTTACTACCAGTAGTCAATCCGAATATCAGAACTATTGAACCTAGAGAAATGTGGGAAAAATATAGAGTTGATGGCTTGATCACTAATTCATATGTTATTTGGAAACATGATGATTTGAGTAAATCTGCTTTAGAAAATGGAGTACATGAACTAATTGACTTCCCTGGAATTATCGTCACTGATTCAGGTACTTTTCAATCATATGTTTATGGTGATGTAGAAGTTGGAGTAGAAGAGATAGTAAAGTTTCAAAGAGACATCGGTGTAGATATTGGAACCATGCTAGATGTTTTCGGTAGACCAGAGATGAGTAGAGAAGAAATAGAATCAGCAGTAGAAATTACTGCTGAAAGGGCCCCTAATTCGTTAGATGTTGCTGGTGATGAGTTACTCTTGAATGGGCCAATTCAAGGAGGTCTTCATGATGACTTAAGGGCCTTAGCTGGTGAACTAATGGGGCAAGTAAATGGTACTAATAGAGGGTTTACAATTCATCCGATAGGAGGAATTGTTCCCTTAATGGAAAATCAAAAATATAAGGATTTATTTCGAATACTTTTATCGGCTAAATCTACCATTCCTCCTGACAGACCCATTCACTTGTTTGGATGTGGTCACCCCTTACTATTCCCTATGTCAATAGCATTGGGTGTAGATATTTTTGACTCCGCAGCTTATGCTCTTTTTGCACGAGGAAACCGTTTACTGACACCAACTGGTACTATCCGGTTAGATGAAATCACTGAATGGCCATACAATTCTTCTGAATTGTTTAAGTGGACTCCTGAAGAAGTTAGGTCATTGGATAGTAAGGAACGTGAAAAAGTCTTAGCAAGACATAACTTAGAAGTTACCCAATCAGAACTGGCTCGATGTCGTGAAGCGATTAGAAATGGAAAAATTTGGCAATTAGCAGAAGAAAGAAGCCATTCTTCAGCTCATTTAAGAGAGGCATTTTTATGGGTATTGGACCAATTAGAAGATCCTGATGATGGCCCTGTTGGAGTCTCATCTTTGAGGATGATTTCTTCTACAAATCCTATCAGAAAGGGTGGTGAGAACTTACTTGATGATATTGAAGATAGACCTCATATTCTTCATCTTAAATCTCTACTAGCATTAAGATGGAGGATACCAGGTTCATGGTGGGATAATTCTACTGGTGATCCTAAGAGAGTAGTAATCATCGAAGGGTCCAGCCCCCCTTGGCGTGAAAACTCACTACATGCAGTAATTTCCATATTAAAGGAAACTCCTGAATCGATCATACTTATTTCAACTCCTATAGGGCTAATTCCTTACAGTTTAGAAGACGTGTCTCCTTGGTCTCATATTGATGGTTCTGATGATATTTGGGATTGCCCTTTAGATGAAGAAGAGATTTTTGACGAATTAATTGAATTAGGATTATCTGAAATTCCATTTATTAGAATTACTCCCGATCCTCACTCTCAAATTGAAGAAAGTGGAATTGATGTTATTTTCGATTGGATTGATCGATGTTCTATTGTGGATAAATTATCGGTTCTGAATGGCCTTTCTCCTTCTTTAGGGTGCAGGTTGACATCTGAAATGACTACACGTAAGTCTAAAACAAAAAGGATGGTTAATGTTTATTCTAATGGTTTACATATTATTTCTCCCAGACTAAAAGATGGAGGTATTTCTTTAACATTAAACGGTGCTAAAATGATTAATCAGTTATCGCCAGGAACGCCACTTAATTTCGGAGAAGATTTTATAGGTCAAGAATTGGATCATCCAGGTGTTGCTAAAGTTATGATAGTAGATGATGCAATTCCATTTGTGGGCGAAGGTAGGAATGTGATGCAAGGATATGTACTTGGGGCAGATCCTCATTTAATTCCAGGTCAGCCATGCTTAGTTGTAGACTCGAATGGGAGATTAGTAGCTCACGGAATACCAATCACATCAGCTCGTGAAATGGCATTTTTAACAAAAGGAATTGCTGTAAGGGTACGAGATGGCGCATTAAAAAATAAAAATAATTAATCAGGTCTTGTAGGGGATTAATTCAAGAACGTGATTTATAACGAAGTGATGACACTCGCAGTGCGAAGGCGATTTTATGGTTGATTCATCTTCTAATAAATTAATCATTGAAACTGTAGACTTAGTGAAAATGTATGGTCCTCATGTTGCTTTAGAAGGACTAAATCTTAAGTTAGAATCAGGAGCAATTGGGATTCTAGGACCTAATGGAGCAGGTAAATCTACCTTTTTCAAATGTATTTTAGGCCTTATCACAACTACTTCTGGACAAGGTAAGGTTCTAGGGTATGACATTAAGACTCAGGGTGATATAATTCGCTCTAGAATAGGATATATGCCTGAGTATGATTCTTTAGATCCAGAATTAATAGCTCTTGATCAAGTACGTTATTCTGGAGAATTAATCGGCATGAATCCTACACATGCGACGCAAAGAGCGCACGAAGTATTGGAATATGTGGGGCTTAAAGATCAGAGATACAGAAAAATAGGTACATTCAGTACTGGTATGAAACAAGCCGCGAAATTAGCTTGTGCCTTAATTCATGATCCTGAGATATTGATTTGTGATGAACCAACTAATGGTCTCGATCAACGTTCAAGAGAATTCATGTTGCAGACACTAAGGAATACCGTACAGCAAGGAAATAGAACTGTATTAATGAGCGGTCATGTAATGGATGATATTCAGGAAGTCTGTGATAGTATTGTAATGATTTACAAAGGAAGAATTGTGGTTCATAGCCGAATTGAAGAGTTGGCAAGTCAAGTAGATGAAGAAATAGAAATTTCTGTATGGGGGGGTGCTTCTAGGATGCAAGAATCATTAGAATCTCGTAGACTATCCGTTCGTCGTTTAGGTCGAATTATTAGAGTTAAGGTTGAATCAGAAGATACAATTTCAACTATCCTAGAATGCGCTGTGGAAAGCGGAGTACAAGTTCGTAGAATGGGCGAATATGAACCTGATTTAGAGGATATTTTCCTATTGATAATGGATAAGTTAGGGGCCGAAGTCAAGACAACTTCTGACTTGATGACTCCTGATCATACAAGGGGGGCGTATAATGAGTGAGGATTTGATAGATCTTGACGGTAGGCAAACTCGTATGGAAGCCGCTTATGGCTCTGATGACGGAGATGAAGATCTCTTTGCTATTACTGCTAAGAGGGAGGCATCTGTAGGTGCAATTTTTGAGCAAAATTATCGACCTTGGGATGGAGATTTTGGTCCGAGATGGGTTAGAAATTATGCAATTTTCAGACATCATGTTTTTGGTTTATTTAAATCCAAAGGTCATCGTAATTATAATCCATTCATTCGATTAACAATCTTAGTAATTTTCATAGGCGCAATCTCTCCAATTGCTATGCTGTTCTTTTCATCTCTATTCGGCTCCGGTCCAGATGGTTTCATCGATAAAATGCGGGGTGTTAACAGGAGCAATCTTTGGGGACAAGTATTGGGTTATTTCCCTAGAAATCTCTGTTATTGGCCACTCTTAACGGCACTTGTTGTGGGTGGAATGATTTCTGATGATAGGAGAAATGGGACTAGTGCAATATATTTTTCTAGACCAGTTACAAGAATTGATTACACCTCGATGAAATATCTAAGTGTTGCAGTAGTTTTAGGATTCGTAATTGTCTTTTCGTATATGTCATATTATACATTGGCTATTGTTTTCAAAGGCGAAGGTTGGGGATTCTTAATTGACACATTACCTATGTTCTTAGCCGGACTATTATGTAGTATTATGTTGGTAATTACATATACTTCGATAGGACTTGCATTATCCAGCATTAGTCAAAGTCGTTTTTTCTCTGCTATTGCATTTCTGAGTATAATTTATGGAACTAAATTAGTCGCTTTATTGATAGATCTTCAATTTGAGACATCTATTTTATACATACTAAGTCCGTATGATTGCCTCGCTCATTTCGGGCAGTGGATGTTGGGCTTGGAACTGAATTATTCTCATTCTTTATCCTTATCAATTGTATCTTTAATTTTAATGAATCTAGTATCAATATTAGTACTATTTTCTAGAGTTAGTTCACTGGAGGTTACTAGAGAATGAGTGGTAATGAAAAAGTCCCTTCTGTTTTAGTTGAAAATGTTTCCAAGTGGTACGGTCAAGTAATTGGAGTAAATGATGTTTCTTTGGCTATTGAAGGGGGAGTAACTGGAATTTTAGGACCAAATGGGGCCGGTAAGTCTACATTATTCAAACTATTAATGGGTAGAATTAAGCCGAGTCAAGGTAGTGTCAAATTATTTGGAATAGATCCTTGGCAAGATACTTCTCCTTATCGAAGGATAGGTTATGTGAGTGAATCGGAGAGACTCTATGATTGGATGACAGGTCAAGATTTTGTATCTACTCTAGCTAGATTACATGGGATGACACGTAATGAAGCAAATTCTAGAGCAGAGCATGTTTTGAAATTCGTTGGACTTTACGATGTTCGGCATAAAGAAATTGGCAAATATAGTAAAGGAATGAGGCAGAGAGTTAAGATTGCACATGCCTTAGTACACGATCCTGATTTAATAATTTTAGATGAGCCACTACATGGTTGTGATCCGATTGCAAGAACTAGTATTATGAATGTAATAAAAGAACTCGGGAATCAGGGTAAAACAGTTTTAGTTTCCAGCCATATTCTTGAAGAAATTGAGAGAATTACTGAACAAATTGTTATATTGCATAATGGAAGATTATTGGCCTTAGGGAATATTTATGCAATTAGGGATCTATTGGATAAACACCCTCATAGAATAATGATCACAACTGAAGAGCCCCGGAAATTAGCTAATGCTTTTATCAGCGAAGAACCTATCTATGGAGTAAGATTTCCGGAAGATGGAAAGTTAGAGATTCAAACCAACGATCTGTCTGCGGCTCATTCAGTTTTGCCAAGAGTAATTGTTGAATCAGAAGTTAAAGTTTCTAGAATTGATAATCCTGATGATAATTTAGAATCTTTATTAGAGTATTTGATTGGAGGCTAGAAAATGGAAAAACTAGACGAACAAGGTAGAGGTCTCTCAACTACTGTCTGGACTCAACTTGATAGAAAAGCTGGAGCAATTACAGAACTAACAATCAGACAACTTCGTAATCGTATTTCAACTTGGGTTGTTTTGGGAGTTGGCGTACTATTGATCTCCTTACTTCTAATATTTTACATTGATTCAATTAGGGATGAATTCGAATCCATTGATAATGATGGAGATAGTCAAGATTGGGATAATGATGGTTTTCCATTAGGGCAGGAATTGATTTATGGGACAAGTGACTATGATGAATCTAGTTTCCCAGGTTCATCAGATTATATTTACCAAGGAGATATAGATTGGAATGATCAACCTAGAAACCATTACGGAAATCATACTTGGATATATGCAATGGGTTATTTTTCTCCAACATGGATCGATGTAAATTCTTCTAATCCATTTTCATGGAATGAAAACTGGATTGATTGGAGTTTAGGAGATTATTTTTGTGAGGAAGAAGGAAATTTAGGTAGTAACCCATTTGGTGAAGGGAGATATACTTTACAAAGAAATTATTGTCAATTCGAGAATGGAACCTACATCATGTTCGGGGCTTCATTTACAGGAGAAGGTGAATTTTTTACCGAGCCTGGTTGGTATACTGAATGGGGTTACCTAACAGAACCCTTTTTGGTGGAAAAACATCCTAAATCGATGTATATTGACGAAGATGATATTGATTGGGATGGAACAAGTATTTCCAGTTCTCAAGGATTCGATGATGATGGAGACTGTCTGAAAGATGATTATCTGGTTGAAAGCACTCCTAGCGATAGTAATAGGAATGGAATATTTTGCGATGTTCTATGGACATATGATCTGAATGGAAATCTCGTCAGTATCCGAGCAGATAATAATGTAGATGAAGATCCTGACGATTCTAGACATATTGGTGAATCTAGTCATAGGACTTTCATAATAGGGACTGGAAAAATTGCATTTGTAATGATTCTCGGTCTATTCTTACCTCTATTTTTAGCACTAGGGTTAGTTAGAGATGAATCTGAAAATGGGACATTGCATTATCTTCTTTCTAAACCAATTCATCGTGGTGAATTTATCCTATATCGATTATTGGGTTATCTGGCAATTGTTGTTTCATACACTGTAATTTTAACTTTCATAATTGCTTTTATTACCTCAATAATTGGACCTGGAGAATCAATAATCCGACTCTCAGATTATCCCGTTTGGTTCGGAATCTCACTTTCTACAATATTAGTCTTGACAGCGTATGGTTCAGTTTTCAATACTGTGGGATTAGTCTTACCTCGATACGGGGTGTATCTTTGTATATTATTTGGAGTATGGGAATTTCTAATGGGTCTGTTCACAATCACTATTCCTAACTCTACTATTCCTATGCTATCCATTTCTCATTGGGCTATACAGATTATCGATGCTACTGTAATGATAGCTTGGAGTGATACAGCTCTAATGCAGCAAAAAGCAAATGCTTTTGGTTTGGAAACTGGGATATCTTTCTTCTGGCATCCTCCAGTTCATACTCTGGGTACAGGAAGCCCTTTCGTTGCATTAGTACTCAGCATAGTTTTCATTCTAATTTTCAGTTTAGGAATGATTTTGATTGGCCAATTAATTTTCAAAAGAAAGGAGATTATGTGATTAATTATGAATGATGAATTAACTAGATTTTCTGGAGATTATTCCTCATTGTGGCGCTTGGATATTATGCCATCTTTACCGCGACTTTCATGGTGGTGGTGGTGGGTTATTTTATTCATTCCTGATCCTGATAATCCTTCACGATCAAGACAATTGATGGTTCTATGGTCATCAAAAGAAACGCCAGCAATACGTGTCAATCATCATTGGTGGAAACCAGGTTCAAGGATGAGGGTTGATGAACATGGAGGCCATGTAGTACCTGGAATGGTCTGCTCATGGTGGTATGATGGTAAGGAAATGCATGAGCCTTTAGTAATGAAAGAATGTAAGATGGTGTCTTTAGATGATAAACATCCATTATGGCCTTCTGATGGATCTGGAGAAGGTTCCGGCGCAGTGATTCCCTTGGTTGATGATGATTTATCACTCGGTTTAACGAAAGGAAATAAGAAATTTTGGCTTAATCTGACTAGCGATAAAAGTGCCCAGAAAAATGGTGCTCCAAGTTCAATTAAGGCTGAACTTACTCCTTGGTGGGGGCCACCAAGTAAATTGACTTACAAGAATAATGTTTTCCTTTCCAATATGGGATATGATATATTGAGAATCCAGGGAACTAAAGCTTCTGTAGTAATTGATGGTGAAAAATTTGAAGGTACCGGATATTTCCAAAAAGTTAGCGTCCAGGCGCCAACTGTACCTTGGTTTTGGGGTATGTTGCATTTTGATGATGGTTCTTATCTAGACTGGTTCATGCCTCATATTTCATTTTCTTGTCTAAATATGGATGATAAACCTTGGAAATTAAGGGATATTTTTAGGAAAAAAATGAGTGGCTCCGGTATATTTCATGACGCCAACAGAGATAACACTGAAGAATTTAATAATTGCGAAGTAGAATTAGTTGATCCCGAAGGAGACGAAGAAATATTATTCGATAATGATGGTAACAAATTACCAAAATTTAGAGTTCGTTTATGGAATGAAAAAACTAAGATTTCTTTAGAAGTCAGAGCCGCATCTCGGGCAAGATGGACCTTCGATCAGCCAACTCGTGCGGGAATGATTAGTCATCTTACTTACAATGAGTACCCTCTTGAATTATTACGTATTTCAATTTCTGATGAGCAAGGGCTTCGAACAAAGGATGATTATTCATGGATTCATGGTAATGCTGAACATTCATGGGGATTATTACATTAGGATGTGGTTTTATTGAATGAAATTGTATCTGAATTCAGAGATTCTATTGATGAAGAATTGGTAAGGAGAAAGTTTTCTTCATTAAATGATGATGAAATTCCTGTTTGGATGGGTTCACCGACAGTCCTCTCATACTCTCCAAGGTATCTTCTTGCAGTAATTATTTTCTCTGTACATTTCATATTCTATCGAGTAGCAGTTACTATTTTTGCAGAAGGAAAGGAAGGATTTTTTTACACATTTCTACGAATTATAGATCAGCTATTTGATTTAATTGACGTTTTCGCATTCATTATTGTAATGCTATTTATTGCGAGGATTAATCATTTTCTTAATATCTCAACATCAAGTTTGAGGACAACTTTTTTCTTGATAATTGTCGGTTTAATTCCATCTGTTTGGTATATTGTGAATATAATTGACTGGATTTTAGTGCTAATAGGCAGAGAAGGGATAAACATCCCAGAATGGTTTGATACTTGGTTTCTAACTCTGGGAATAATAACTTCCATGATTTTCTTGATTTATAATATCATTTCGCAATTTTCTTATTCATACCTAATTACTGATAAGAATATTTACATAAGGAGGAAAATTTTGCTATTTTATAATTCAATCACAGTATTTAGGCTGGATGAATTAGTTAATCTCAAAACTCAGATGTCATTTTTTGGAAAAATAATAGGATATGGTAATATTTTACCGATCACAGAAGAAAGTATAGAAATACAATCTAAAATCAAAGTTGAGAAATCTGGATTTCAAAAGATAATTCATTTTATCAGGTTGTTTATCTCTTATCAGAGGCCAAAAAAGGAGTTACCAATTAATCCTTCTGAGTGTATTTTTGGAGTTAGAAAGCCAATGATTGTATATGAATTAGCAAACGAATTAATAGATGAAAATAATATTGAAATAGAAATTTAGGTTTCCGCATTGTTATTAATGAAAAGGTATCGAGAGTACATTAGAGGGATTCACATGTCCGAAGAAGATATCATTACAATTGCAGCACAACACATTACCAAAGGAGATTTCATGGGAGCCATGGAAATATTTGAGAATCATGTTAATGAAAATCCTAAAGATCCTGCTGGATATCATGGTTGGGCTGAAGCAGCAATGTTTGAAATTCAAGAAAATGGTAATTTTGATGAAAAAGGAAATGATAGAATTAATGAGGGTAAAGTACAGTCATATCTTAGAAAAGCAGCAGGTTTAGAGCCAGATAACGCTGAATATCAGGCAGCATTTGCAAATGCCCTGATAGAGTTTGATCGTGTCCCTATGGCTGTTCGAGAATTCAAGAAGTTGATTGAGCTTGGCAAGAAGATAGAAGATGTTGATGTTTCTTTCCATCTCTATGAGGCTGCTAAACAATTGATAGATTCAATTGATGTTAAAGTTGGTTATGATCGCAGTGAGCAGTTTGCTAGACAATTTATTCCCATTGCAATTGAATTCGCAATTTTAGGATTAGGTTTCTCATCTGTAGAGGAAGCAATGGAATATCTGACTGAGGAATAAGGGGGGAATTCCGATTGACTAGCGGCCGTATTATGGTCGCATTTGGTTATCATGGAAGTCACTTTCATGGTTCTCAGATTCAACCAGATGTTCCTACAGTGCAAAAGGCTATTGAAAACGCGTTAAGGAAGGTTAGTTGGTGGACTGATGGATGTCTAGAAATGTCCAGCAGAACTGATGCTGGTGTTAGTGTAAGAATGAATCTTGCTTGTATAGACATACCAATTACGGTTTGGAATGAAGTAGAGAAAAAAACAATCCTTAGAGTTCTCAATAATCGATTCCCTGAAGGTTTGTGCGCATGGAACTTGGTCAAAGTTGAATCTGATATCAGAAGCAGAGCTGCCATTAATAGGACATATCTTTATCGAACTGAATTAATTGAAGAATGGTCAGCAGGAATAGATGAAAAATTATTCATTGACTCTTGCAAATATATTGTCGGCACTCATAATTTTACAAATTTTTGTAAATTAGAAGAAGATAAGAATCCAATTCGTACCATTGATTTCTGTGAACCTTGGTACTCTTCTGATGGTAGAATAATTGGTATTCATATTAGTTCCGAGGCATTTTTATGGAATCAAGTTAGAAGAATAGCAGCGGCAATTACGGGTGTTGCAACTCGAAGAATTGATTTCGATTTATTCAAATCAGCATTACAAAATCCTGAAACATCCTTAGATTTAGGAAGAGCACCCTCTAATGGCCTGATTCTTTGGTCGATTGAACACCAATTTTCTGAAAGAATGGGTTTAGATTGTAAACCAGACACAACAGGTTTCTCTATGCCACCAGAAAAAAAATATCGATTTAAGAGATGGTTATCCATGGCGAAGTTAGAGATGGGGATGTTAATTGAAAGAGATTGGGAATCTTCTCTTAATTTAATTTGATTTCTAATTTATCCCCATCATTACATGGAAGAGATTCTCTTAGAAATGAACCCGAAATTACTTCTGCTGTTTCCGTATGTCTTGTTAGGTCTGGAATCAATATTGCACATTCTATCCAATTTTTTCCATCGGACGAAATTTTGGCAAGAAAAGCCGTTGCTCCTCCAAAAGATTTACCATCTCTTTCAAAACCTTTAATCCTAAGCGGCTTAGTTTTTAGTTTGACTTCACCTTCCTCAAGCCCTGATAAAATTCTTAAATCTTGATAGTTTGACAAACTTGATTTTTCCATATCGAGGTTTAAAGTTCCAGGCCATGCACTGACTTTGAGAACTTTCTTAAATTGTTCTTGGTAATGTGGTTGAGCCATGAATATATGCGCTCTTCCTAGTCCGCTGGACACTTTGCCATACAGGTGCATGATTAACCGCCTATTTCTTCATTCAAGAGGCTTACCGCTAGAATATCCTATAATGTTAGCACATTGCCCATTTCGGCGATTTTCCAGCCATTAAGTTCAACAATTTTTCTTTGTTTTGAATTGATATCATTCACTGGATTTGAGTGATTTAGATGTAAAAATGAGATTTCAGGATCATCTTCCATTTTCTTACCAAGAAGTTGCAGACTATCTTGTATTGTAGGGTGTGGTATTTCTGAAATATTTCTCCCAGGTAATTCCTCCATACTCCAGAAAGTCCCATCAATTAGTGCTTCATCGATATCAAAAATTCTGAAAAAATCTCTAACATTATCTTTCGAATAATATTCCAGTGTTTTTTCCCATGAATCTTGATCTGGCATAAATAAGATATTTCTTTCCTTTCCATTTATAATTATTGCAGAAGTATCTCCTAATTCACTTCTATGAGGGATAGGAATAAACTGTAGTGAAAAACCACATCCTTCTTTTGGCTCAAATGGTTGATAAAATTCCTTTGCATGTGTTCTAATATTGTCATCTTCAATCATTAATCTAATATCACTTCTATTATCGAAATTTTTCTTATTTTCTCTACTAAGGAAGATATCAATTTTTTTAATCCCATTACAGGTTTCCCAAATTGTCCAATACCTTCTATATGCCCTAGATGTAAGTGACTAATTGACACAGTTTCAGGAATAAATATTTCTTTACCTATTGTTGTCCAAATCATTAATTGCTCAGATAGATTTTTTGTAATTTCAATAATGTGCTTGGACCCATCAGACCCAATAACTCCTAAACATACAGGATATTTTCTTAATTTGAAATCTTTGTGAGCTTCCATACAAGTTCTACATGAACAACCAGATTGTGGGATGCCACCATCTTGAGCAGTACCCAATATTGTTACGCTAACTCCTGATGTCATCGGATATCCGTATGGGTCCCAATCTTTAAATCGTCGATTACGAAAATAGTAATCATTCCATAGAAGCACCAATGAACCCTATCCTCTTGGCAGGTTCATGGCTGCGGACACTTCATGGATGACATCACGTTTCAGCGAGATTAAAAAACAGGGTTTAGATTGGAATCCACCTACTCTAGAAACGTCCAATGATGCGAGATGTGTTATTGATGGTAAAGAGACAATAATGCTTTCTTCAAATAACTATCTTAATCTGACAAATCATCCAAAGGTCATTGATGCTATGATTTCTGCTACACGCAAGTATGGGGCCGGTAGTGGCTCAGTTAGGGCAATAGCTGGTACAATGGATATTCATCTTGAAGCGGAGAAAAAAGTTGCTGAATTTAAGAAAGTAGAATCCTCTTTAATTTATTCCGCAGGTTATACTGTTAATGTGGGTTTAATTCCAACATTGGTTAGAGGTTCAGAAGATGTAATAATCAGTGATGAATTAAATCATGGCTCTATAATCGATGGAGTAAGGCTAACTAAAGCACGTAGAGGAGTTTATTCACATAATGATATGGGGGAATTGGAGGCAGTGCTCAAAGAAAACTCAGATGCTGAAAGAAAATTAATAATCACTGATGGAGTATTTTCAATGGACGGAGACATAGCTCCATTGGATGAAATTAGTAAGTTAGCCGACGAATACAATTCAATGATTTTTGTCGATGACTGCCATGGAGAAGGTGTCTTAGGTGACAAAGGTGCAGGTATAGTTGATCACTTTAATTTACAGGGAAAAGTTGATTTCGAAGTTGGTTCATTTTCTAAAGCATTAGGGGTCCAGGGAGGAATTCTTGCAGGCTCTAAGGAAGTCAGAAATCATGCACTGAATCACTCTAGATCATGGCTCTTGTCAGGTAGCCAACCACCCGGTGTTGCAGCGGCACAAAAAGCCGCAATTCAGGTTCTGATGAGTGAGCCTCAACATCATTCTAGGCTATGGGATAATACTAACTATTTCCGTAAAGAATTACAATCACTAGGTTTTGATACAGGTTTTTCTGAAACTCCAATCATACCTATAATGTGTGGCGAATCCTTAGTAGCTAAACAATTATCTGAAGAACTTGGCAAGAGTAATATAATGGCAGGCGCAATAGTGTTTCCAATGGTTGCTAGAGATAGAGCCAGAGTAAGAACGCAAATGTCTGCTGGACTAAGTCGCGATGATCTAGATAGCGTACTTAGGGTTTTAGAAAACATTGGTCCTAAATTAAAATTAATATGAGTTGTTATCATGGTTCAAACCTCATCCTTAGATAAAAATACGATTAATTCAATGTTGGAAAGAATAAATTCTGTTCCAATTACTGAAACCCTGAATATGAAAATATTGAGGCTCGATAAAGGTGAATGTGAGGCCTTTATTCCTAGAGATACCATGTGGGATGGAATTTTTGAAACATTCCATGGAGGAATTCTTGCTACAATCGCAGATAGCATTACTTGTTGGTCTATTTTAACGAAAATAGGTTCTGATCGAAAAGTTGCAACTACAGATTTTAATATTAGATTTTTACGACCTTGTAAGACTGATGTCAGATGTGTAGCTAAAGTGATCAAGGCAGGGCGAACATTGAGTCTGGCAGAAGCAGAGATTTTCGATATGGAAGGTAAAATAGTTGCAATTTCACAAGTAAATTATATCTCACTTGATTCATGAATCTAATTCTTCTATAGCATTCTCTAATTCGTTGAAATTTTGTTCACTTAACTCAGGATTTTCTTTTTCTAAATATATTGTCTTCTTCATACCCTCAAATGGATTTAAGTCTCTATCTATTCTTTCAATCATTCTCCACCTTGGGGCATAAGATATTTGGATATATATTGGCCCTGGAGAG
>MDSX01043783.1_pt1 | contig 19212 bp, 18 predicted proteins | sample 811141 | NCBI WGS metagenome assembly MDSX01 (sample SAMN05326642, study PRJNA326480) | marine metagenome | isolation source: seawater | place: Atlantic Ocean: South East | collected 2010 | reverse complement strand
CCATTCGATGCGGAAGCGCTCGGCGAGGCTTGCCGTGGCATCTATAGCGGTCTCGTCAATATACGGATCATTGTGTCCAAACTGCATCAAACATTTAGTAATCGGCCATTGTTTTGTGGAAAAAATAATATCTAAAGGTCGCATTTCATCAATTCTGGCGAATTCAGCCTCATTCGCGAGCGATTCCCGAAATTTCACGGCGGAGGCGGAGTTGCTTTGTTTTCGGTAGAGGCTGATTTCCGGTATGGCGCCGACCAATACAACGGCATTGACGGCAATTTTCCTCGCCAAAGCCCAAGCGAGTTGACCGCCACCATTGTTACGACCGACCGCAGCGATCCGCGCACCCGGCTCTTCATCCCGAATTGTCTCGATAGTGTCGACGAAAAGGTTGGCAACCGCATCGAAATGCGCTTTACGATCGTCAATGGGGTGCCCGGAGAAGTGGGGAAGCGTCAATTCGCGGGCTTCAATGTTGCGGCGTGCGGCTTCCGCCTGATCTTCCTCGAATGTTAGTGAGTCTGCGCCGGGAACCAGGACCGCGTAGCGGGGATTGTTACCTGTCATGAAGCGTCTATGCTTTCTTTTAAGAATGGCCGTATACGTCTCTACCATACTGGAGAGATACGCGTAGAGGGAGGTTCAAGAATGAAAAACCGGATGGTCGGCAATCTTCAGATTTCACGGGTGCACGAATTGTTTTTACGTGTGCCAACGGGGGATTTCTTTCCAGATACCAGTGCGGAAGAATGGGCTCCGCATAAGGATTGGTTGATTGCGGAGAAAGCGCTCAACCCAGAAGGCACGGAGATTGTCCTTCCGGTCCAAAGCTATGTCGTGCGGACCTCGCATCACACCATTCTAATCGATACCTGTGTTGGTAACGACAAAAACCGCCCGCATCGCGAAGGCTGGCACCTCAAGACCGACGATACCTATATGAAGAGCCTCGCCGCCGTCGGATTGACGCCGGAGGATATCGACTACGTGATGTGCACGCATTTGCACCACGATCATGTGGGCTGGAATACGAAGCTCGTGGATGGTCGCTGGGTACCCACGTTTCCGAACGCTAAGTATCTAATGTCAAAAATAGAATTAGATATTTTCAAGGCGCAGGAGGACCCTGCAGCATCACTCTCGTTGATCGACAGTGTGTTGCCGGTTGTTGATTCCGGTCAGGCAGAACTCATCACCAGCGACTATGCGCTCGACGATGAAGTTTGGCTTGAGCCGACCCCGGGCCATACACCGGATCACTTCGCCGTGCGCTTCCAGTCAAATGGCGCCGGTGCGGTGGTTGGGGGTGATTTAATGCACTGCCCGGTACAATGCCTACACCCGGATTGGCGGGCGCGCCCCGATTTCGACCCGCCCATGGCCGTCGAGACCCGGCATAAGTTCATGGACACTTACGCGGAGACAGACACTCTCGTCTGCATGATGCATTTCCCGCTGCCGTCCTGCGGCGGATTCGCGCCGCAAGAGAATGGGTTCCGCTTCACCTACGACACGCGGGATTGGTGAGGTCTCAGAGCCAACCGTCGATTGTGTGAAATGCGCGCGCACCCAACTCGATGACCCCGCCACGAATACCGATGAAGGATTCGCTGACGCCTGGCGTGAAGGGGAAGGGAAGAGCGCTGGCCTCTCCGGTTTCGAAATATTTCGCGATAGCGCGGCCAAAGACCGTGCCGGGGCCGATGCCGCGGCCGTTATAGCCGTAAATGGCAATCCCGTTTGGACCGACTTCCTTCAAGCGTGGTAAGTTGTCCTTGGTCATGGCGATCCGGCCGTACCAGGCTTCGCCCCAATCGTCATCTGGAATTTGCGGGAACATGGCGCGCATACGCCGCGTCGCCCAGCTCTTATGAATGCCGCCGCCAGCATCCAATTTGCCAATACTGCCGAAAATCAGCCGTCCTTCCGCATCGAGACGGAATGACTTCAAAATCGGGTGTGTGTCCCACGTGCCCTGCTTCTCAGGGAGGATCTCAGCTAAAATATTATGACTGAGAGGTTTTGTTGCGCATTGGAAATAGAAGTATGGCACCGTCGAGTGGCGCGCATCGTCTGCACCCTCGCCATATCCACCAGTTGCAATCAAGAGTTTTTCGGCTCTTAACTGACCGTTAGGCGTCTTAACTGCCCATTTGTCGCCGTCATGGGCGATTAATATCGCCGGCGATTGTGTGTAGATTTTTGCTCCGTTAGTAACGGCGGCGTGGGCCAATCCCCGCACATAGGCGAGGGGTTGGATCGTGCCTGCCCGCCGGTCAATCATGGCCCCGTAATAGGCTTTCGTACCTGTCATCTTTGCGGCGGTTGTTTTATCGAGCATCTCGACAGGTGCCCCACGTCTGCTCCACTCTTTGTATCGAACCACCAGGCCGGCGTAACCTCGAGATGAATGCGCCATATGCAGATTGCCATTATTGACAGCCTCGCATTCGATGCCGTGTTTGGCGACGAGTTCGAATACGACTGAAGGAGCTTGACCCAGATCGTTTATCATCCGCTCCCCCATGTCCTTGCCCAGTACTTTGATCATATCTGGCAGTGGCAGCCAAAAGCCGGGGTTGACTAAACCCGCGTTCCGACCTGAGCCGCCGAAGCCAATTTCGTTAGCTTCTACAAGCGCGACTGTCATGCCCGCTTCGGCGGCGTATAAGGCTGCGGATATGCCGGTGAAGCCCCCGCCAACAATCGCGACGGAAACCTCGATTTCCCGATCTAAGGCGGAGGTTTCTGGCGGCGGCGGTGCGGTGGCTGCCCAGAGGCCATGGCTCTCAGGTTTGAGTTCCATTTAGAAAGGAGCGTCGCCTTTCACCGTTATTTTATGCACACAACGTCGTGCACCCTGGTAATCGTTTAGCGCAAAATGCTGACAGCAACGGTTGTCCCACATGGTTAGCGTGCCAACTTCCCAACGGACCCGACAGATGAACTCCGGCCTTGTCGAATGTTCCATCAACGTTTGAAGTATGGGTTGGCTTTCGTCATCCGTCATGCCGTCGATACGCACCGTGTGTGAGCCAACATAGAGGGCCTTGCGGCCGGTCTCCGGATGCGTGCGGACAAGCGGATGGATAGAAAGAGTCTGAACGTCGGGATCTGGTTCTTTTTGGGGAGTAGTGGCCTGGCCGGTTTTGGCAAGTTCTGAACGGGTCTTTCCCCGGAAGTTCTTGCGGCTGTTACCATCGTTCACGCCTTTTAGTTTGGCTACCATCTCTTTCATGCCGTCCGACAGCGTTTCATAGGCGAGATATTGATTAGTGAACATTGTGTCACCGCCGTAGGATGGCATTTCCCGAGCGATCAAGATCGTCGCCTTTGCGGGTTGTGCGGTATACATCTGATCAGAATGCCAAAGATTGCCGTTATTACGCTTGGCATCTTCTGTCTTCAGGAGTTGTAAAATTTCGGGATAGCCATCCATTGGTGCATTAAACGGATGAATGTGAATCTCACCCCAACGGCGTGCAAAGGCGAGATGGTCCTCTGGGGTTATTTCCTGTTTGCGGAAATAAATGACATGATAGTCGAGCCAGGCACGATGGATTTCTTCGAAGGTATCATCGTCTAATTTAGTAATGTTGACACCACTGATCTCTGCCCCAAGTGCACCAGCGAGTGGGGTTACTTTGATATGCGAATAGTCGTTTTGCGTTTTAGCCAAATTCGCACGCAAATTCATTTTATCATCTCCGTCACACATCGATATTTTTAATCTAGGTTGCTCTCTGGTGATTGAATAGCCTTCACGAAGAATTGCTTTCAATCCCATAATACCTTGCTGGGCCGACGCCGGATACTAACTCTCTCTTGCAGTGAGAAAATTCAATTGAGAAAGAGAAATCAATGGCCTTACCGGAGATCGGAAGCGTGGCGCCGGGCTTCACTTTGCCTAATCAGGACGGGCAAAATGTTAGCTTGTCTGACTACGCCGGGAAGCATGTTGTTCTGTGGTTTTATCCGCGCGCATTTGGCAACAATTGAACAAAGCAAATCAACGGGTTCCGTGATAGAGCCCAAGACTTTGCCGATAAAGATGCCATCGTTCTGGGGGTTACATTCAGTGCGAAGGAAGATTTGAAGAAATGGCGCAATGAGGTTGGTCTGGCGAGTGAGTTGCTTTGCGATACAGAAAAGTCGGTTGCTATGGCCTATGGAGCCGCGGAAGCCATAGACCAAGAGAAGCCATCCCGTATCGGAGTGGTGATTGGACCGGATGGTAAAGTCGTCAACGCTTATGAAATTGATGACGCCGAAGGGCATGCGGCACGTGCGCTCCGCGATTTAGGCTAACTGTTTCCTGACCCGCTCTTCTTCTATCCTTGAAGGAGAGCGGGGACAATCAAGGTGTTGGTGCTTCAGCTCGAATCAGTTTTTCTGCTTTTAACTCTGCCCATAATGCATTTGGAATGTTGTGTTGCATGGCCGTAACATTGGACCGGACTTGTTCCGGGCTATTAGCACCCGGAATCACAGCCGCGACCATCGGTTGATACAAAGGAAATTGCAGCGCGGCCGCCGATAGCGGAACGCCATGTCTTTCGCAAACCGTTGCAATCATGCGAGCCTTTGTCATGATATCGGTTTTTGCGGGCTCATAGCCATATGAAGCTTCGTCCGTGGGGCCGGTTGCGAGGATACCGGAGGCGAAGACTGCGCCAATGACGATCCCGACACCTCGTTCCTGGCAAAGTGGCAGGTCCTGATTTAGCGCCGACTGGTCAAGCAATGTGTATGGCATTGCCATAAGAAAGTAATCGATGTCGCAGTATTTCAGGAACCGTGGGATCAACCCGGTAAAGTTCATGCCGACGCCAATGGCACCGATCTCGCCCGACGATCGCAGTTCTGCTAATGCGGCAAAGCCGCCACCGTTGATCAGCTGATCAAAACTCGCTTTAAGCCCTTCTTCAGTCTCTTCGTGTCGCCAATCAAGATCGTGGATTATGAGTGCATCTACAGTATTGATGCCCAGGCGCTGCAGGCTTTGCTCATAAGACCTCAATACGCCGTCGCGCGTATAGTCAAAGCGAAGTTCAAAATCCAGTCCGCCTTTCCATCGTGGAAATTCGAACGTATTTGGATTTAAAGGACGCGAGTAGATGCGCCCCACCTTCGTTGTCAATCGAAAGGATTTTCTTGGGCGCTGCCGCAGGTAATGACCAACGCGGTGCTCACTCTTCGTATTGCCGTACCAGGGAGCCGTATCGAAAAATCGTATGCCTTCATCGTAGGCTGCATCTAAAGTGGCCTCTGCTTGCGCTTCGGATATAATTTCGTCAGGGTCTCCAAGTGTGCCGCCGCCGAGCCCCAATTGTGTCACTTCGACGTTGGTTCGGCCTATCTTTCTTGTTGCAAAAGGATCCATTGGTTTAGATGTCGAGGCGGTAGGAATTTCCATCTTTCACCAGATGCCCGGCCGTAGGTGTGGCGAAATGCGTTCCGATGACGAGTGTTGGTGATCCCGCAAGTTTTTTATACATGGTGCGCCGCGTTGCGATTGCTTGTGGGCGGTCAACATCTGGTGAGGAGCTCCACTCCGGATGTGCAAATTGACATGGATGATGGAGAAAATCGCCCGTTATTAACGCGCTTTCGCCTTTAGATTCAATCATCACGCTGACATGCCCCGGCGTGTGTCCAGGCGTTGATATCAGACGTACCTCTGGACAGATTTGCTGATTATTCTTTACCAAGTCTACCAAGCCGGCTTCGAATACAGGTAAAATTGAATCCGCAAGGAGCGGTCCGTAGTCACCCTCTCCTTCTCCACGCCAGTGATTGAATTCCGTTTCACCATAAAGGTAGCGGGCATTTTCAAAAGTTGGCATCCATATGCCATCGATAAGCATTGTGTTCCATCCTACGTGATCCACATGCAGATGCGTGCACATGACGTTATCGATGCTTTCTTTTGGATAGCCAGCATCAGCAATATCGGAAAGAAATGACGTCTGAAGTTTATTCCACGCAGGGACTGCACGTTCCTTGTCATTGCCGATACAGGTATCAACAATAATGTTACGGTCCGGCGTATCTACAATTAACGCATGGATGGCCCCGCGCATGCGGCCACCCTCATCGCAGAAATGGGGATGGAGCCATTCTATCTCACGGACGAGTTCGCGTTTCGCATCAGGAATAATCCGGCTCATGCCGCCGGTCGCTTCGATTTCAACGACGCGCGTAATCCTTACATCGCCGATTTGCCAAATTTCACCCACCATAGCCGTATCCTTTGGGAACCGTTTGCTACTTAGATTAACATCGGTGCTTACATCTTGATTGACCAGCCTATCTTCGACTTGCCCCTAGACAGCAGGCCACAACATCATTTTAAAACTAGTGATTGTCTGAACTTGATGAGGGTGAGCATTTAAGAGATTAGGACTTCCAAGGCTTCATATTCAACAATTCTGCCCTCCTACCTGCCAGAATGAACCCAGTTTTCTTTACAGGAAGCTGGGTAGAAGCAGTGGTTGAAAATCTAGAGTTAAATAAGCGGTTAACTTAATATTATCCCCTAACCCTTGCACGTGAATACAAAAGGCTAGCGTAAGGGAGCAGAAAAAAGAGGATGTGATGAAAGATTTTGAAGGAAAGACAGTTGTCGTTACAGGTGCTGCAAGCGGGATCGGCAAGGCGCTGTCGTTGGCGTTTGCCGCGCGTGGCGCGAACGTTGTGCTGGCGGATGTAGAGGCTAATGCTTTGCAATCGGTGCGGTGGGAGGTCGAAGCCGCGGGTGCGCAAGCAGTCAGTCTTACAACTGATGTAACAGACGAGGGACAATTAGAAGCATTAGCTGATGCCGCTTGGGAACGCTTTGGTGCTGTGCATATAGTCTGTAATAACGCGGGCGTTCTCGTTCGTGGCAATCTCCTCGATGCTCAGCGCAAGGATTGGGAGTGGATTATGGGCGTTAACGTCTGGGGTGTAATCAATGGCATTCGGGTTTTTGTGCCGCGTATGCGTGCCGCTGGCGAAGAGGGGCACATCGTGAATACCGCTTCGGAAGCGGGTCATTTTGCGGGAGACGGATACGGCGTTTATAACACCTCTAAATTTGCGGTTGTCGGATTGACTGAGAGCCTGGCGCGTGATTTGCGCAATACTAAAATCGGCGTTTCTATGCTGTGTCCGGGGCAGGTAGAAACCGGAATTTTCACCAATACAAACCGTCCGGCTGCATTTAAAAAAGATACTGAAGATGCGCCAATGGATCGTCGCATTGCTGACAACGTCCAGGTACCAGCGGACGTAGCGGCAAAAGTAATAGCCGGAATAGAGGCGGGTGCTCTCTACGTTTTTAGCCATGAGGATGAAGCTCGGGAACTAATAATGAAGCGTAACGATCGCTTGATGCGCGCGGTTGGAGGGTAGTTCGTGGTTACGACCTGTAATATCGCCAGCATGTCGATGCTAACTGAGAAATTCGAACGTATCATCAACGTCAAAGGCACGATGGAGGACATGCGCGATATTCGGTCTCTTGGCGATCTCTTGCGGGACTAAGGAATAGGATTGGAGAATTGGATGACGCGCCGTTCGAAAAAGACACCCCGCTATTTTGAAGATCTTAAGATTGGAGAAATTTGGGAGGCACCTTCCCGGACACATAGCGAATCTTTGTTTTACGCGTTCCAATTGGTTAGTGGCGATAACCGTCCGCTTCACTACGACATGGAATATTGCAAATCTTTGGGGCTGCCGGGTCTATTGGCCCATGGCTATCAGGTATTGGTGCAAACCGCGCCCGGCGCATCCGACATGTCGCGTGGCCACACAGAGGTTCGCATCCTGGGAATGCTGGAAACTAGTGCAAAGTTCCTTAAGGGTGTTTATTCCGGTGATACTCTCTACCCTGCATTAGAAGTTATTGAACTAATTGAACAAAATACGACCGGGGTAATGGTTCTAAGGACGACCGTTCATAACCAAAAAGATGAGCTCTGTCTTGAGGGGCAGTTACGCATGTTGGTCGCCAAGCGGTGCCGTGAAGAGGTCGCGTGAGCATCCAGACGAATGCCGATGCAATTGGTCAATTCCTCGGCGGGATGCGGGAATGTTGCCTGCCAATTGAAGTTCTAGATGCCACGAAGCGTTGTCTCGTTGATTGGGTGGGTGTCTCGATAGCGGGAAGCAGGGAACCAGTCGTGAAGGCTGTGGCTGCTTATATTGGTGTCGAGGAGTTCTTCGTCCCGCGAGTTGGGCCTTTCAACAACCCAGAAAATTCAGCACTTCTAAATGGTGTAGCGGGGCATGCACTCGACTTTGATGATACGCATATTCCTACGGATTCTCACATCAGCGCGGTGACTTGGGCAACATTACTCGCCCTGGCTGACCCGTGCCGCCATAGTGGATACGATCTACTACGTGCATTTGTCGCCGGTTATGAAGTGGCAGCAAAGTTATCAGGCCGCCGCTTTGGCTTTAGTTTACAGTTTCGCTGGTTCCACCCCACAGCCATTATCGGCCGCCTGGCCTCAAGTGCAGCGGCATCCGTGTTACTAGAACTTCCCAGTGAACAGGCTATGCACGCTGTAGCGCTTTCGACGTCAAAGGCATCAGGATTACGCGGTTCTTTAGGGGGCATGGGGAAACCGATGCAGGTTGGTGAAGCGGCAAAGGATGGCATTATTTGTGCTCGAATGGCTGCTGCTGGAGTTGAAGCAGAGCTAGACCTTTTGTCGCCGGATGGTGGGTTTATTCGCGCCTTTGTCCAAGATAAATCCGCGCAGCTGGCAAATTTATCTGAACCCGGACTAGGAATAGACTGGGCGGTCTTAAACACTTCGTTCAAACCATATGCCTGTCTCCATGGGATACATCCATCAATCGATGCTGCACGAAAGGTGGCGATCGACATAGCGCCGGAGAATGTACTTCGTATTCGGGTTTATGTGGCGCCGGGTGTGGAAAGGGTTGCAAAGTTTACACAACCGGCAGCGCCGCTTGAAGCGAAGTTTAGTATTCACTTTTGTGTTGCTGCAGCTCTGTCTGGATCAACTTTAGGCGCTGATGCCTTTAATATGGCGATGATTGATGACACTAAAATTCGCCACCTAATTTCGTTGATAGATATAGTGCCAGAGGAAGGGCGTAAGATGCTTGGTTCCGCTGTCGAATTAGAATTAAGCTCAGGCGAAACTCTGAAAGGTAAAACCTCATTATCGCGGGGGCATCCGGGTAATCCGATGAGTTCGGCTGAATTGGAGCAGAAATTTATCGATCTTGTTTATCCTGTTCGAGGTCCGATTGGGGATAAACTGCTTGCAGTACTCCAACGTTTCGAAAAAGCCAACGCCGTTGCCGATTTAGAGAGGCTTTGCCATAAACCACTCGCGGTATAAATGCTCTGAAGTTGTTATTTGGAGTTTTCAATATGGAGCTGACATTTTTCGATCTAGTTGGGCATGTCGCTTTCCTACTGACTGCGATCTCCTTCTATTTGAAAGATATTTTATTACTAAGATTTCTTGCCATTGTCAGCTCATTGGTCGGTATCGGCTATAACTATTTTCTGGATGTAGGACCGCTGTGGTTGCCTATCTTTTGGCTCAGCGTTTTCACGATAATTAATGTTTGGCGTATTGTTGGGATCTTAATGGAGCGCTCTGCGATCCATTTCAGTGACGACGAGAATGAATTATACGAAACGATTTTCAAGGGTTTTGCGCCAGTGGAGTTTATGAAACTCATGAGGATTGCTGAATGGCGCGATGCCGAAAAGGGTGAGAAATTTGCTACGCAGGGAAAACCCGTCGATGGACTTTTATTATTATTTAGTGGGGAAGTAAGTATCGAACGGGATGGAAGCGAAATTGGCACTGCTAGCGATGGTGCGCTCATTGGCGAAATGTCGTTCATTCAAGGCGGAGATGCCTCTGCGACTGTTACAACCAACGTTAAGAGTCGGTATGTCTTTTGGCCGGAGGAAGCTTTGCGAGGGCTCTTGCGCCGGAATCCAAATATCGATATCGCGATCAATCATGTCTTCGGCTTGGACCTAACGCGTAAGTTGACCGGCAAGGATTCTGGTACCGTGCGGACGGCCGATCTAGAATGATGCGCGGCAAATTCATGAATTACGCAGTATTTCTTTTAATCAAAGCTTTATACAAACTCTGTAATTTCCGAGTTATTGGGCCTGGTAGTGAACTGTCTCCGATAAGGCGGCCATCGATTTCAGCTACAGGCGTCTGCCCGCCAAAAGAGCCTGTTAAAAACGCTTCGTCGGCGCTGTAGGTCTCAAGCAGAGAATAGTTGCGCTCGAATACAGGAATGCCGTTGGCCAGGCAAAGGTCAATCACATTCTGGCGGGTCACACCATTTAAGCAGTAATCGCCTGTCGAAGTCCAAACTTCGCCCTTGCGGACGATGAAAAAGTTGCAGGCATTTGTTGTATTGACGAAGCCATGGGGGTCCAGCATCAAACCTTCGTCAACACCTGCTTGCTCTGCCTGCAAGCAGGCAAGAACGCAGTTGAGTTTTGAGTGAGAATTAAGTTTGGCATCCTGGCTCATGGGGAGCCCGCGAATTTGTGGCACCGTTGCCAGTCGAATACCGTGGGACTGGAGTGAAGTAGCCGGTTTAGAATGTTCAATGATGATCACGACGGTTGGCCCTGATCGAGATAATGACGGATGCTGGAAGGGTTTAACTTTGATGCCGCGTGTCACCATTAGTCGGCAGTGGGCATCATTGGTCATATCGTTTGCCGATGCCGTAATGTTCAGTGCCTCGAGAATTTCAAGCCGGTCCATGGCAAGTTTGATAGAAGCTGCTTTCAGTCCGGCAAAGAGACGGTCCATATGCGCGTCGAAAAAAGCCCATTTTCCATTATGGAGGCGCATCCCTTCCCACATACCGTCGCCAAGCAAGAAACCAGAGTCATAAACCGAGATCTTCGCCTCGTCGCGATGGACGAGGTCGCCGTCGACATAAATTTTAATATCTTGATTACGCGGATCGTCCTCCGCATTGTGGGTGGTTTGAGGTGGCGAATTAGAAGCCCCAGTTGAGATCGAATGTGTCACAGTTATTCCTTACCAATAGCGATCACAACCCATTAATTACGCCGTTTTTAGAGAGTGTGTTAAGTTTTTCTTCATCGTAACCTAACAATTCCGATAACACCGCCCATGTGTCCTGTCCGATGTCGGGGGCGGTGCGTGATACGACGCCAGGCGCGCGGTTAGATTTGAAGGGTGATCCAAGAAGTTTTAGGGGACCGCTAACCGGATGTTCAAGTTCGACGAGCATATCGCGGTCCCAAGTATGCGCACTTTCCGCAATTTCTTCCATGCTTTGGACTTTGGCAGCCGGGATGCCTTGGTGTTCACATTCGGATAGGGCACTTTTAATATCACGGCAAGCCGCCCACTTCTTCAAGCATTGATCGAATTCTGTTTCGCGGAGTTTGGCGTCTCCGAGAGAACAGGCTTCGAGATTGAGCATGTCGATGACGGCATCCAATTGGAGTTGGGTCTCAACCTCAATGACGATCATGCCGTCTGTCGTTTCGTATAAATTCTGCGGCGCTAGGAATGCGTGATGGTTCCCTTGACGCTGCGGTCCTTCGGAAGTGCCGAGATAGGCCCAAATTGCACTCGACATCCAGCCTTGGACGTCATGCATTGAGATGTTGATATGTTGGCCACGTCCCGTGCGGCGTCTGTGGTGCAATGCCCCGATAATCGCCATTGTGCCGGTGGCGGCTCCCACATTATCCGCCGATGAGACACCAATTTTTGTTGGGGGATAGTCCGCTGTGCCGGTCAAGCTCATTACACCGGCCATCCCTTGGATCACGGTATCGAAGGCACGCATGTCGCGATAGGGTCCGTCATGACCAAACCCTGAAAGAGAGCAGTAGACAAGTTTTGGATTGATGGCCGATAACTCCTCGTAGGATAACCCCCAACTCTGCATGCGACCGTAGGCGAAATTTTCGATCAGAACGTCAACCTTGCGCACGAGATCGAGTAGCGCATCTTTTCCGTCCGCGACCATGGTGTTGATCGCGAGACCGCGCTTATTGAGATTGTGGACATGGAATATGTAACTTACGCCATCAATTTTGTACGCGAAGCCGCGGATGGATTCGCCTTTTAACGGTTCCACTTTGAGGATCTCCGCGCCAAGGTTGGAGAGATAACGTGCTGAGAGCGGGCCTGTTGTATAGGCGCTCAGCTCAAGGACCCGGATGCCGGAAAGTGGGGCGTTCATTGGGCGATTTCCTTGTGTTCATCAAGGGCTGGTGCGCGTTTATAAATCTTGCCGGGCGTTGCAGTCATCTTGAAGATGGAACCGGGAGTGCGATACAGCCTGCCATTCTCGTCAGTCATTTCCCACACCATATCGCGAGCACGAAATTGTGCGTCCTCGATCAACTCTGGCAGACTGTAAATGGGTCCGGCGGGAACTTGCCCATCCGTCAGGACCCTGAGGGCCTCTTCAGTTGTTTTATCGGCAAGGAAGTCAATGACGAGTTGATTCACTTCGGGACGGATCTTGTGCTTCACCCTATCGTCATTGGTTATATAGCGGGGATCGTCTGCCAGTTCGGCTTTACCGATCAAATTCAGAAAATTGCGCCATTGACGGTCGTCCGCAATGCAGATTATCACCCATCCGTCCTGGGTTGGATAATTGTCCCAGGGTGCGGCCATTGGATGTTGGTTCCCCTGTGGGCCCGGCGCCTTTCCAGAGATGAAGTAGCCGGGCATGAAGGTGTAGAGGAGGGAAACCATACCGTCATATAATGACATGTCGATCTCCGCACCAATCTTGGAAACCTCTCGTTCGAGAAGTGCCGCAAGAATCGAGCTGCCTCCCATTAACGCAGCGTTATGGACGGCGAGTGGTGGCCCGGCTTTATGTGGTAATTCACCTGGATGACCGGTAGTGGCGATGATGCCGCCCATGGCTTGCGCGACCAAGTCACCCCCGAGTTTTCCAGCCAGTGGTCCCTTACGTCCATAGGGCGAGAAATGGCAGGCGACTAAACCGGGATTGGCTGTCGTCCAGGCGTCGAAATCGATTTTGATACCGGCTTCCAAAGTTGTGGTTTGGTCGGTGATTAGGACGTCGCATTTTGAGGTAAGATCTTCAAACATTTGCATCCCGTCCGGCCCGTTAAGGTTGAGGACTATGCTTTCCTTATTGGTATTCAGATTGCGGAAGGTTGCACTGCTAGACGCATCACGGCCGGGCCCAAGCCGCCGTAGACGGTCACCCTGCGGTGGTTCAATTTTGATGACCCGAGCGCCAAGCTCGGATAATAGCCTGCCAGCGACAGCGCCCGCACTCCAACCATCGGCGATTTCGATTACCAGCATACCGTCGATGCATCCGGTTTGACTCATGTGCGGCTGCCCTTTCTATTAGAAATTAAGATAAGCCGGACGGGTACAGGGCAAGGTTAAGCGCGGCAAAGTGTGCAAGTGAGCGGCTTCGTAAGTTTGTTAAAGATTAACGGGAGTTAAGATTAAATATCACAGTGTCGATAGCGAAAGCATCAAGACTTGATTTTTCTCCGGCTAGGCCAATCACCCCAAGGGTGGCGCCACGAATTCATAAGTTACGTCTGATTTGACAACTACCAAAACTTACTTGGCACTATCTTTTTCAGTCGCGAACAGATTGTGTTTTGGGAACACCCGGATCTTCGGCTTCGGTGCCGACTTTCTCTCGTACATGGTCGTAATTCTTGCGCGAGAACCACTTCATATAGTCGGTATAGGTGATTGGTTCGTAGCGGGCTTGATTGTCTTCACTAATACATGTTGGAAGGCAAGCCATTGGAAAATCGACATGCGCGTCAAAGAAAAATGGAATGGCGTATCGGTCTTTGCCAGGATTGTTGTTAATAGCTCGGTGTGGTGTCGAAAGAAAACGATGATTAGTCCACCGGCGCATGAGATCTCCTGAATTGACAACGATTGACCCACGAGGTGCATCTACGAGGTGCCAGTCGTGGCCCGGCAGTTTGACCTGAAGTCCTGGTAGGTCTCCTTGAGGCAACATCGTAAGGAAGCTTGAATCCGTATGAGCCGAGACACCAAACTGATCTGGTTCCCCTAATTCAGCTGGTGGGTAGTGCGACATTCGAAACGAATATGTCGCTTCTGCGAATGGTTCGTTGAAAAAATGCTCGGGAAGGTCAAGCGCGAGCGCATAGGCGGGGAGCATTTTCTGAGCGAGCTGCTCCATTGTCTTGCAATATGAAACGACGATTTCCCGAAAGCCGGGTAGTGTATTGGGCTCAGGCCATTGGTTGGCGGGGCGAAATAGCTTATTCGCGCGCACATCCGGATGATCAGCCGCCAAGTCTCGCTTTACGAAAAAGGCTTCAACAAAGTTCGGGTGACTTGCTCCTTCTGTGTCGACTTGGGAGGCGCGCGATACACTGCTGTTAATCGCCATATAACCAATATTGTGTTCATTTCCTTTGAGAGCCATTTTCGTGTCGAGTGGCAGCTCGTGAAAGCGTTTGATCGCATCCAGCGTTTTGGAGATCTGTGTCATAGAAATGCCGTGATTCACGAGTATATAAAACCCGACATTCTCCATAGCGTTACGCAAATCACCGCTCAAACGGCACAGCGCATCTGCTTCACCAGCTAGATAAGGCCCGATGTCTAAAGTAGGGATAAGGTCCGATGTATTATTTGCGGGGTCATTCATAAAAGACACTATAGACCGAAATTCATTCTAAAGAATGTAATTACCCATTGTTTGAGGAAAAACAGTTGAGGTTGAAAATGATACTCTTGGGAAACACAAATCTATTTGTCCTAATAAATACGAAGAAAAGCGAGGAGTTAGAGAGACCTATTTCCCAATCTCCCGCATTTGCAGCATCGCTTCTCCTGCAGCATCCAGAGACTGCGCAAACGGCATTTCAGTAGACTTTAAGAATACCCGTTTGGTTGTTCGAATAGCACGTTGATTAAAGCCCGCGAGAGTTTTCGCCATTGAAATTGCTTCATCCAAAATTTTGTCGTCGGATACGATACGATTGATCAATCCGAGCTCTAACGCCCGTGTAGCGGAAATGTCTTCAGCTAAAGTTAGCAGTTCGAATGCGGCTTTGGGGCCGATACGATGCACGAGGCCTGGCGTAACCATCGTTGCTGCGAGTCCGCGTTTAACCTCCGGATAACCGAACACAGCATTCTCGCCAGCGACAACCATGTCAGCGGATATCGCCAAGTTACAGCCGCCGCCGAGAACATAGCCATGTACAGCAGCAATAATCGGTTTGTCGGTTCGAGAACCTAATTCATAAATTGCTCTAGAATTATTAAAATGGAGGCGGGCTTCTTCGGCACTGTCACCGTGTCGGGTCGCAGCCTCCTTAATATCGGCACCAGCCGAAAATGCCCTGCCTTCAGCATTAATAATGATTGATGTTATTGTCTCATCCGAGTGTGCATCATCGACGCCCTTAATGAGTTCTTGGACCAAAGAATGGCTCATGGCGTTAAGTTTATTAGGGCGATTAAGAGTTAAAACTCTAGTAGTTTCTTTATTACTGGTGAGAAGAACAGACTCGTCACTCATAACTTCTATTCCCGGTTTTGATTAAAACGTTTCATTCTTTAACGGCATCGTACATTAGATCACGGATGCTATGTCGTGCTTTTATATTTTGAATTAACGGTTAGGTGCCAAATCTCAGTTCGTTATTAATCATTCTTGGCAATTTTTATGTTGGCCCATTCCTCGTAGTACTTCACCAAGGCAACGCTTGGATCGTCACCCGTTCCCTGGTTGACGGCGAAGGTTAGGAATTGACGAATAGCAGCACCCATCCACATCGGCACGCCAAGGGCTTCGGCTTCTTCTGTGCAAAGGCGAACGTCCTTCAGCAAGAGGCGCTGCGCCATACTTTTGTCATAGGTGCCCGTAAGAACAGATTTTGGAAATTTATCTTCTGTCGCACTGTTACGACCGGAACTGGCATTTAGTACGTCCAGCATCACAGCCGGGTCGAGGCCAGCTTTAACTCCGAGTGTAACGGCTTCGGCCGTTGCAACCGTTCCTATGGCTGATAGGAAATTATTTGCGAGCTTCATTGTTTGCCCGGCGCCGCGTGTCTCACCAATATAGAAAAGATTACGGCCAATATTCTCAAGAATGTGACGCACACGTTCTACAAGGTCCTTGGGTCCTGACATCATCAGGGCGAGCGAGCCTACTTCGGCACCTCTCACTCCACCGCTGACGGGACAGTCTAGAACATTGACCCCTCGCGCTTCTAAGCCGGCTGCGACTTTTTGGGCCATAACTGAACCTGTAGTCGAGAGATCGACAAAATCCTTAAGGTTTGATCCTCTGGTAAGACTATTCTCGCCGAGGGCAACCTGATAGACAATTTCAGGTGTTGGAAGGCTTACCAAGATTGTATCTTCATTATCCGCAACTTCCTTTGGCGTCTCGACCCTTGTCGCACCTTTTGCGACGAATGGAGCTACCGCAGATTCGCTAACGTCGCAGATGGTCAACGCATATCCAGCATCAAGCAAACGCATCGCCATCGGACCACCCATCGCGCCTACACCAATGAAACCAAGCTTCTTATTACTCATCGTTCGCCCCAACTGTAATTCGTATTGTGATTTAACCAGATAACACTGTCATCAATTCAACAATTTGATCCGCGGAGAGTTTGTCGAACTCACGGGCAAGTGAAATAATTTTTTCGCAGCTCTCTTCATTGTATTTAAGGGAGAGGCAATCGCGCACTTTCACGAGGTGATCTTCTTCTGGAATGGGCGGCGTTCCCCATTTACCGCGTGGCCCGTCGCAACGGGTTGAAACAGTTGTGCCATCGGTGAGTGTGGCCTCCCCCAGCACATACATTTCGTCAAAATTACCAGTGATATCATCGCGCATCTCGACTTCGATCCGACCAAGCATCGTCTCCATGTCATTTGAAAACCGTCGTTCGTTAGTAAAACTGTCCATCACGACCTTGCCGTCGAGCAGCGCGCATGCCGTTGTGTATTGCCAGCTAAACTTGCCGTCCAAGCCATCGTCGGGAAATGGTCGATCGATATACGCCATCATCGGCGTCGTAAGTTTAACACTTTCGATACGCGCTGGGTCGCCAACCTGCTTCCGTAGGTTTAAACCTGCGGTTATGACGAAATGCGTTCCGAACTGACTTGGAAACATCTTTATTGCATAGCCGGGTGAGGTAACCCGGAAGGGCGGTCCGTAATTCAGTAGTTCATTTAATTTAAATCGATCATCAAAGTAGCTGGCGACATATCCGCGTGGATGTTCGATAACGTCCGGATTGGCTGTAAAGCCGCATTCGGCAAGCAAAGCCGCATCAACACCTTCGCTGACAGCGTGTCCACAATTCGTTGATTTTGACATGGTACCGACATTTGCAAGAATACTACCCGCCCTGGAAGAAACGATGCCGATCGCACAACGAAGCTTTTCAACGTCGAGGCCGATCATATGACTTGACGCGACCACGGAGCCAAGAGGGCCGACGAGACCTGGTGGATGAAACCGTACAGTCTTGATGTCGCTTTGATCTGAGGCCTCGCGGATCCAACCCATGATTTCGATGCCTTTCACCATTGCGGTTAGGCAATCTCTGCCGTTTGATTTTCGCTGTTCTGCGAGTGCGAGAACGGCTGGTAGCGTAGTTGAAACTTGATGGTTTGCGGGTTGCCACATCGGCTCGAAATCGAGCACGTGCATCGCAGCGCCATTCACATATGCCGCTTCAACGGGCGAGGTTTTAAACCTGAAATTGATAACTGTTGAGTCTGGAGTTCCACCAAGTTTTTTCACATGCTTGGCAAGTACTTCCGGTGCTTCCTCCTGTATCGTACCGGCAACTGCAACAGCAATGCCGTCCAAAATTATTCGGCGCGTGCGATGGATTGCTTCCTCACTGAGATCATTCCAATTAGTGGCCACGATTTTTTCACAAAGTTCCGCAGTAATTCCCATCTCAAACCTCATTTATTTGGCCAAAACGTTGAGCCGGAATAGAGTCTATGTCGCTCGGCACCGATGCCGAGGGTCGACATGCGACCATCTTCGCGACCGAATGGAGGAGTTTTATGAGTTATAAGGCCATCACTTACGAAATCAAAAACGAGATTGCGATCGTGACGATGAATCGCCCGGAAGCGCGTAATGCTTTGGACGTTACGATGCGAGAGGAGATTGCGGATGTGACGGTGAAAATCCGTGATGACGAAGGTTTAAAGGCAATGATTTTGACGGGTGCTGGCGGTGCTTTTTGTGGTGGTGGCGACCTGAAAGCCCTCACCGAGAAGCGGCAAACGGCGGTGAGCGGGCGTAAACGAATTCAAGATTTACACATCTGGTTACCAATGTTGGTCAACTTGGAGATACCAGTTATTGCCGCTGTGGACGGTGCTGCTTATGGAGGGGGGTTCAATTTGGCACTTGTTGCGGATTTTATTTTGGCTTCGCCGCGGGCTCGGTTTTGTTCGGTCTTTGGTCGGATAGGTCTCGTGCCCGATGTTGGTGGGTTTTACCTATTGCCGAGAATTGTTGGGCTGCAACGGGCAAAGGATTTGATGTTTACCGCACGTTCCTTCGGTCCGGAAGAAGCCAAAGACATGGGCATTGTTTATGAGATCCATGGGGAAGACGTCTTAATGGAACGGGCAATCGAATTCGCTGGACGATTCCGACATGCGTCTCGTCAGGCAATTGGGCTGACCAAGAACGTTCTAAACCAATCATTGACGCTTGATGAGGGTGCCGTCGGTCAGCTTGAAGCATATGCGCAAAGTGTTGCCTTTACGACGGACTATTGCGGCGAGGCGATCAATAACTTCCTTGAGAAGCGTCCCCTGGAGTTTGATTGGGATAAGATGGCGAAAGCAGCAAAGATCGAGGACTAATAAAGTTCAGGCTAACGTTTCTGAAACGGCTGAAATCCCATATCATATTGTTAAAAAAACCCTTACAATGTGATATGGGGATAAGCCATTTTCGTTTTTGGGTTTAAGGGCATCATATAGCTGCGTTCATACTCATCGTTCCATTAGCCCATTCTTTTGGGCGAATCTTCAGCATTAGTATTCCCAGACCTTTTCAATTTCATCAATTCCAAATTCTTCAGTGCCTGTCCGAGGATCCCATCCAGCCGGAAAATCGATCATCGCATTATGGCCATATTCATAT
>MDSX01060045.1_pt1 | contig 19232 bp, 21 predicted proteins | sample 811141 | NCBI WGS metagenome assembly MDSX01 (sample SAMN05326642, study PRJNA326480) | marine metagenome | isolation source: seawater | place: Atlantic Ocean: South East | collected 2010 | reverse complement strand
TCCCTCCTGTTCAAAATCGATCACAGCAACGGTGATCACGCTGGACTGTTGGGCAGAAGCTGCGCTCCAAAATATAAGTAGGGTGCAGAGAAGACGTTTTAGAGGGCGAAAAAACATCGTCGAACTTAAATAAAATGTATTAAAAATCTATACTGCAATAATACGCAAGTGATAATTATCACTTATTAGTGATTGGGTACATGGAAAACTGCTGAGCGTCAAAATACTTGATCCGGTTGGGTATTGTAGATTCGATTTTTGATTTTAATTCTGAAGAGATACGATCTGATCGATAACGCACTGCAAGGTAAGGCAAATAACTTTCTGCAATATCTTCCCTTATAGGGTGTTGTTTGGCATAATCTGAAATAAAATTACAGTCTAACTTCTGCGCCAATAACCAGTCGGGGTCATTTGCATGATAGGAGTCGAGTGATGAATGCGCTCCTTCGTGCACTAAGGTCTCCTCCAAAATTCCCTGCCTTTCGTAGTTTGCGATCGACCATTCGGGATAAATCAAAAGGTTGTTATTACCGCCACCAAAACTCTCATATCCTTTGTGTATCCATACGGTTTGAACATCTTTTCGGAGCTCAGTGGTCAATCTACCGATCGCGGGTGCATATTTTTCAGCTTGAACCTGGGCATTTTCAATCGACCCATATTCTGGATTAACTTGAATCTCAATTGAAAGTCCGTCATCATATTTTGCACGAAACAAATATGGATCAAGAGTTAGCCATCCACCCCCATCTCTTCTATCGTACATCGTGCGGGTTCCGGTTCCAGTGTAAGTTAGGCCGGTGAATGTTGTTGGGTCACTTGGGGTAATAATATCCGGATCAATAAAGATGGTTCCACTAAAAGGAGGTGTGCTCGTTTCGAAATCGCAGTCCTCAGGATTTAGATCATCTTGTGAAGTATTTTGTGTATTATCATCAGAATTCTCGCAACCCGCAATCAGCAATAAAGCGATACAGGTTATGCGCTTTAATGTGATCACCGGCGCCTGATATAACTAATAGTTGGCATTACAAATGGACTACTTCCTCCATCATCACTAAATCCGATATACGCTCCTACGTTTATACTAGACTTATCTGAAAGAACTTTCTCATATCCAAACGCAACGGTTGGGACGGGTCGAAAGTTAGAATTTGACGTCTGGGTTGGTAAAGAAAGAACGCGTAGCGATACCACAGCATAGCTTCTATTAAAATAAGTAAACCTACTTTTAAAATTAAATCGCATACCAGCTGCTACAGACTGAATAAAAAGAATAGATCCTATACTACCAAAAATCTCACGATCGTTTGAAAGTGACTTTGTCTTTGAAACGCTGTAAAAAGTCATCCCAGAGCGATGATCAAAAAGTCCAAGAGAGGAATATGTCTGCCAGTCTGAATTTATTTTTTTTTCTTGAGCAATTACCAGCCCCACAAAACAACACAACATTATCATAAAATTTTTCACTGTTCGCCATCCCTTAGTTGTTCAAAAAACGATGCAAATTCAGGATCGAAATCTTCTCTTCTTTCTTTCCATATCTCTAGCTGAATTGGAGTTCTGTAAAACGACATTCCAATACGATCAAATGCTTCTTCTGTTAAAAATCCATTTTTATACTGAAGATAGATATTCTCAACACGCCGATAACCAAGCATGGAAAACAGCCAGAATTGTAAAAACTCTGTATCGGTCAAATCCTTCTTTTTTAGGCCTTGATAAGATCTGCTCATGATCGAAGCGATCTTTTCATTTTCAACACCAATCTTATACATTTCAGATATCTGATACGAAATATCCTGTTGGGTTGCACCGCGTACGGCTGAAGTGTTTTGTCGGATCTCAACGCCAACAAACAGTAGGGAGCCAATCACACTAAAGATGCCTACCCCCTCTAAAACTATTCTATTATTCATTGTCCCTCAAATTCTCAAAGAAAACTACAAAATCTTTTTCAAAATCACCTCTTCGCTCTTCCCATACTTCGCGCACTAATTTCGTTCTATAGATCCCCATACCGATCCTACTAAATGCGTCTTCCGTTAAGAGCCCATTCTTGTACTGAAGATAAATATTCTCAATGCGCCTTAAACCCATCATTTGAAAATTCCAAAAACTAATGTAATCGCTATCGGTAAGGTCTTTTTTACTATCTCCTCGTAATGCTTGATTTACTAGTGAGGCCATTCTCTCATTTTCCGAAACTATACGATACATTTCAGATACCTGAGAAGAAACTGCTTGCTGCGTCGCTCCGCGAACCGCTGCAGTATTTTGCTTTATCTCAACACCTACAAATACCAATGATCCAATAACGCTTACCAGACCAACTACTTCAATAATGCTTCTGTTTTTCAAAAAAGCCCTACCCCAATTTTCCAGACTGATAATCATCAAATGCTTGTAAGACTTCTCCTTTTGTATTCATGACAAAAGGTCCGCCTCGCGCTACGGGCTCATTGAGAGGTTCGCCAGCAACTAAGATAAACCTTGTATCGCTTTCATTGGCTTTGCAATCAAAAGAGCCTTTGGTTTCAAGAACCGCTAAATTTCCTTTTGGTGCGCTTAAATTGGATTCGATCTGACCTTCGTAAACATAAATAAATGCATTCCAGTTTTCTGGTATTGGAACAGATATCTCAGCATTTGGATCTAGATGTATATCCAAATAAAGTACTCCGGTATGCGGGCGACCAGGGCCTTGTGTAGATTGAAATTCACCAGAAATGACTTTAACCTTTGCGCTGTCTAAAACGACAGATGGTATTTTGTCTGGCTGAATATCATGATAAGAAGGATCGATCATCTTCTTTTCTTTTGGAAGATTTAACCATAATTGAAATCCCCGTACTAGACCCTCAGTTTGTTCGGGCATTTCGCTGTGAATAACTCCTTTACCGGCGGTCATCCATTGAACACCTCCGTCCGATAAATGACCTTCGTTACCCACACTGTCCTTATGACTGAACTTGCCGTTAATCATATATGTTATTGTTTCAAATCCACGATGAGGGTGCGGAGGGAATCCTGCGATATAATCATTAGGATTATCACTTCCAAATTCATCTAGCAAAAGGAATGGGTCCAGCATATTCAATTCAGGGCTACCAATAATTCGTGTAAGATTTACGCCAGCTCCGTCCTGCGTTTGAATTCCTTCAATTAAGTATGTTATGTTTCGTGCAGTGTTTTTCATGCTGTAAAATTATTGAATTAATCTGGTCACGGCAAGTAGACACAATTAATAAAGATAGTAATTCAATTATGACTAGGCTTAAACTAAAAAGGTGCAAAAAAAATAAAAGCCCTTCATCACTGAAGGGCTTTTAAAAAATATAATTAGCGTTTAAACGTTAATTATTGGCCAGCAACAGATGCCTTACGGTAGTCAGTTACGAGCTTCTTAATTTCACCTAACGCTTTACGTGCGCGGCTTCCAGCAGCTTTGTTACCAGCAGCGTTTTTTGCGTGCTCTTCTTCGAAAGTTGCATATAAAGATTGAATCTGATCAAATAATGAATTTGTTTTAGACATTGTATCTCTTTCTTTTTTGTGTTTATTTATATTTAACTGATTAGAAATTCAGACGCGAAAATACAATTTTTATTTATTAAAATACACGCAATAATTATTATTCAAATAATATGCTAGAAACATCCATACTTATCATATTGTGTCTGTGGATTGTTTTTTGGTCCTTAACTTGGGTATACGATCAAACGCGAATAGGCAAAAGAGACTTTAGAAACATTCTGTTTGCAGGCACAGGGTGCTTGGTTTTGATACTATATTTTTTCCTAAAATGAACCATGATAAACCGTACCATACATTGTCACCATTGCTACGAAACCTTTGAGATTGAAATAGATACAAGTGATTCATCCAATCAAATAGTCTGGGACTGTGAAGTCTGCTGCAATCCAAATCTGATATCATACATCATTAAAAATGAAATACTTATCCACCTCGAAGTTTCGGGTGACAATGATTAAAGTATAGTTTTGATTATTTTTTACCTGGGTGAACAGAAGAAGAATAATTTCCAGATGCTATATGTGCGTCTGCATATGTAATAAACTCATTACTAAAAGCCGATTTAGTTGTCTTCCACCACTCAGAACCAACATTTGACAATAACGATAAAATCGATCGTTCAAAACCTTCTATGCGCTCTCGTTCAATCGAACCGTACAATGCTTGAATGTAAATAGCTTCAAACCTTCTCACGGCTACAAGCATCCAAAAGTGAAAGCGGAGCCGTTCATCAGAAGAAAGTACGTTCAACCCGTTTTCAGCTTTTATTATAATCTTTGCAAGCTCGCCATCGCTTGATATTGAATTTGCAGTTAAGCTCATATCCATACTGCTTTGTTGAAATGTTTGAGATTTTAATGCGGTGGTGTTTTGCTTCAACTGCAGCGCTAAATATGCTAACGTTATGAGCGTTGCGATCGCAGCGATTAACTCACCGATACTACCTAGATCCTGAAAAGTCATAACTTTGCCTTCCTATTTTAAATGATTCACTAAAAAAATTCACTGTGTAAAATATTTACATCTGTAAAATAAAACACCTTTGCTTCTATAAATAAGACCAATTTTATTACAAATAAATATATCAATCATTATCTGAAATCTTACAGATTTAATCGCTAAGTTCGTTGGCTCGAATAGGCCCACTCATTATTTATTCAAAAAAATTACTGCATGGAAAATTTCAAACAAACCAACTTAGACGACAATATACTTAAAGCTATCGCTGAAATGGGCTTTGAAGTGCCTACATCTGTTCAAGCAAAAACCATTCCCCATTTATTAAATTCAGATACAGACCTAATAGCTACAGCTCAAACAGGTACGGGAAAAACAGCGGCATTTGGACTTCCCTCAATTCATTTAACAGATTTAAAAAATAGAGACACAAGTACACTGGTTCTTTGTCCTACGCGTGAGCTGTGTATTCAAATCGCAAAAGACCTAACAAAGTATTCAAAGTACATTGATGGATTAAATATCTTGGCAGTCTACGGCGGAAGCGATATCAGAGGTCAAATTAAAGCATTGAATAAGGGGGTCCATATCGTTATTGGTACTCCTGGAAGAACCAAGGACTTAATCAAAAGAAATAAATTAAAGATCGGCAGCATTGCTCGAATTGTTCTTGATGAAGCTGATGAAATGCTAACCATGGGATTTAAAGACGATCTTGAAATGATACTTTCGCATACCCCAAAGGATAAGCAGACATTACTTTTTTCTGCAACAATGCCCCAAAAGGTGATCGGTATTACAAAATCATATATGCGAGATCCCGAGAGAATATCGGCGCAGCGAGTAAATATTGGAGCTGAAAATATTAAGCATATCTATTATACGGTAAATGCAAAAGATAGGTATGAGGTTATTAAGCGTATATCTGATATAAACCCTAATATATATGGTATCGTTTTTTGCAGAACTCGCCGAGAAACAAAAGATGTAGCCTATAAATTAATGAACGACGGTTACAACGCAGACACACTTAACGGCGATCTATCACAGGCGGAACGCGATGAAGTAATGATGCGTTTTCGTAAGCGAAAGATCCAGCTTCTCGTAGCAACAGATGTTGCAGCGCGCGGTCTTGACGTTGAAAGCCTAACCCACATCATCAATTTCAATCTACCGGATGATTTTGAAATTTATGTACACCGCAGCGGCAGAACGGGTAGAGCCGGAAATGCGGGTGTATCTATTGCTATTGTACATTCACGCGAAATACGCAGAATTCGCGAGATTGAAAAGAGGACGGGTATCAAATTTTCAAAAGAAGATGTACCCAGCGGAATGGATGTATGTAAAACACGTCTCTATAACCTTATTGATACGGTTGAAAATGTTGAAGTAGACGAAAAACAGATCGCCCAATTCCTTCCGGATATTTATAAAAAATTTGAGAACATGGAACGCGATGAATTGATTAAGCATTTTGTTTCAGCAGAATTTAATCGATATCTATCCTACTATAAAAATGCAAGAGACCTGAATGTAACTGGTCGTTCAAATGACAAAGGAAGATCAAGGAGTAATAGTGGTTCAAGAGAAAGAGGAAGGTTTAAAGGTCGCGATAGAAAAAACAGAGGCAGAGGCGATAAAAGAAGTCAGTCTACAACAAAATTTGCAGGTTTTTATATCAACGCAGGGTCGCAACGCAAAATGAACCCTGGACGTCTCATGGGATTGATCAATGAAAGTCTAGATTCAAATAGCGCGGATATTGGAAACATAGAAATCATGAAGTCGTCTTCTTTTTTTGAAATTGAAGAAAAGTATGCGGGCGATATCTCAAAAAAACTCAAAGGAAAAACGTTTGGTGGGACCACTATAGAGATTGAAAAAGACAAAGGTACTGGCAGGCGCGAAAATGTTAATAATCGTAAAAAACGCAGGAAGAATCGTAAAAAAAATAACTGGCCTCAAAACAATAATCGATCTAGAAAAAAGTAGCCTATTATAATTTAGGGTTGGAAGTGATCTCCAATTAATGGGAATACAAACCCTAAATGAAGCCCGCTAAAAGAGCTTTGCTTTTCTAGGTTAGGAGCTCTCACAGTCTCGCTAACATAACCTCCAGCTAGCCAACCTAAAAACCATTTCCTTCTTTTAATCCTCTTCTCATCAATTTTTGCTGTTCCGTAACCTATCCCAGTCCAAAGACCGCTGGCCATACCAACTATTTGAAAATCGGTATAGATATACGATTGCTTATTTTTTAGATATCTTTTACCTATAGCAACTCCTGGAAAAATATAAGGTCCTATGCCAGGCTCCCCTACCGATGGAAGAGCAATGCCAAGACTAAGCTGATACCCCTTCTCTTTACTCTTTAAGTCAAATTCATAAGACAGTCCCATATAACCGCCTTGCGCAAAAATAGAAGAGGAAAGAAAAAAGATCCAAAAATATTTTCTTAAATTCTTAATAAGCAATACGATGCTGTCTCAACATGCAGTCGTTCATCACAACCATTAGCCCAGCATCCCTAGCGAGCTTTTCTGCATCTAGATTAATCACATTATCCTGAAGCCATAAAGCCTTTGCTCCAATTGTAATCGCATCTTTTGCGATAGGATCAACAAATTCTGATCGACGAAATACATCTACAACATCCACCTTGACCGGTATATCTATTAATGAAGGATATGATTTTAGCCCAGCAATTTCATCGTGACCTGGATTAACAGGTACGATCTCGTAGCCATTGTCTTTTAAATATAGTGCTACATAGTGACTGGGTCGCTCTGGCTTTGGGCTCATACCAACAACAGCGATAGTCTTTAATTCAAATATTTTTTTGATTGTAGATATGTCATTCATAGAAGGATCCTCTACTACATAGATTTTTGAAAACTAAAGACCCAATCATTCATTTTTTCTATAGAATTCCCATCAATTGTTGCATCAACTGGCTTATCAATCCTAAAATAAAGTGGTTGTCCAAAAACGTTTGTGGATAGACGCAATCCAACACCGTAATCCATTAATGCGGTGTTATCAAATAATTGATCATTAGGCTCAAACTTGGATCCTGATAAAACTCCATAATCTATAAATGATGCGACCTCTATACTGATAGGCCCCAACCTTTTATGCATAAACGCTTCAAAACTATTCGAGAATATTTTTTCAACCCCAACAAAATTTTGGTTACCAAATGCACGCAGATTTGCATCGCCTGGCAAATGGTATTGATTTCTCAAATCATAATCTCCATAAAAACTAGATACATCTCTAAGATATCCTTTTTGGAGCATTGCCGCTGAGCCCGCTCCTTCAACAGTAAATCGTTCCTGAGCGGGTACACCCTTAGAGTCGGACCAAATCCAGCCTAAAATATCTCTGTTTCTAAACCCAAATAGTTTGATTTTCTTTTCAAATTTCTGCTCCACGGTTAATCTTGTAAAAGACCAATCCGATATGCCAGACGGAGAAAAGTCGATCATCATCGACCCATCCGGAAGTCTCCTATCAGATAATCCAATTGAAACAACCGATGTCAATCCTTTATCGAACAGATTGGTTCGTTTTAGATCTAAGGCGTCTGTCACAGATAACCCAACTGATAAAGTGGTGGGACTGGTAGGATTAAGTGTATTGGACGATGAGATCTTTAAACCTCTTACTCCACCAAGATCATACAGATGATAATCATATTTTCTCAATCCACTATGAAGATAGCGTCTCCATCCCGAGATCTGCCAATAAGCTTTTCCCGTTTCAGCGCCAACATTTAGATCAAAGTTTAATTCTTCGTTTATGCCATATCCTCTTTTCAGTTTTACTCCAGGAATGTAGCCATCTGTATCATGATATTGTACTGTTGGATGATACTGCAAAACATATGTATTTCGTGGGCGATAGCGCATACCGGGCCTATAAAACATAATCTCTGAGGGCATTTTTGTTTGAACAAAATTGTTTCTAAAATCGATGTCCATTGTTTGTACATCCGGATCAAGCGTTGCATTCTTTGGTTCAGAGGGAACATTGTAGGTAAAGGTATCTGCTGTTCTGAATTTGTGATTTTTCCACCAGACCCTATGAGTAGATCCATCCTTTAAATTGGTTTCTATCAGTTGCGGCATATCTCTTTTTCCATGCCGAACAATATCTAAAGCGATATCCCATGTGCCATTAGCTCTTTGAGTTCTCTTCCAGCTTTTTATTCCATAATCAAGTTGGCGGGTATCGTGCAGCCAAGACCGGAAAAACCAATCAAGGTCCTCTCCGCTAACCTCTTCGATAACATCTATAAAGCGCTTTTCATTTACGTGCTTTAGTTTCCAGCGGCGATAGTACTCTTGCATACTTTTTAAAAAAGTCTCTTCCCCCAAGATATATTTTAATTCATCTAGCATTAAGGATGGCTTCGTATACGCATTTGCGCCTGCGGCTCTTGTGTTTTTGAACATGTAGGTTGAGCGGCTAATTGGCTCATCAAGTCCGCTACTCATAAATCCAATCATTCCCCATTGGGTATTACCTAGATCGCTTGAAAACTTCCAGTACTTCTTTTGCCAGTTTTTTAGCCTTCCGCTAGCCATATCAAATCCTTGATCACCGTATCGATCCATCATATACCATCGATCTTGAAAACTTGTGAAGCCTTCATCTAGCCAGGATTCACGCACTTCATTGTTTGCTAGTATTCCAAAAAACCAAATATGTCCTACCTCATGCAATATTAGTCCTTCGGATTCACTGCCATCCATCACAAGCATAGGATACTCCATTCCGCCACCTGCGAGCCTATCAGTATTGGTCACTTGTGGATACGCATACATTCCGAACTTTGTGCTAAGCCATTCAACCGCACGCTCGGTTCTTGCAACAACCTTTTTGGTCCACTTTCTACCATTTTGTTGATTGTAGAGAACGTGGACATCAACACCATTCCAACTGCCGCTTTCATATAAAAAATTAGGTGTAGTAACCCATGCAAAATCATGCACGTCTTCAGCATAGAAGGTTACGGTACGTCTTTCATTGTCATCGTATTCAGAACGGTTTTTCTTGAATTCTTTTAACCACTTACTAAATTTCTGGCTTGTATCTACGCGGACCTCTTCCCAACCAGGATCACCACTAGTAACGGTTCCCGTAGAACCTATTATATAACCTCGCGGCACATCCATTGTGACTTCATAAGTTCCAAACTCCCCATAAAATTCTCCTTCAGCATGAAATGGCTCATTAAACCAACCATTCTCATCATACACCACTACCCTTGGATACCATTGCGCAAAATTATACTGCTTACCAACGCGTCCTGCTCTTTCTAAAAACTCTCCTACATGGTGCGTCCAATCTAAATCAATCACCATCGAAGCTCCTGGCGCGAGACCTTTGGAAAGCTTAGCAGATAATATGGTATCATCTATTTTAAAGGTATCCGATAACGCAGATGACCCATTTTTAATAATAAAGTTATTTATTTCGTATTTGCTAAAATAGGGATCTATTCCCTTCTTAATACGATCACCTCTGTAGGTTCTGCCGAGACCCGCTAAATACTCACGATACTTTACTGTTCCTTCTTGAAATGCATTTGCATACAGATTTAGATAAAAATGATAAAGTGTATCAGGAGAATTATTTTTATATGTAATTGTGGAATGACCACCAACAGTATGGTTTACCGTGTCTAGCTTGACGTCCATTTTATATGTTACAAATTGCTGCCAATAGTCGCCTGCGTTAAGAATGGTAAAAAATGAGGTTAATAATAATACAAATGTCTTCATGGGTCTTTCTTTTTTGGTTAAATAAAAAGGATTTATTAATACAACATATCACTGAATTCTGTTTATAAACAAACGCTAACTATATAACGATGAAGTAAAAAGTATTGTAAAGTATACTTTACATTCTTAATATGTAAGGTATACTTTACATAATAAAGGAGATTTTATGTTTGAATTAATTCCGATATTAGGAATTTTAGTGGGAGCGATTATTCCGATTGCAGCATTTATTATGGTTTATTTTTTGGATAAACGCGAAAAAGAGGCTATTCTAGAAATAACAAAAAATATTGAAGATCCATTAAAAATGGATGAATTAATGCGTATTTTTGATAAAAGAAAAAAAGAGCCGTTGGATTACCGTAGAGGGGGAGTAATTACCATATTCGTTGGAATTGGAATATACCTGCTTGGACTTGTAGCATTAGGATCATTTTTTGAAGGTGTTGGCCTTTTAGTTGGTGCGATTGGAGTTGGGGTAATGGCTGCTGGGTATTTATACCCTAATACGAGCGAAGAACTAACCAGCGCGGTTGAAGAATTTGAAAAGGGTTAATTTTTGGGCAAGCACCATAAAAAACTTTTAAATAATCTTGAAGAATTGCGAAAGTCTGCTGGACTAACTCAGCAAGACCTTTCTGAGAGCGCTGGCGTTTCTAGAGTAAGTATTAATGGAATTGAAAACGGTGTATACGTCCCATCAACCGTTCTTGCGCTAAAGATAGCTAAGACTCTAAAGTGTTCAGTGGAAGATGTGTTTCAATTACCGTGATACAGTCAATAGGCCCGCAGACTAAAAAGTGAAATATGAAAAAAACATTAATACTCTTTAATTTTTTACTCTTCACTTCCTGCATTCAAAAAGCAACTGCTGATTATTCTACAAATTTTCTAGTACCCAACATTAAAACAAATGGCGATGAAAAATTTATTAATTTTGATTCAAATTATATTTTTGATCAAAAATCTCTGCACACATTCGAATTAAAAATTCCAGGCAGCGCATTGAAAAAAATTGACTCAGATCCTGCAAAAGAAGAATACGTTGAGGGTGTGCTTATTTTTAAAGGAGATACCTTAAGCCCAATTGGTATACGGTATAAAGGAAGTATTGGTGCATTTATAGGCTGCGTATCTGGAAAAGACCCTTTTAAACCATCCGGTAAAAAAACCTGCACCAAACTTTCCATGAAAGTGAAAATAAACTGGAAGGGAAGAAAACAAAAATTTTACAATCTGACGAAACTTCAGTTTCATAGTCAAAACAGTGATCCTTCCCAGATGCATGAGAGACTAGGATACTGGTTCTTTAGACGTATGGGAGTACCCGCGCCTCGGTCTGTTCACGCAAAACTTATGATCAATGATGAGTATCTTGGGTTATTTGCTTTAACTGAACAAATTGATGATAACTTCGTGCGCTATAACTTTGACGAATCAAACGGAAATTTATATAAAGAGGTTTGGCCAATCACAGAAAAGGGTGGTCCTCAGAATGAAAAAGCTCTTTTGAACGGATTAAAAACAAATGAGAAAAGTAGTCCCAACTTTGAATTAATAAAAAGATTTGGGGTATTGATCGCTGCATCAGATTCGGTTGAGTCTCGAAAAGTCTTTTCTGATTATATGAATCTGGATCAAATGGTATCCTACGCAGTTGTAGACAGAGCAATTCGAAATGATGATGGTGTCTTGCATTGGTACACTGATTTTAAAGGATCCTCTAATCATAATTACTATTGGTACGAGGAGCCTGTAAAGAAGAAAATTCATCTCATACCATGGGATCTTGATAACGCTTTTGAAAATCTTACCGCAACAAATCCTGTAACATTCATTCCGGATAAATGGGGAGAGATATCAAATGATTGCAAGCCTTATCCTTATGGTGAATGGGAGATTTGGCAACGTTCTGCTAGTTGCGATAAAATTATAAAGACATGGAGCTCCTACAAAAAAGACTACAAGAGACTGCAAAATAAACTTTCTGATGCTTATTTAGATGAAGCGAGTGAACTGATCGACGAATGGTCTATTCAGATAAAAGAAGCTACAAAAGAGGCATCGCAAATGCATGATGATGCGCTGTCAATAAAAAAATGGGAGCGGCATATAAGTATTCTTAAAGCTCAAATTTTTCGAATGAAAATGACATTGATTAATTGATAATTATGCGCTGTTCAATATGCGTCTATAGTTGACTCGGTCAGTATCACCCTCTGTATTAATAACTAAAATATTTGATCTATTATTTAATTTAATAGCTTTTTTAAATCCATCGTGCTCATTTGAATTTATCAGACCTATTAATGCAGCCAATGGACTAGCACCCGACTCTCCAGACTTTATTTTAATATCATTTTCTAATGGGTTTGCAAAAGCTCTAACAGCGTCTTCCATTAACGTATCATCAATGGAAACCGACCCGAAAATTCCATGTTCTAAAATTTTCCATGCCTCAGTTGAGACCGTGCCACAGTCCAACCCAGCCATAGCAGTAGTTTTGTCGTTTTCAACCGAAACACGTTTCGAAGATTGAATGGATTGAAATAAACAATTCGCTGAATGCGGCTCGACACTTATAAATAGTGGAGGAGTCTTCCAGAAACTAAAGATATACATCATTAGGGAGGCTGCCCAGCTACCTACACCTGATTGAAGAAAAATTATATCGATTGCTTGATCTTTAATCTGCTCTGTTATTTCATGAGCTTGAGTCAAATAACCTCGCATTATATCCATCGGTATTTCTTCATAGCCATCCCAAGCAGTATCCTGAACCAAGCACCATGATTTTGAATCTTTAAAACTATCAACTTTATCGTGCGCTTTTTTTACTGCAGCATCATAACCTTGATTAATTACGTTAACTTCTGCACCTTCTTTTTCTATCGCGTTTACCCTATCGGATACCGTTCCTTTTGGCATATAAATGACGGCTTTTTTCTTTAATTTTCTCGCCATCCAGGCTACAGCTTTACCATGATTACCATCCGTTGCAGTACAAAAAACTTCAATCTTTGGATTTTTTTCTAATTGCCTATTCATCGCATACGATGCACCCAAACCTTTAAATGCATTCAAACCCAAACGCCGGCTATCGTCCTTCACAAAAATAGATTGTACTTCCAAGTAATCTGCTAATCCCTTGAGCTCGATTAGTGGAGTCTTTTCATTACCAATAGACTTGTGAAATTGAAAAACTTCTTCAACAGTGTCCGATGATGTGCTTGATGCAGACTTTGCTTTAAAAAGATCGTAATTGTGATTTTGAATAGATTTGATGGTATTCATTTTATTGCTTTATAAGCAGATGGTAGTTTTTAAGTTTTTTAAAATATCAGCTAAACAACGAGTAGATTGTGTCGCTTTACAAAGTAATACCATACACTGGTTGAAATGAGCATTATAATCCCACCTGTAAAAGATGTTATTAAAGAAGTTTTTAATCCGCTTATTAAAATTTGTGGAGCAATACTGTTAATATTTGGTACAGCATTAAACGCTGCATTGACTCCGAGATAAGTTGAGAAAATACCTACGAGAGCACTAAATATTCCTAACAAGACAATGCCATTTGTGTTATATGGTTCTTTGATATTTTTAACTGAAATAAAAATTATACCTCCTGCTAATATCATAAGCACCATCATGAATGGACCTCCATTTAATATAGTGTTTAACATTTTATTTCTCCTTTATCTTTAACTTTGTAAGATTCTTATTTATTGTTTCAAATATGTCTTTTCTATTTTTATCTATTTTTTCATCTGTATATGACTCGTACTTAATTAAATCTCCAGGCTGACAATTCAAAACGATGCAGATTTTTTCCAGAGTCTCAAACCTAACCCCTCTTATATTGCCATTTTTCAACATTGACAAATTTGTCAATGATAGTCCAACGGCTTTTGAAAGCTCGGTAAGCGAGATCTTTCTTTTAACCAACATTGTATCCAGGTGTATAGTGATAGGCATATTATATTTTTAAATAGACAGTTTATTATTATAGATGAAAATAATATAATATAAGTAAAAAATAAAGTATTTTAAGTATTACTTAAAAAAAAATAAGAATTTAAAAAGACAGAGCTTAGTTGTCTTTTGGTCCTGACGGACCTCTAAATATTCTTTTAACAAGATTTATTGGTAAAAAAAATACAGCATCAAACATAGCGTTTAGATGTGAGGTATCTTCATCTACAAGATCAAATGCTCTTATAGAAAATCCCTCACCATCTTTTTTATTTTTGGGTCGAAATTCAAAAACCACTGGACCAACCGTTCTTAAGAAATTCATGGTAGGTTTATATTTTTTATCGCCTTTTTTTGGAACAAGATTTTTGCTGTTATCTAAATTCTTTGCTACACTTTTTAAGAGCAAAACTTTATCCTTATAGATAACCTTACTCCATTTAATAATCCCATAATCATAACTAAACGTTGAATTCTTTGCGGTTAAAGGGTGGGGGTTTTCTTCTCTAATACTCTCAAGAAGGTGGAAGAATCGATTTTTTCCTCCCATTGAAGTAGCGCAATCATTGATCTGTTTTTTCAAATCTAATTTTATAGCGTCGTCTAACAAATTATAGTCAATCATATAATGTTTAATTCCATAGCGTTGTTGATTAATTTTTATAAAAATACTTAATAGATATTAACTAAATAATCACTGATAAAAATATAGTATAAAAAATGAATCCCTATAGAGTGCCCTTAAAACTAGCACTTATCAAGTTCTGATTAGGATTAAAACAAAAGCCCTCATTGTGGAGGGCTTTTGTTTTAAAATACAGGAATTATCATTCCCAATCTAAGGAATATTTGATGCGGTACTAATTTGTACCCATACTTTCCTCTTCTAATTTGATCGCCCATAGTCCGTTATTCATATCTGAGAAATAAATCAATCCTTTGTAAGGCATGGTTCCCCAAACATTAGGCTTATTAGCAACATAGCCTTTGGGATCACTCGAATTAAAGTAAGCTATTTCTCGTCCTTGTGCATAAATATCACCCATTAACTCTCCTGAAATGTCCACAATGCGTAGACCTCCCTGGTAATAGGAGGCTAATAAGGTGTCTCCGTGGACCCAATGATTATGGGAACCTGCTTCTGGGACTTGATAAACCGCTGTCTCTTCTGGATTACTGGGATCTGTAAAATCAAGGAAATGAAACCCGCCTGCCATACCAAATTCATTGCCATACTCATCACCAGCTATAATATAAAACTTATCTGCTGATTGACTAATAAATGGAAATGCCGCATGATTATGTCCATTTGGATCTTTCATTTCTCCTAACTTCACTGGATTGCCCGGACTCCCCGTACCGGCCATAGCAAGAAAAGGATTGTATCGATCTTTCGAACGATCTTGTTCAGTTAATTTTGAAGCTCCAACATCTACAATATGAACTCCATCAGCCCAGTTAGATGAATATGCTAATCCATCAATTATCCATACATCATGCACTCCATGACCTGGAGTATCTAACTCGTATCGTGACACTCTAAACGGATTGGAAGGATCTTCAATATTTATTACATCATATTTACGACCGTTGTTGACAGCGTATACATGATTATCGTAAATGAAAACGTTGTGAACACCGCCCGTCATATCGTCATTGTATTCTGCTGCTATCTTCACATTGAAAGGGTCTCTTACATCTAATATCACAAAACCATTTTTCCTGTTTGATGCACCCTCTCTAGTAATAACGGCTACTTCGCCATTTTCGGAAACTTTGACATCATTAACTGTTCTAGCATCAACAGTAACTGTATCAATGATGTGCATATTTTCAGGTTCGGACACATCCCAGAAATAAGCTTCACCGTTAGCACTCCAAGTACCAGTTACAGCAAAATCTTTGCCTTTATGTTTACCTATGCCTGGCCATACCCAAAGATCTGAGGTGTGAACATTAGGAACTGTACCATGACCAACAACTTTTGCTTTTTTTCTTATATCTCGTTTTACAACCTCAATGGTTTTTCTTGCTGAAAATCCACCAGACTCAGCCAGCACAGTAAAAATACCAGGTGTTTCGGCTACAAATTTTCCATCATCATTAATCAAAGCTGAAGCAGGCAACCCAATGCCGTATTCTGCGGTACCGGTAAAAGAGAACGTAATTGGGATGTCCTTAACTGCTCGACCGGACCTATTCGTGGCTTTTGCTTTAAACTGCAAAACGTCACCTGTTCTAATTTTATCTTGATCTGCTGATAAGCTAATTTTGCGAACGGGGTTCTTGACTACCTTAATATTTATTGTTTCTTTGATATCTTCCACGGAAGCAGTAAGGGTGATCTTACCAGCTTTCTTTGCAACTAAGTTTCCATAGAGATCAAGATCAGCAATGTCCGTATTACTTGAAGAGAGTAGCACTTTTGATTCTTCTCTTTTCATGTTAGCTTTATCAAAAACCTCGGTCTCGTAATTTACATACGTCCCTACATATACGCTTGAGACTGGGTCATTAAATACGATTCTGTCTAATCCTGGAAATGGTACTTCTACAGGCATACTTCCCGTAATCCTATCTTCTCTCTTTTGGGATATACTTCTTACGCTTAAAGTTAATTTTCCAGCTTTGTAAGGTTTGATGGTAACCGTAGCAACTCCAGTTGAGTCGCTAATTCTTGGCTTTGACTCAAGAGTTCGTCTTGGTCGCCCGTAAATATAAAAAGGGTTTTTAACCAGGTTCCCGTCTACATCAACAAACTTTACCCTAACTGTTCCTGTTTCACCGATATTTAATGAAAGTGAATCTGGTTCAAAAATAAAACGGTGCTTGTTTTTCTTTTCATCGCCATTTTCTTGTCCAAAACCAACACTAACAACCAATAACGCAATTGCACATATTTTTTTCATAAAGAGTTCCTTTGATTTAAAACTTCTCTCAATTTACAAAAAAAACTGTTAAGTGTTTTTTAAGATTTATATATGATTAGATATGAGGCTTAAGATCTAAAAAGATATTAATTATAAAAAGATCGAATTATTGCTCATTGATTAATTTTATTTAAGTATACTTAAACTAACAAATACCCATAAAGCGACTATAGTTTTTACAAAAAAATTTGTTTTAGTCTAGTCAGTTTTGTCATAAGTAATTATAATTTTGCGTTTGGATGATCCTCAAGAAATTTTTCGAGCTCATTCACACCCATCGACATTCCACCAATGGTATTTATCACTTCACGCGTCAAATCAATAACATCTTTACCGGTAGTTGATAGTATAAATTTTGATCCATTCATTGAAAATAATTTATTACTGTTTGAAGAAAGGTGAATATTTGTGTAGAAATAAAATCTTAAAATATATCCACAACTATTCTCAGTACCCGGATAAATTGTTTCGAATGCAATGGGGTCATTTATGGGTGTATAGTAATTCCGGGTTTTATTTTCAAAAAACACCCCGGAGCGTTCGCGCAATGCCTCCAATATTATTTCGGGTTGATTAAAATCATTGTCTGATCCAGATGAATTTGTACATCCAATAATGATAAATAATATGAGCCAGAAGTGTTTCATATTCAAACTTACAATAGATTATATAATCCATACATATAAGAGTTGCGATGGTCATTCTTGCATGGATTAGGCCAAACAAATAGGTGCTAAACCACCAATTTTCAGGTTTTTGGAACTATGGAAGATTAGTTTTAAGTGTTAATTTTTATTGATGAACGAATTATCAATTTTAGCCCCCATTCTGATTATTGTCACAGGAAGCTATCTTTCAATTTTTCCCAAAGTGGCTGGAGATAGCATTGATAAAGTCGCGCTCTATGATATCGGTTGCTATGCCTTTGCATTGATATTATCTGGATATAAATATTGGGGGACTGCCGTTGATTTTAATCTTATTTTATTTGAAACCAACTGGTTTTGGTTTACCGTTATAACGTACGCAGTCTTTGAAATACCCTTTTTAGTTTGGTATATCAAAAGACACAATATCTCTTTTGATATAAAAGAGTAAGGTGATATCACCCATCAAAAAAATTAAACGATATAAAAAATTTTCAGTCGTAAAGCTAGGGCTTTTAAGCTTTTATGGTCTGTGTGCGCAGAAGGATTCGAACCTCCGACTTCCTCCTTGTAAGAGAGAATACCTGTATTAGTTTGCCTTAATATTGTTGCACTTACAAGATGTTTGCCCAAGCAAGGGGGTTATTAATAATTAAGCCAGAGGCGTTTCATAAATTAATAAATCCTTTTTTATGTGGGCCCAGGTTTGGAATATCAAATTCATCACCCACAATATTAAATCCCATTTTTTCATAGAACCCAAACGCTGTCGTTCTTGCATTACACCATAAAATTTTAGACTCAGTTTCTTTACTTAAATAATCTATTACACCATTCAAAACCATCTTACCATATCCCTTTCCTTGTTCAGATGGTTCTGTCGCCATACCCCGCAAGCGATATCCATCTTTTTTCGGTAATTCTACAAATGATTCATGGTACACCGATGCTACACTTACAATTCTGGGTTCTTCTTTAACACAAAAGTGGAATGTATAATCGTGGTCATCCAAGTCCATGATGGATGATTCAAATGGTAGTGATGGGCGTAAAACTTTATGTCTTAATGGACGAACAATTTCAGCAGAAACTTTTTCTACTTTAGCCATCTTTATTTAAGCCAGAGGCGTTTCATACTCTAACTTACAAAAGATTATATATAATCCATACATACAGGCTGATGTGATGGAACGGATACGGGGCTTGTGTGCAACAGATTTGTGTGCAACAATCAACTATGATAAGATTTGAAAAGATAAGTAACGATTAAATGATACAAAAAAGCCCTCGTCATAAAACGAAGGCTTTTATTGATTTATCGTCTGTGCGCGTAGAAGGATTCGAACCTCCGACTTCCTCCTTGTAAGGGAGGCACTCTGACCAACTGAGTT
>MDSX01005904.1_pt1 | contig 19255 bp, 27 predicted proteins | sample 811141 | NCBI WGS metagenome assembly MDSX01 (sample SAMN05326642, study PRJNA326480) | marine metagenome | isolation source: seawater | place: Atlantic Ocean: South East | collected 2010 | reverse complement strand
GCACCGTGGGAGGCAACCGGTGGAAAATGTTTTCAGCAGGATGCGAGGGTGGTTTGAGCCGCCAAAACACCCGGGAAGGAACAGCAAAACAGTGACTGCCGACAAGCAGGATTCCGGGTGGAGTTCAGCAAAAAAGAACCTGACCACGCCTGACGGGCAGTTTTTGTTGTGCAGGGCAGGCGAGGGCAGTTATCGGCCCATGACCGGACTGCGCGACTGGCTTTCGATCCGCGATCTCGGCCTGAATCGAGCGACTCACGGACAGTATGATGCCTGGACCACCCGGGCCAATGAGATGGGTCAATCCAGCGGCAGGCACTACCATAACTACGATTTTCAGATCATGTTTGTGCTGGAAGGCTGGGTAAAGATGTATTACGAAGACCAAGGAGAGGTGGTTCTTGAAAAGGGTGACTTTGTTTATCACCCGAGGGGTCAAATTCATGACTTCATGGACTATTCTAAAGATATTCATATTCTGGAGATGGCGTCACCGGCGTTTCATCACAGTATCGACGCATGATTGGGGATCTTGCGTTTCTGGATGTTATCGATTTCGCATCGCATCACTATCGTATGTATCGAACACATCGCGGCTGAAGAGATAACCATGAAGCGAGACAGACGTGGATACGCTTAAGGCTTTTTCTGACAGATTCATCGGGGTAACCGACTTTGCCGGTGTGGGCGTTCTAGTTTTGGTCGTTGCTTTCGTGCTTTTTGTCAAAGGCTGGAAAGCAGCGTTGATGGTTTGCGCTCTTCTGATTGTGATGATGTCAATTGCCAACCTGGCAGTTTAGGTTTCAAGTAAAGAGAAAGCGAATGCAGACGTATCAAGGCAGTTGTCATTGTGGGGCAGTGGCCTTCGAAGTCGCTGGAGCCTACGATGAGGTACATATTTGCGACTGCTCTATATGCGCTAAAAAAGGCATCATTGCTATTTTGGTCGATGATGATCATTTCAGGATCACGATGGGTCAAGAACACCTCAGCAATTACCAGTTTGGGTCAAAAACCGCTTGCCATTACTTTTGCAGTAACTGTGGGATTCATGTTTTCGGTCGGCCCAGGATGGATCCGGATATAAATACCATCAACATCCGATGCCTGGACGAGTTTGAGCAAATCATGAGTCAGAGCAGACAGATCCATTTCGATGGCAAACATCATCCCTTAGATGACTGAGCCGATTAACCGATACTCAACCCCAGATCCGATTCGGGAATTCAATACGGAATCGGCTTTGCCTGATTCTTATGCGTGCCAGGCTTTTCGGGACGACGGCGTGGTTTGTCTACGCAAGGCCCATGGCTCGGGATGGTTATCGCTTGTCGAGGAAGGGATCGAGCAGGCTCTCTCAGGCGCAAGTGAGGATGTCGATATTGTCGAGAAGGCGAAAGATACCGGGCGGTTTTCTTATTCCAGCCAGGCGTGGCAGCAGGTCGATGCCTTTCGTCGAGCCATTTTTGATTCACGGGCGCCGGATCTTGCTTTTGCGTTGCTCGATTCAGATTCGATGAATCTTTTTTATGATTTTCTTCTTATCAAGGAAGCCGGAACGGCAAATGCCACTACGCCATGGCATCAGGATCACGCCTATTATCCGCTTCATGGCGTCGGTGTAGTGAACTGTTGGACAGCGTTGGATCCGATCCCGATGGAAACCGCTTTGCGATTTTGGGCAGGATCGCACCGGGACGCCTGTCTTTATCAGGCAGCCAATTTTTCTGGCGATTCCGACTACCGACACGTGCGCTCAGATCGACCAATTATTCCGGATATCGATGGTGATGCGAGCGCCCGTATTCTTGCGACAGAACTCGAGCCCGGAGATATGCTTGTATGGGATTCGTATACCTTCCACAGCGCACCAGGCAACACATTAGGCCGACGTCGAGCCGCCTTCTCAATCAATTGGGCGTCGGATGCGATTCGGTTTCATGATGTTCCCTGCCTCGCGAGTTACCGGTCTCCCAAATTGACCGAAGGATCGGCGATGACGTGTGACAAGTTCCCGTTGGTTCGACCCAGGGCGCAAGCCACCAGTGAAAGCTTTTAGCGAGGAGGCATCAGAAAATGGATTGGAGGATCACAATACTGCTGATTGCAGTGCTCTGGATGGCCTACGCAGTTGTGCAGTGGCTGGGTCTTTAAGTTGAGAGCTCTTGCTCAAGCCATTTAACAACTTAAAGTCAGTCCGACTGCTTTTTGAGAAAGCGCAACGCCAGGGTCGCGATATAAATCACGATCACAAAGTGTAGCGCGGTACTCAGGGGCTCACCCCAGGTAATCTTGACTTCGCGGATAACAAAGTGTGCGTGTTCCCAGTGCGCCTCACTAAAAGCGCGCGAGATAAAAGGCATCACCATGTTGTTGATCACTGAAGAGATAAAGCTTGACCCCGAGTGGCCGACTAAAAAAGAAACGCCGAGAAGAAGCAGGCCTTCTTCGTGAATAATGGAAAGGGTTTTTCGCATTCTCTGAGACTGGTTTGTGTGCCGAACTTTGATCCAGAAAATTATATCGGCATTTTGGCATTATTTTAATACTTCCACCCTGTCGCCGGGTTCTATTCATTTTCTGATTGTCTGAGAGGATCTAGGAGATCCAGAAAAAGAAAACCCCGGTATATACAAGCACCGGGGCAATTCAGAAGGAGGAGAAACATTAACAATGCGGGATCATACTAGTCCTCGGCTGGCAAAAAGGATGTGATGCCCATCACCTAATTAGTTAACTTCTCATTCTGGAGGGTGATTGCTTGGATCACGATAGAATGCGGCTTTGTGGCGGGCTTTTCGAGCACTGATCTTTGAGTCCCGCATTCAAGTTTGGTGGTCTGGAGAGTTCAGATGGCGGATTTGCGGTTGGTTTATTTCAAGATGCGTGCGCTGGCCGAAGCGCCGCAACTCCTGTTGCATTACACGGGTACCCCATATTCCTACGAGATGGCCTGGGACTACTTTGGGCAGCCTTGGAGCGAGGTCAAAGCCTCTGCTCCCTACAGGCAGTTGCCCATGCTTGTTGTCGATGACAACACAAGAATTTGCCAAAGTGGTGCGATCACCCGATATCTCGCGCAGTTGACGGGTATGCAGCCGCACGACCCACTCCTGCGCGCAGAAGTCGATGCCCTATATGAAACCTCTCAGGAAATGTTCATGCCGCTGAATCCGACGATCAACTTCGCCGTCGGAGAAAAGTTCGAATCCGTCAAAAACGATTTACTTGAGCAACTGCAGCCTCGCCTGGCGGATTTTGAGCGGCTGCTGGGCTCTACGCCAGATTACCCATTTTTTTTCGGTGAGACCCCGCTCTATTGTGATTTTGGTGTCTTTCATCATGTCAATCTGGCGTTGTTTCTAGATGAGGGCTTGCTTAACCCCTTTCCGAATCTGGGTGCGTTCATGGCTGCGGTTGAGAGACTTTCGGGTGTGAGTGAATACCTTTCAAGCCGACCGGACTTAATCGGCGTCGGGACTCAACCGCAGCTCGTCATCGATGGGGTCGCAAAGCCTACTGGCGTCGTCAACGAATAGTGTTGATCTCTATTTGAGGAGCCGGGCGTGGGTACCAAGATACGATGTGACTGGGCTTCAAGCCATTCGGACTATTTCGAATACCATGATCAGGATTGGGGGGTGCCGGAAGAACATGATCACATGGTATTCGAGAAACTCTGTCTGGAACTCTTTCAATCTGGGTTAAGCTGGCGGACTATCCTGAATAAGCGAGAAAACTTCAGGAAGGCATTTAACGAATTTGACCTATATGGCGTATCGCGTTTTTCCGAACCACAAATCGCAAAGCTGCTGGATAACAAAGGCATTGTCAGACATAGGGGAAAAATAGAGGCGGTTGTTCACAATGCCATCAGGGCCAAGGAACTGATCAGTGAATTTGGCTCCTTGAATCATTATTTCTGGTTTTTCGAAGGTATGGAGTCAAAAAGCGATTTCTCTGATTCCGATGCGTTGAAGACCAACACTTCCACACTTATTTCAAAAGACCTCAAGAAAAGAGGGTGGAAGTTTGTGGGCGCGACAACGATCTATTCCTTTATGCAGTCTCTTGGGATCGTAAATGATCACGATAGCCATTGTTTTCGATTTGGCAAAGTCCAAAGAAAGATTACTTCTTTCAAGAGCAAGACCTTTCAATAAATAAGGGTTCTTGATTTTTGTTTTTTGTTTGCTAAAAGTTGGTTATCTTTTGAAGGCCTGGCGCGGATAAACCAATTCAGTGTGGTCCGAATAAAAGGCGTTGCCATTTTTCTAAATCAACAAATCCAGAGTGAGTAAAGATGAAAGTCGCATATATTTTTTCAAGTCAGGGCCACACGGTCTCATACAAGTTGGGCAAGATGATCCTGCCGCAGCTTGAAGAACAGGCACATGGCCCCGAAGTGGTCGGCATGTTCTTTTTTGAAGATAACAACTATGTCCTGGTGAAAGGCGATCCGATCGGAGAGCGCCTCGCCGCGGTCGCCAGAGATCAGAACATCCTGTTGATGGGCTGTGATCAGTGCTGCTACGAGCGGGAAATTGAGAACAAACTGGTTGATGGTGCCGTGATTGGGTGTTTCCCCAATCTATATGAGGGGCTTGCGTCGAATATGCCGGACCAGGTGATTACGCTTTAGTGCGCTGGACGCCAATGCTTGTCTAGTCAGGCCCTTTGCGTCCGTAGAAGCCCAGATTTTCCTCATCGCTGAAACGTGCGCCTTTGTTTTCATAGTAAGAGAACACCGCGATCATGCGATCGCGTGAACCCTTTACTGGGGTCACGCGGTGCAATGTATTCTTACCCCTGAACACATTCAGGGTCCCCGGGCTGACGACGAGTTGTTGTCGACCCGGGTTATTGTGGTGCAAGAATGCGCCTACGCCTTCGTAGTTGGGATCGTCATCGGCTCGGAGCCCAGTGCGATATTCAAAGTGACCCCCTTCTGTCGGTGCCTGCAGCAGCAGTGTCGTGGTGAACTCGGATCGGTCGAAATGCCAGTTGAGTGCCTCACCGTCGCAATAAGTCATCACGTTAAGACACGCGAGCGGATCATCCATAGGATAAAGCGAAGCTTTTTGCATAACGGCTGCTAAGAAATTCGCCAGTGGCGGCCACCGGTAAAGCTGGACCAGAGCAGAGTCCGAGATCTGGTCCGCGCAGACAGTGTGATTTGCGGTTTCGAGCTCAGTTAGGGCAGGATGTTCGGGTTCCAACCCCTCGACTTGCGGCAGGAAATAAACGTTATGTCGACGCCGATGGGTGAAGGCGCTGGATTCGACCGCGGGCCGTACCTCTTCGACCATTTGACCTAGACTTTCAGGGCGGATAAGCCCATCAAGGCTGAAGGTTCCCTCCTTGTCGAGTGTGGCTTGGCAGCGAGCAATCAGCGCCTGGCCCGCAGCGCTATCAAGCCTATCCAGCGGGTAGCGTTCGCGATCGACAGCATCCGTCATGAGGTTTGCTCGAGGGTTTCGCGCAGTCCGTTTAGATCTGCTCATCGAGTCAGGGGATTATAGCTTTATAAACTGCTGATGACTGAAGACCTGCTATCTGTGATTTGAAGATCGATCGTGATTTTTCCTGGAATAAAGATTTTCTTTTTTGTTCTGGCGCTGGGGCTGGGCTTCGTGAGTGCAGATACAACGACCGAGCCTGCTGCTAAAGTCATGGTGAGAGGTTGCAAGGCAAAAATTGTTCAAAATACGGACACCGACTTAATGCTGTCTAAGAAGCAAGAGGGCGACTCGATCGATAAATCCTGCGTAACCCGGGAAGAAATCGACCTTGTGGAGGCGATTACGGTTCAGCGCAAAAAGGAAGCAGAAAGACAGCGTCTTAAGTTTCTGGGTCTGAAGAGATCGACAGCAGGTGAATGGCGGGATGTCTTAAATCAATGACGGGTAAGTTGGCGGTATACGGCAAACAGTGTGTAGAGTCCCACTGCGACCAGTAGTGAGACAGGGAAACCGACTGGCCCAATCGCGGTCATTGTGGTTCCCACGATAAAGGGGCCCAGCAACCCGCCAACGCCAAAAAGAACGGAAAAGACCGCGTTGGCAGAGACCAGTTCTATGCCCCGAAAACGCTGTCCGAGCAGAGTAATCCCCACGGTAAATATGCCGCCCATAGCGCCGCCCCAGAGACTGACCACAGCCCAGAGCGCAAGAGCTTGCGGTTGCCACCAGTCTGCCAGGCTGCCTTCAATGAGGATAGGAAAGAGCAGGATCGATAGCATTAACACCAACACACAAAAAATTAGTAACCAGTGCCGATTCACTTTGTCCGCTAGCCAACCAATCGGGTATTGAAAGAAGATAGCCGCAACAGCACCCACCCAAATTATCGCATAGCCTGTCTGACGGTACTGCCCGCCGAGTACATCCATGGTGTAGAGGTGCGCAAAAGATTGCATGGCTCCTTCCACGATGCCGAACATCGCTGAGGACAGCAGCACGGTGGGCGCGGCAAGAAATACCGTGGCAAGACCGAGCGCAAGGCTCAGCTCGGATGTGCTCAGCCTGACATCAAGTTTGCGCGCAGGCATGAGGAAACAGGCGGCAATAGCGACGGCTACCAGGCCTGACATAAATGGCCAAACTGTGTCGGGATCCAGATAGGCGCCCAGAATGGGCCCGACCGCCCAGCCGGCCATACCTACTGTGACATAGATTCCCATCCAACGACCCCGAACCCTGTCGTCGACAATCTGGTTCACCCACGTGTCTCCCGCTGTAAACAGTAGGGAATTGCCTACACCCAGCAAAAAGCGGATGACGAGCCAGGTCTCAAAACCGCGAAATGCCGGCAGCGCTACAAGAGCGAGGGCGACAATCGCAAAGCCAAGCAATATGGCTTTGAAGAATCCCAGGGCCGGAATAATCCTGGGCGCGGCAAGGGCGACGATAATGATCCCGCCAAACTGGGCGGCGGCATTGATCCCGATCAAGGATTCCGAGTAACCCTGATTACGTAAAGCCTCGGCCAGGATAGGCCAGTTCAGGGAGCTCGTGATGGATACGACCGCCAGTGCGGAGATCAAAGCAATCATGCATTTGATCTTCTGTGCATGCGATAACTCAGTCATTATTTTCCACCTGTTTTCTCGGGGTGCCGGCCCCACTCAGTGTTGAAGCGAGTGAGATCAGCGGGCGGGCACGCTTCAAATAAGGAGCAGCAGAAATCCGCTTGCAGCAAGCAGCATGCGAATCCAGATTTTGAGCGGAGCAATGACGCCATAAGCGATTGCGGACAAACTCAAGCCGGTCTTTGCAGCCGCTATCAGTGCAAGCAGAGGGGTTTTCTCGAAGCGGATCAGGTCGGCATTAACAACCATGCCGATAGGAACGAGATAAAGCCCGATGCCGAGCGCCATCGCGCTCACAGCTACTTTCAGCCAGTTCTCGTTGACCATGCCGGCAGCAATAAACACAGCACCGCATACCGGCGGCGTTATGGTCGATAACAAAGCGAACCAGAAGACAAAGAGATGTGTGGTCAGCAAGTCCAGACCAAGGTTTTGCAGAGCAGGCCCCGCTACCGATACGCAGATGATATAGGCCGCCGTTGTAGGCACCTCCATGCCCAGCAGCAGGCACGCGAGTGCGGTCAAAAGCAGAGCCGGCCACAACTGATCGCCCGATACGGATATGATTAGGGACGTTATCTTGATGCCCAGCCCTGTTTGCGCGAGGACACCGATCACGATACTGGCGCACAAGATGATCGAGGCAATGGTTGCGATTTGAGTGCCGGAATTGATACAGGTACTTTCCAGCCGCTTAAGGGTTCGGGTGATGGAAAAACTAAATTGGCTGTCAAAATTCAAAAGCACCAGAGCCACAACAATGGCAACGCAAGCGGCATATTGCGGTGTGTAACCCCCCACCAGCATGCGCTCGAGCAATATCGTGAAAGGTACCAAAAAGAATATTGTGGTGATCATGACGATGCGAAGATCTGGATGGTCTTCTTTGCCAAGCGCTCCCAACTGATATCGGTGCGTATACGCGTTGATGCCGACCCAGACGGTGAGGAAATAGAGCAGGGCAGGCAACAACGCCGCTGCCATGATCCCGGTGTAGGAAACCCCCGTGAGCTCTACCATCACAAAAGCGCCAGCACCCATAAGAGGGGGCATGATTTGGCCGCCCGAAGAGGCAACGGCCTCGACAGCGGCGGCAATGCGTTTCGGATAACCCAGTCGAGTCATGGCTGGCATGGTGATCGCGCCGGTTGATGCGACATTCGCTGAGGCGGAACCGGAGATAGATCCGAAAAGCGCTGAAGAAAGCACTGAAACCTTGGCAGCGCCGCCTTTGAGCCGACCTGCTGCGGCGGTCGCAAGGTTCATGAATCCCTGACCGGCCTCGCCGGCGTTCAGCACGGCGCCAAAGATGACAAATATTGCGACAATACTGACCGAGATCCCTGTGAGTTTCCCCCAAAGTCCTCCTTCTGTAATGATCAAGGTCCCGAGGAAGCTTTGCAGAGGCAGTCCCGGATGACCGAATTCCCCGGGCAGGTGCTGCCCCCAGATGCCGTACACCAACGCCAGCCCTGCTACCAAAGGCAGTGGCCAACTGATCGCCCTGCGTGCCATCTCAAGCACAATTAACAGCAACGCAGCCGCGATGGCGGTCTGAAGAAAGCCGCTCAAGTAACCATACTGATCCGAGAGTGCAGACTCGTTCAGCACAATAAATAGACAGCACGCGATACCGATGATGGAAAAGATCGCACCACTGATACGGCTCGGGAGGTCTTGTGAGGCGAACAGAAAGACCCACGGCAAAGCGAGTGCCATATGCAGTGGTCGACTGACAAGGTTTGGCACGAGCCCGCTGAAGATCAACGATAGATGGAATACGATCGAAGTCGCGCCGAGCAGAACCCAGAGGCTTTTTGAAAGGGGCATGAAAGGGGTTGCGCCGTGAACGATAGGGACGGGGAGCCCGGTCCGGCGATTACCGCCGAACCGGGCTCAAGAGAGAAAGCCCCGCTCCTCGCCGGGAGCAGGGTTAATGGCGTTAGCTTCCTTCAGGCAGGCTCATCCCGGCTTCCTGGTAGTACCGCTTGGCTCCCGGATGCACCTTGCCGTAAATGTTTTCCAGGAGTTCGCCGGACACACCGTTCCACCAGGCTGCTGCAGCGCCCATGCCGGATTTTTGCTCCCAGTAGGTCTTGGTCAACTGATAAGCTGTGTCGTCATCCATGCTGGTAGTGGTGTGGGCGACCACGGGCAGAGACGTAGTGATGATTTCGTTGTTAATCCCCGCATAGGTGCCAGCAGGAATGACCAGCCGTGTCCGCTTCGTTTGGGCAATCTGCTCTTCAGATAGCGAGAGCACTGCCACACCTGTGCTTGCGGCAGCTTCGATGACATTGGGCGCGGGATAGGATCCTGCCGTGACAAAACCATCGATCTGCTTGTTCTTAAGCGCAGGGACAGCGTTGTTGAGCTCAACATCGGCGAGAGTCACTTTGCCTTCGAGGCCGAACAATTTCAGGTATTTCGCACCCTCACGTGCGCCGAACGACCCCTTCCCGATAAGTACGGTTTTTCCCTCGAGATCTGCAAAGGTAGATACGCCACTGTCGGCACGCATGACGAAATGCATAGTGAGAGACGGAATGGGGAAAAGGGCGCGAATCTCATCGAACTTCGGGTTGGCTTTGTCCTTAAACATGGCCTTGCCGCCCTGAGCCAGTCTCACGAGCACCGGCGGAGTAGTGAATACGTAATTGCCGGTGCGTACCGCAGCCTCCATGACATTTTGTACGGACCCCTGGCTTTCTTCCACCGTTACGATGATCTGTCCGCTGGAACCTGTCTTCATGGCCTCGGCAATCTGTACCGCCATTTGATAGTAAGACGAGGTGCTCTTGGCAGATTTATAGGTAACCCGGGTTTCCGCCTGGGCGGCCGTCATCCCAACACAAAATGTGGCCGCAGCTACAATGACGGACCTGATAATTGACTTCATACTGACGTTCTCCTTTGGTTTTATGAATTCAAAACGACCTGATCAGTGTTTTTGAGAAGCACAAGAATATACGCGCTTTTTCTTTTGGTCTAGGGGGAATCAAGCCTGGGAGGTATGCTCCTGCAGGCAAACAAAAATCACTCAGCACAGACACGGACATCCGGAGGATTGAATGTGATGCCAATAACCGTGGATTCATGACATAGTTGGTTGCTTAAGGCAATGTCAAACTTAACCAAAGATCACAATCATTAAGAATGGACTACGAGATTCTTATAGTTTCCGCAGTATTTGCAGCGCTGCTCATGTTGGTGCACCTCGCCGCACCAAGACTGCGAAACCTTTCCTTGATAGCGCACTCGGGCTTCACCTCATTCAGTGGCGGCTTTGCGTCAGCATTTGTGTTCCTGCATATGTTGCCCGGACTTGTTGAGAGCAAGGAGGCGATCGGGGCCGTTTTGGCGGCGCGCTTCTCGGATTCGCATTTCGTTGACACGAGTGTATTCCTTCTTGCCCTGGCAGGATTCATTATTTTCTTCGGGCTGCGGCGCTGGTGTCGACAGAGTCCGGGGCGAATATCCCACAACTCTCGAAGAACATTTGATGTTTCAATTATCTCTTTTAGCATCTACAACGCTGTCATCGCTTTTACTCTTGCTGACCGAATCGCCATTGATCTGTTCACAGCGGCAGTGTTTACTTTGGCTATTGCCCTACACCTGATGATCGTCGACGCCGAACACGAAGCGCATAATGGAATTCAATTTAATCGCTGGGGCCGCTACGTGCTAAGCAGTGCCCTCGTGGTCGGCTGGGGGCTGAGGTTGATCACAGGGGAACATAGCGCCGTCACAGCCGCACTTCTCTCTTCGATGTTGGCCGGCGCCTTGTTGCTTAATGTTTTTCACTATGAGCTATCTGAGGTGAGTGATGCCCGGTTCGGCTCATTTTTATTGGGAATCGGAGTCGGGACACTAATTTTGCTAGTTATTTTTTTTCTTGAAGCTTCAATTCATATTAGTGGCACGACGTGAGTGAGGCGATAACATTTCGATGCGATTTCCTGATTTCATGAATCCGCTCTGGGAAGCTAGCGATACTGGATGGCGGCATTTCAACAGAGTTAGACCGCCATCACAGGCTTTCTTGATGAAAGCATATTGCTTGTCGACAATGCCCATAAAGCATGTCAATATGAGTTTGAGGGTATGGGCATCAGGATACGTCTGTTGAGTTGATTCAGGAAGGAATTGATTTAATTCAGGCCAGGTATGAAGGCTTGATCATCGTCTACCCAGACAGCGGTTATTTCAGATCGCCTTACTGGGATATCGAAGAAGTCATTAGTCCCGCTGACCTCTCCTCTTCTGCCTCACGCTGGAAAAACATTGGTGTTAACGTTATCGGCGGATGCTGTGGCTTCGGACCAAACCACATAGAAGCACTGGGCAGACTCGTTTGAACTGCTAACAAGTATGGAGGATATCCAAGATGAGCATTACCGTTATTGTCTCCCTGAAAGTCAGCGATTTCGATCAATGGAAAACGGCATTTGATGGCCACGCAGCAGCCCGGGAAGCCGCAGGCATTAACGCCACCGCGTACCGAAACCTTGATGGTGAGGGCAATGCCGTTGCGATTGGGACCACATCTTCAAAAGAAGCCTTCATCGCGTTTTTCACCGCGCCTGAGATGCAGGAGGTACAAAAAGCAGCCGGGGTGATGGCACCTCCTGAAGTGAAGTTTCTGGAGGAGGCTTGAGAGACTAAACTAAACAGACTGGAGCAGATAGATTGAACAATTTAAATGATGGTTGGATCGGAGTAACTCATGGGCGGCCGGCTATCGGCCAGACGGCATCCCTAAGTCGAACCACCTGCAGAGAAGATATCGTGAGGTTTACGGAGATCACTGGAGACCAGAATCCAGTTCATTACGACGAAGAATTAGCACGGCAGACGCCATTTGGAAAGTTGATAGTCCAGGGAGGGGTCACGTCAGGTCTGTTAAATGCGGTCGTTGCCGAAGAGTTACCCGGCCCTGGAACGGTATTTCTTGCTGTGGAGTGGAAATTCGTTAAAGCTGTTGGGATCAATGAAGAGATTACAGCGACGGTTAAAGTAACCTCTGTTCGAGAGGACAAACCGATCTGCGTCCTAGATACCCAAGTAGTGGATGGCGATGGGGAGGTCTGTTTGTCCGGTAGTGCTACTACGTATACGATGCCCCTGCAAAATCTTTAGCGACAGTCGTTGAGCTCATCACTATTCTTGGCAGGTAGTCTATGAATCCTCAAGGTGAGAAATTAGATAAGTTAGCATCCGACGTTGCAAGAAATGTGAGTCTTGGATGGTCTCGGGAGTTCTCGGAAATAGTTCCAGAAACATGCACTGGCGCGCATAGACATAATTATCAATTTGGGGTCTCATTCGGTTTAGCCTATGCGATCTGCTCGGGAATGGGTCTACCGGGAGCAGATTTTGACTATGTCCATATCCGAGCCCTTGCTAATGTTTTTTGTCTTCAAGATGCCAAGGTTCTAGAACTTTGGCATTGTCTTAAAGATAAACAAGATGAGGATTTTATTCAGGGGCTAGTAGACGCAAAAGGGTTTCCTAGGACTCCGGTAACATCAGCCTATAACTCGTCGAGATATTGATTTACAGGGTTGCAGCTTTGTGTGTTCCAAAATAAAAGAATTATGCGCAGGGTTATTGGATATGTAGCTGCCCTTTATTTAGTGCTTTGGGGGCTTTTGATTTTTTCTGAGAGACAGATATTGGTTTGGGAGACGGTCATCGAGAGAGGCGACCATTCTATTTTGCGATGCACTTACTTCAATGGCGCCAAGATAATTCAGAGTGATCTCAAAGCCTCGTCTCTGGCGACTTGCCAACAGCTGCGCCGCGCTATCCCTAGGTAAGAAATGATTCTGAGTTGAGCCGTTCGATTGCAGCGTTCGAAATCTACCGAACAACTTTTCTGGATCTTTATTTGCGAGACGTTCTGGGATTAATTCCCGGGCAAAATAATCGCCACTAGATACCGAGTCTTTTGCGACAATTTTTTAGCTTTTTAAAAATTCTGAGCGTTTTAAAAAATGTTAGCGCTACGTTCTTGGATCTAAAGAGATCCAAGGTGGTAATACTCGATAAGTTTAAGGTGTAGCTCCCTTTGGTCGCTCGTATATCCGGTAGATGGCCATCCCGCTTACTGCGACAATAATCAGGATGCCGCCGATCAGGGTATTGGTGCCTGGAATTTCGGCCAGCACTAGCCAGGCCAAGAGCACAGCCAAAATGGTCTCCAAAGGTACGACCAGCATCAATTCTCCTGCGCGGATATGTCGTGAGGCGACAACAAAAAGCGAATAATAAATCGGAGAGATCAACCCGCCCCACAAGACAAGGATAGTGATGGTTTCCCTGTTCAGCGAGAGATTGTCATAGGAAAAGGGGAGTGCAATCGCTGCCGCAATGAGACTACCAACTGCAAACATGGGGATCATGTCGAGATCGCGACCCCAACGCAGAATGACTGCAAATAGAGAGACCGTGACGGCACATCCCACGCTAAGGCCGACGCCTTTAATGCTGCCTCCGGTCAGATGGCCCACGACCATCAATGCAACCCCGATAGCAGCACCGATCATGGCAATCCAGGTCACTTTCTCGATGCGCTCCCGCAAAGTCACCCAGGCCATCAGGGCGGTGAGAATGGGAATGGCTGTCAGTGTGAACATGACATCGGCGACCGGTGAGGTATGCAGAGCCATGGTCAGAAAGACTAAACTTAGCCCGAAAGCAGTGGCGCCGAGGATCCCCAGGCGACCGATTTTCTTGAACGCACTGACAAAACCGGCCTTGTAGAACCCTGCAAGTCCCGCGCACAACATTAATCCCACCAGCAGATGTCGCCAGAATACAATCTGCCAATCCGTCATGTCCCCCAACGCTCTGATAAAGACCCCATTGAAACTCGCCAATGTGGCTGCGCCTACAAGAGTCAAAAATGCCAGGGAGTAGCGCATGTGTATTCTGTGGATCGGGGCTCACTGCGGAAGGATGAACGCAAACGAAATGTACACCGGTAGGTGTGTCTCATGGGAAATAAACTGCAATTTAGAAGCGCCACAGAAGACGACTGTACGCACCTGACTTTAATTCGGGACATGGCCGGCAGAAGGATGCCCGCTTATCTCTGGAGTCAGGAGGTCGCGCAGGGGCAATCCTGTTTTGAGTACGGCCGAGAGAAGATTCGAACCGATGCCAACTTCGACGCTTATTTCAAAAACTGGCGGGTCGCCCAACTGGAGTCGAAATTTGTGGGCGCTTTCTTCGGGTTTCTCGTGGATGACCCGTATCCGGACCGGGATCTGGAGGCGGTCCCTGAATGTTTTCGACCCTGCGTAGAGCTCGAGAAGGTGGCCACTGGTGCCTGGATGCTGCAGGCCATTGCGATGCTGCCGGAATATCGGGGTAAAGGGTTTGCCAGACAGTTTCTCGATGAGGCGGCCCAAGTCGCTGCGGAGGCGAGCTCGAACCGCATTGCTCTGCAGGCGGAAGAGGTAAATTCGGTTGCTTTACGAGCCTACACAAGAAATGGTTTTGTGGAGGTGGATCGGAGACCCTATGTTCATTTTCCTGGTTCCCAGGACAGTGGAGACGTCATCTTGATGTGCAAGGAAATAAGATAAGCAACTGATTATCGAGAGGTCAAGACCTCAATCTAACGGGCAAACGCTTTGATTTTATTATCCAGCTTCGAGACAGCAGGAATTTGATGGCTAGTCGCCTCTATGTATACCTCTTCGTGTTTTTGCTTAGTGGCTCAAGCCATGCAGGAGACTATTTCAATTCAAATGCACAAGGCGTTGCTATTGAAGGATATGATCCGGTCGCTTACTTTGTGCGGAAAATGGCAGTCCGAGGGACTGATGCCCATCAAACCGAATGGCAGGGTGTGACAATTCACCATCGTACACAGATGCCAAATTATTATAACTGGTAGCAAATCGCCCGAAAAAGCCCTGCTGGAGCAAGTCGTTAACGATTTCCTCCATCAAACCATATTCGCCGGAGGGGTTATCGTCTAGACGCAGCGCTTGTTACGCAAATTTTTTTGGCGATGGGCGTATCATTTGCTGATCGACGTTTAGGGGTAAAGTTAGTCATCACTAATTGACCAAGATCGACAGGCGAGAGAGTTTGTTTCCACCAACACGATAGAGAATAAAGATATGCCGTTACTAAACCAAACTGCTCCGGATTTCACCCTGATCAATACTGAAAAAGAGCAAGTGTCGCTTGCCGATCATCGAGGGAAAAAGATTGTGCTGGCGTTTTACCCCGCTGCGTTCAGCGGGATCTGTGATCAGGAGATGTGTATCTTTGAAGAACGACTCGACCAACTGAACAATGCTAAGGCCCTTGTTTTTGGTATCAGCCCCGATAGCCCGTTTGCCAATGCAAAATTTGCAGAAGTGAACAAGATCTCTTTTCCTCTGCTTTCAGATCTACATCTGCATGCCGCTCGCGACTATGGCGTGGAGTTTGAGAACTTTGCCTTCATTGATGGGTATACCGCTTGTAATCGGGCGGTGTTCATCATTGGAGAAGACGGAAGCGTTAGCTATGAGTGGATCGCCGAACATCCGGGCATCGAGCCAGATTATGATGAGGTGATGGCAGCACTCTGATAGCCGATTAGACTGACCTGGTGGAGATCACCTTTTTAGCCCGGCAGCAACTCGATCAGGCGACAGCACTCTCGCAGGCGGAGAATTGGCCGCATCGCCTGGAAGACTGGCAGATGCTGATGACGCTTTCGCAAGGCAGGGCGGTCCTTCGAGGCGGAGCTATGATTGCGACCGCCCTTCGCACCGATTATGGTCCTGATGTCTCATTGCTAAATATGATCATCGTCCGGCAGTCTGAGCGCAGCCAGGGAATTGGTTACAAACTGATGTCGTCGCTTATGGATGAAGTCAGGGGTCGCGAGTTACGCCTTGTAGCGACAGGAGCAGGTATCCGTCTCTATAAAAAGGTGGGTTTTCAATCCGAGGGCAAGATCTTTCAATGCCAAGGTGAGATCGCGTCCGTGGGTTTGCCCGACGATCAGATCAGCCCCGCAACGCCAGGCGATACCCATGCCATTATTGAATTGGACTCCAGGTTCCTGGCCGCGGACCGCAGCGCACTCGTACAATGGTTGGTGAAGCACGCCAGACTGGCCGTTGTTCGGGGTGCAGAAGGCGAGCTTTGCGGCTACGCGGCGGTGCGCCGGTTTGGAAAAGGTCATGTGATCGGCCCGATCCAGGCAAACAGTGAGCGTCAGGCCCAAAACCTGATCCGCTACTTTGCTGTCTCTTTAGCGGGGCAGTTCGTCCGTATCGATACGGACGAGGGTTTGGGACTGATGCCGTGGCTCGAAGATTTTGGCCTTAAGTGCGTGGATACAGTAACGCGCATGCGAAAAAACTCTCAGACGAATCCTCGACCTGTATTTGGTCTTTGCAGTCAGGCGCTTGGATGAGATACCGTACGAGCAACTCGAAAGATTAGACTCTAGATTATCGAACGTTCCTGGTGATTCAGAGCCATGGCGCTTGCTTGAATAAGACCTTCAAGGACAGAAAAGATTTCTTGATAGAAAGGGTGAACCACGCCTTTTATTAACGTATGCAGACAGTTATCCGCCTTCGATTTTCGTATCCCTATAAACCGGCTCTGAGTCCCGATATCGATCCCGTGCAATTCGATCAGCCGACTGTCGATGAAATTCGGCAAGGAGAGGAGTGGAGCGCGACCTACTACGTAGTGGTCACGAGCCCTGAAAAAGATTACGAGCAGCACATTGACTGGGTGATCGAGAATCATGGGCGTAAGGATTGGGAGGAACTTTTGGCATCATCTGGAAGGATTGTTTCAGACAGGGCAGATCCAAATTACAATTTTGACGTTTACTACGATAAGGTTCACAGCGAAATCGTCAGCCAGTCTTCCAGTCGGTCGTCTGACCTTCCGGCCGGGTGGCTGGATTCTTGATTCGCGCCGGATCGAAAGCGCCAACGATGGCTTATGAACCCTTCGACACTTAGTGAACAGATAGGATAAACCTCCTCTCGTGACCCAACTTATTACGCCTCCCGCCGTCCTTCGGGATCCCTTTGTCGACCAACCGGAAACCCGTGAGTCAGGAGATCAGCTGTATCACATTACCTTGGAATTTTCTGCCATCGAAGCGGTTCGACCGCTCATCAAGCAGATCGAAAAACTGATGCCGAAAAACGGAGCCAGTCCGCTGAGGGTGATCAAAACTGAGGCCGGTCGAGTATGGCGAATCAAACTGCGTCGTCCTGACCAACCAAAGGTGCTGGGGCCAGATCTTGAAACGCTACACCCGCATCCACTAAAGGATGGAGATCTGGTGCGGGCCCAGATGGGGTTGATGTCATATGCCAATCTTGGGGCGGGAGTAGTGGGGTATCTTGGGGATATTCAGTTTTTGTCCGAAGCAGGGCGAGAAGAAGTCTGATGCCAAAGCGTGGTGATATCGTCATAGTCGAGGGAGAAGAGCTCGAGTTTGTGGTGTTTGAGGCCAAGGAAGATCAAGTCGGCATCTTTCCGCGTTATTTGGTTGAAGATGTTGATGACAAGATATGGGATGAAAGCGAGCTTGATTGGAGGGTGATTGGCAAAAGGCCTTTGCAGTTATCCGAGTGGTATAACCCTGCGGCCCGCTTCGATAATGAGGAGGCGGTCGTAAAGTATGGAGTCACATTTCGTCAGTTTATTGATACCGACAGAGTGCTGGAGATTGTCCAGCCGTCCCAGGACCTCATGCCCGAAATAGGGCAGTGGGTATTGGTTGACGACGAGGATCGGGGTTTAGTTTGCGGAGTCATCGAAAAATTGGAAGGAACGCGCGTTCACGCTCATTTTGTGCACCACAAATGTGCAAAGAAAAGCGGTCATTGGAAACAAGTTGTTGAATCCTCTGAGGTGATCCTTATCGACGGGACCTACCAGCACATGTATGAGAACGGCAGTGTCTTCGATGAGTAAGAGATCGAAAAGCCTGACGTTTGCTGCCAAGGTGGGGCGCATGCTTACCTTGATGGGGATAGGGATGTTGCCCGTAACGTCGGCTTATGCTCTTACCTGTGCAGACCTTTGGAGAGGCTGGGTTTACGCCAGTTCAGGTGTTTTGGGGAATGTCTCTGGATCACAGGAGGCCGATTTACCTGACCATCAAGAAAATATCGCAGAAACGTTTGAACAGCTGAAAAGATCTCTTGAGTCAGAGGGTGATCTTTCCAGCGACAATGTTAATGTAGATAAGAGAATGGCCTACGATGCCGGTTTTTTTCACGGGTACATCCATGTATTTGGCCTCAGTTCTCAGCACATTGATCTCCCGGTAGATTCCGGGCATCAAGAGTGGGCGCAAGTAGTAGGGCAGTATCTTGATACTAACCGTGAGCGCCTGAAAGAATTTGCGCCGCTCTGTATTGAGGATGCTCTAGTCGATGCGTATAGACTTAGATAGATGCCCAAATCCTTTAAGTAGCGATCGGCCTTAAGCCCGATGGAAAAGACTCGTAGATGAGTAAAAAATTCTCGCTTTTCTCAAGCCCCACCTTTGTAGTTGGCGCAGTCGTGATCGCAATTGCCTTATTCGTCGCGCTGCGCTTGTTGATAGGGTAAGTGCTCAAGTCATGGATATGAGCTTTCTTTTCTGGATGCTTGCCGCTTTCTTAGTCGGACTCGCAATGGGATGTGTGCTTGGCAACCATTGGGCCAAGGTGGCGTTCTACTGGACGCAAAACAAGATTCGCCACCTGCGCGATCATCATTGAGTTCTTCAATCATAACGGGATGACCCAAGTCATGAGAAGCCAAGTATGAGCCAGCAACACTCCTATATGCAGGTCAGAAGTCCATGTGTGAGCGTGTGTGAATACAACGAGCACTACTATTGCACAGGGTGCAAGCGCCATATGGACGAGATCATTGACTGGCTCGATTATTCCGACGAAAAGCGCGCCTCAGTAATGCAGGAACTGCCGACCCGTGATATCAGCAAGCCTTCTGGCGTAACGTTCAAAAGTTATTAAATTGCAAATCGTTGGCAGCCCTCTAGGATTAAGGCCAACCGTAAAACTCGTTGATTTCGGAAAGCGTCTCGGTGATAAACGAAAACTGTGGGTACTCTCTAGCGTCCCACTCTGGGGAAACGTTTATGAGAATGACTGCTCCATGCTG
>MDSX01000736.1_pt1 | contig 19257 bp, 20 predicted proteins | sample 811141 | NCBI WGS metagenome assembly MDSX01 (sample SAMN05326642, study PRJNA326480) | marine metagenome | isolation source: seawater | place: Atlantic Ocean: South East | collected 2010 | reverse complement strand
ATGGCCTGAAGCGGGCGACCGAAGTCGCCGTTCTCAACGCCAACTATATAGCACACCGTTTGGAGCCACATTTCCCCGTGCTCTATAAGGGCACGGATGGTCGCGTCGCGCACGAATGTATAATCGACGTCCGGGCACTCAAAGACAGCGCAGGTATAAGCGTCGAGGACATCGCCAAGCGGCTGATGGACTTCGGATTTCACGCACCGACTATGTCTTGGCCCGTTGCCGGCACACTGATGATCGAGCCGACTGAGAGCGAATCGAAGGAGGAACTCGATCGTTTCTGCAATGCGTTGATCTTGATTCGCGAAGAAGTACGTCGCATTGAGTCTGGCGAATATAACCGCGAGAACAATCCGCTCGTCAACGCACCGCATACCGCGGATGACGTCATGCGAGATTGGGATCGCCCCTACGATCGTAAACGGGCGATCTATCCGGCGGCGAATCAGCGCGAGGATAAGTACTGGCCACCAGTCAACCGCATCGATCAGGTTTATGGCGACCGGCACCTCGTTTGCTCCTGTCCGCCACTTGACACCTATCTCGACGCCGCGGAATAAGCGCCCTAGAAATTACTTTCCTCATCGCTAACGAGGTTCGTCAGGGCCGACATGTTGCTGCACAGCACGCGCCTGTTGATGGGCTTGCGCTGTGCCATGCCTTGAAAATCCTTGAAGTTGATCATTTTGCGTATGACAAGAAGATCGATCCAGTCCTCGGTGATGCGCGCCATCCCCAAATCCAATGCATCCAGCTGCTGGAGCGCTGAATCGTCGATCTCCTTTTCGTCACTCGCATCTCCGGACTCTTCCGTAGATTGTGCGATCGACGATTGAACTTCGGTTGGCGCATCCGTCGACTGCTGTGCCGGCTTGTCACCGGAATCGAGCAGCGGCGCCTCTTCATTGGGCGCTTCTTCCGAGGTTTGTACCTATACCGGTGCCGTTGCTGGCGGCGTTGGTTCGTCTGACAAAACAAATTCTTCCGCAAACCCGTCGTCTTCTGATGGATCCTCAGGCCTATCATCCGGCAAGGAAAAGTCAGTTCCAAAATCGGCCACTGACGCCTCTGCGACAGGTTCCGGCGCTTCCGCCGCATGACCGTCGGTGGAGCGGGTTCCACCGCGGGAGGTTCAGGATACGACTCGCTTTCATCGCCCAATCCTAGAACGAGACCTCCTCTTCCGCGTATTGAAAGGATGGCACCGGTTTCTGCGCCGCCATCTCGACCTGCGGTGATACGGTTTGCGTTCGGGCGAAGCCGAGAAACTTGAGCAGTTCCGGATCGTAGGCCCGCGCACGCTCCTTTGCATCGCGGCTAGTTCAATCGAATATTGCGGAAATGCGGCCCGCTGCATTGCGCTTAACCTATGGCATGCATTTGTCGTCCCGCTCACCCAATTCATACCGCTAAGGTCTATCGTGTCTTTTACAGACTAACAACGCGACAGAAAAAAGCCCCGGCGAACCGGGGCTTTCGATAGACCATGCCGCGGCAGTTCATTGCAGTTTGCGTGGTATATCCTCGATGGAATTGTCGATAAGGCGCGAGCCCTCTTCTCCGGCAAGTCGATCCGCAAGCAGCTTTTCAGCTGCCGCCATCGCCAGCTCGACCGACATCGAACGAACTTCCTGAATGGCGGTGGCTTCCGCCTGTGCTATTTTCTCCCGCGCCTGTTCTTCCTGTCGGCGCACCATATCCTTCATCGCTTCGTCCGCTTCGGCGCGATGTCGCTCGGCCTCTTCCTTGGCGTGGGCGACAATCGCTTCCGCGTCCTGGATAGCTTGGCGCTGCTGACGCTGATAGTTCGCGAGCAAACTTTGCGCTTCCTCCCGGAGCTTCTCCGCTTCCTCTACTTCCTGTCGGATCTCCGCAATTTTTGTATCAAGCCCTCCAATCAAAGCGCCTTTGATCGGCTTGAAGACGAGGACGACGAATACGACGAAAGCGACAGCAACCCAAAAGGTTGGATCCTGGATGAGCGAGTCCATAATTTAGGCGCCTCCCCGCATCGAGGATTCTACAGCACTCTTAGCGTCCGCCTCTGCGACCTCAACACCAATGAGGCGTTCGACAGCGGCGCGGGTGACGTCGCCGGCCAATTCGGGAATGGTTTCCCGCGCGGCTACCTGTTCAACGGCAATCCGTGCTTCCGCCGCACTTGTCTCTTCCGCGAGCCTGGCTGAGGTATCTTCCTGCAACTTGGTACGCTTATCGGAGATCGACTGAGCCACATCCCGATGGATGCCGAGCGCCTCAGCAGTCGCATCGGCATGCGACTTATCTAACGCAGCAAGTACGGTCTCGGCTTCTTCGCGAAGGGTTTCCGCCTTCGCGAGGTCGTCTTCGATTCGCCGCTGGCGGTTTTCGCGCACGTCGACAATACGCGGCAGGGCGACCTTCCAGACGATAAGGAAGAGCGCCACGAAGGTGATCAGCAGCCAAACAAGCTGCGGCGGAAAGGTCGATACGTCGAGCTGTGGCATAGGCCTGCTCCCGGATTACCGGGCGTCGCCCGTCAGCCGAACAGAATGAGTAGCGAGATAACCAGCGCGAAGAGCGCGATCGCCTCAACCAGCGCGAAACCGAGCATGGTCATGGTGAAAACCTCGCCACGCGCGGCGGGATTCCGGCCGACCGCGATGATGAACGAGGAGAAAACGCTGCCGATACCGATTCCCGATCCGATCATACCGATAACGGCAAGACCCGCTCCGATAAGCTTTGCAGCTTCTACTTCCATGGTGATGTTCCCCTGTTGGAAAGTGTCTTTCGTTTAAGCCAGTTGGCAATCCACGCTAGTGCAGGTGGATTGCGTCGTTAATGTAGAGGCAGGTCAGGATCGCGAAGACATAGGCCTGCAGGAAAGCAATTAGGATCTCCAATCCAGTCAGCGCCACAACAAGCGCGAAGGGCAGCACACCTGCAACACCAAGCAACGCGATGAATCCCGCGATGACCTTGATAAGGGTGTGTCCCGCTAGCATGTTGGCGAACAGTCGGACCGAGAGACTGATCGGGCGCGAAAGATAGGAAATGATCTCGATCGGCACCAGCAACGGCAGCATCACGACCGGCGTGCCCGGAGGCGCGAAGAATGAGAAGAAATGCATGCCGTGTCGAACGAAGCCAAGGATCGTCACGCCGATAAAGATCATGATAGCCATCGCAAAGGTAACGGCGATATGGCTCGTAAAGGTGAAGCTGTAGGGCACCATGCCCAGCAGGTTGCCCAGCAGCACAAACATGAACAGCGTGAATATGATCGGGAAATATTTTCGGCCTTCCGCACCGACCGTATCACGCAACAAACCAGCAATAAAATCGTAGGACAGCTCAACCGCTGCCTGCCAGCGGCCCGGGACAATGTCGCTGCGCCGCATACCGATCACGAGAAAAACCGTCGCCACCACGACCGCAATGGTCATGAACAGCGCCGAATTGGTGAACGAGACATCCACGCCGCCGATTTCCACCGGGACGATCGGCTTGATAACGAATTGTTCGAGAGGACTTTGCCCACCGTCTGCCGCCATTGTTGGTTCCTACTCGCTCCCCTTACCTTCCGGTTTCTTTTCGCCATCCTTGGCGCTGTAACCGGCCGCATATCCGTATCCGCTCATCGCGCGGAAAATATTCAAAAACCCTGCCGCGCTTCCAAAGAGGAAAAACACGATCATCAGCCAAGGTTTGGTCTCGAGCCAATAATCAAGAAACAGCCCGATCGCGACACCGACACCGACCGCCGAGACGAACTCGACACCGACTTTGAGTGCCATACCCAGCCCACCAGCGGCCTCGGCCTTGCTTCCGCCACCTTTTGTGCTGTTCGCATCGCGTTGTCCACGGGCTGCCTTTAGCTTCGCGTCGAGCTTTTCGAGCGAGGGAGAAGGCCGCTCCTCAGACATCCTTCAATGAGACCATTTTAACGCCAAAAGGGCGCCGAAAGCGGGCGCACCATAAAGGCCGATTCTGAGCAAGTCAAGTTGCGGCATTGCGCCGCAGTAACGTTGAATTTCCGGGGTTTTCGAGCCGCCTTGGCCGTCATGCCGAGTCGCGAAACGATTCCGCTTCGCGTAGGTTGACGGAGACCAGTTGACTGACACCGCGTTCACCCATCGTGACGCCGAACAAACGGTCGACTTTAGCCATCGTAAGGCGGTGGTGAGTGACCACAAGAAACCGCGTCTTAGATGCCTTTGTAATCTCATCCAGCAGTGTGCAAAATCGCTCCACATTGGCGTCATCGAGCGGCGCGTCGACTTCATCAAGCACGCAGATCGGCGCGGGATTGGTCAGGAACACCGCGAAAAGCAAAGAAAGGGCCGTCAGAGCCTGTTCGCCACCGGAGAGCAACGACATGATCTGAAGCTTCTTGCCGGGCGGGCTCGCCATGATCTCCAAGCCCGCTTCCAGAGGGTCTTCGGCTTCGGTCAGTGCCAAATGTGCGTGCCCGCCACCGAACAGCCGGACGAAAAGCTCCTCAAAATGACGATTTACCTGGTCGAACGCGGTGAGAAGTCTTTCGCGGCCCTCGCGATTCAGGGCCGAAATTCCCTGACGCAACCGAGCAATGGCCGCAAGCAGGTCCTCCCGCTCGGTCTGCATGGTGCCGATCTGCTCTTCGAGCTCGATTAGCTCCTGCTCGGCCCGCAGGTTTACCGGCCCCATATTGTCGCGCTCGCGGATCAAGCGCTCCAACTTCGTCTCGACGACATCGCGCGGCGGCAGTTGTTCTTCGGGATCGATCTCCGCATTAGCTAAAATAGTCTGCGGCGTGCTGTCGAGCCGCTCAGAAATCCGCTCCGATACCGCATCGCAATCCGACTTTGCCTGTTCCACGAGAGCCTCGGCGCGGACACGGCCTTCGCGGGCTTCAGCAAGCGACCCTTCCGCACGCCGCAACGCGGCATCGGCATCGGCAAGCCCCTTCTCCATCCCCGCGAGACGATCTGCGGCTTCTCCGCGCTCCGTTTCTGCATTTGCAATGGTATCGAGCAGCACATCGCGCTGCTTCGCGATCTCGGCGGGCCTTGAGGAAAGCTGTTCCTTGCGGGTTTCTTCTTCAAGACAGCGCGCCTGCAGCTCCTCGATTCGGCCCTTGGCGCCCGCGACCCGCGTTTCCCAAGACGCACGCTCACTCGCAATAGAGGAGAGGCGGCCTTTACGCTGCTCCGCTTCACTGGCAATGCGGTCGTGCGCGCTGCGACGCTCGCGCTCGTCGCCCCGTGCTTCTTCGATCTCGACGCGCAGCCGCCCAATGCGCTCCCGTGCTTCCACCGGATCGTTCAATTGCGATAGCGCGCTCTCTATGGCAAGCCGCTGTTCTTGCGTCTCCGATTGATCCGCCCGCATACGCTCCAGCAACTCACCCAGCGATTCGAGCCGGGATCGCGCACCTGCCGTCTCATCGGCAAGCTTGGTGTGAGCCTCTCGCGACGCGGACAGCGCATCGTAGGCGGATTGCAGGTCAAACCGTGCAATGCGCCCGCGCGCCGCCGCTTCTTCGGCGGTTTCCTGGGCACCGACATGCGCCAGTCGGGCATCCTCAAAGTTCTTCTCGACTCCGGTAAGCTGTTCGCGGATTTCCGTCAGCCGATTGCGCTGGCTGAGCCGCGTCGCCGCCGAAGTCTGCGCGCCGGCCGTCACCGTGAACCCATCCCAGCGCCACAGCGCGCCGTCGCAGCTGACCAGGCGCTGGCCTTCGCGTAACGCGGCATGCAGCCCAGTCCCCGCCGCCTCATCGTCGATGACGCCAATGGTGGCAAGACGCCGCGCCAGCGCAGGCGGCCCTTTCACAAATTTCGAAAGCGGTCGTACGCCCTCCGGCAGGGAAGCGGGTGACGCAATGGGCGGGAGGATGTTCCAATGCACGGGCGCCGCTGTGTCGATCGGTGCGGTAAGGTCGTCATCGAGTGCGGCACCGAGCGCCTTCTCGTAGCCCGGGCTGACTTGCAATGCGTCAATCAGGGGCGGGAAGAGGTCCGCGTCGTCCTCCTTCAGCAGATCGGCCAGCGCACTTTCCTCGGCGCGAAGCCGGTCACGCGCTGATTGCGCTTCCTGCAGGCGCGCCCGGCGATCGGCTTCCGTCTGCTCCGCGGCACCGCGTGTCGCCTCCGCTTCGTCCGCCATTCGGCGCGCGGCCTCAACGGCAGCACCTGTCTGCGTGACGGCCGCCACACATTCCTCAAGTGCGGATTCCGCACCCATCTCCGAGAGCAGCTCTTCGCGCTCCTGCTGCAGCGATTCGATCCGTTCAGCCAGTGAGGCATGCCGGCGACCGAGCTCATCCCGCCGGTTGATCAGCGCATCCCGATTCGCTTCGGCCGCGGCGACAGTCTGTGTCCGTTCGGCAAGCTCGCCCTCTTTTTCCTGTAGGGCTTGCGTGATCTCCTCAAGCGCCGCTCGCGCTTTTTCCCATCGCTCACTCTCGCCTTCGCGCACCACCTCGATTGCCGCAACTTCTTCGTCCAACCGACGGAGTGCTGCTTCCGCATCCTCACCCAACGCCGTCTCACGCGCGACATCAATGCCGATCTGTTGCAATCGCTGGTTGGCGGCAGCAAGGGCTTCGGTAATGCGGCCCTCCTCCGCCTCGAGTTCGCGCTGAGCGACGAGAAATCGCTGCAATTCCGCGGCTGCCACGGCTTCGGCCTGACGCAGGTCGGGCAGCTTGGCGGCAATGTCCGCCTGAAGCCGCGCGGCTTCGCCGGAAAGCCCGGTGCGATTCGCCACTTCCGCTTCGGCGGTGGAATGATCCTCCCCCGCCTTCTCAAGTGCCGCGGTCGTCTCCTGCCAGCGCAGATGCAATTGCATCGCCTCGTGCCGGCGAATATGTCCGCCGAGACGGCGATAACGCGCCGCCTGACGCGCCTGACGCTTGAGACCCTGGAACTGGCCTTCGAGCGCGACGATGACATCATCCAGGCGTTCCAAGTTGGTCTCCGCCGCGCGCAGCCGCAGCTCGGCCTCGTGGCGGCGAGAATGCAGACCCTTGATGCCCGCGGCTTCCTCGAGCAGACTACGTCGCTGCGTCGGTTTCGCGCCGATCAATGCGCCGACCCGACCCTGGTTAACCATTGCGGTCGAATGGGCTCCGGTCGCAAGATCGGCGAAAAGCAGCTGCACGTCGCGCGCCCGCACGTCCCGACCGTTGATCTTGTAGTTAGAGCCCGAACCCCTTTCGATCCGACGCACAATCTCCAACTCGCTCGCGTCGTTGAACTGGGACGGCGCGGTTCGGTCCGCATTGTCGAGGATCAAGGAAACTTCAGCGATGTTGCGTGCCGGCCGATTGTCGGTGCCCCCGAAGATCACGTCGTCCATCTCGCCGCCACGCATCTGCTTCGCCGAGGTTTCACCCATTACCCATTTCAGGGCTTCAACGACATTTGACTTGCCGCAACCGTTGGGGCCGACGATTCCCGTAATACCGTCCTCGATCTGGACTTCTACCGGATCGAGGAACGACTTGAAACCGACGAGGCGTAACTTCTGAAAATGCACGTGTGCTTCGAATCTGTTTAGGACGGCGACCGGATCGTAATGCTACTTTACCTTTTTCATCAGGATTTTCTCGAACTCCTCATAAGGCTCAGCGCCGACGATCTTGTGATCATCATCGATGATAAACGTTGGCGTCGCGTTTACATCAAATTTCTTCTGGCCTTCAAGCCGCTTTTCGACGAGACCGTCCACCAGCTCCACGTTCTTGAGGCAAGCTTCGAAATCCGACGGGTTGACCCCACCCAGCTTGCCGATCTTCATCAGGTCCTCAAACGGCGTCTGACTGCGGCTCCATTTGCCTTGTTCTTGGTAGAGAACGTCGATGAATGCGAAGTAGCGTTCCGTCGGCGCACATCGCGCCAGAACCGCCGCCATAAGGCCGAGCTGGTCGAACGGGAAATCCCGATACAGCAACTTCACCTTGCCCGTATGTATATAGTTTTTCTTGAGATTCGGGAGGGTTTCGACGTGAAACTTCCGACAATGGGTACACGTCAGGGAAGAATATTCGATGATCGTAACCGGCGCGTTCGGATCGCCAAGAATGCGTTCGGCAAGCGCCTGTTCCGCCGTCGGCGGGGCCGCCGAAGCCGTCGAAGCGAAGATGAAAATTGCGGCGACGGCCGCTAGGGAAAACACTCGATTCACGCCGTCCTCCTCGTGACAGGTGGCTGTTTCGGAGCCGAGCCGCGCGCGCGGCGTCGGCGAATTGCGCCGGAGTATAGGAAGGAGATTGTGGCCGCATCAAGGCGGGCGGGCGATCACTTTTCCGTGAATTCGCGCGACTCGGAGAGAATTGCAGTCCCGAGTCTGCCCAAAGTCTCGCGCAAATCGTCGTTACCAACATGGGATATCGTGCTCTCCAGCGCTGCGATTTCCGCAGGCGCTAAGGCGCGTCTCTTGCGGGCTTGGTCGCGCGCCGGCGGCGCTTTCGGCACCACTTGGACCAAGCGAACCTCTGCCACCGCCTTGTAGCCGAAATAACTGTTTATTCTCTCGATCAACCGCGGTGCATCGTGCTGGAGCTCGAGTGCAGCGGAACCGGATACCCTGAGATGCAAAACGCCTTGGCTGCGTTCGCCCCGCCTAAAGACCAGTTTCTCCGGCTGGCAGACACCGGCGATTTCAGCACCGACAACGGTAGGCCAATCGACGATCAGGTTGGCATGTGCGAGACCGCGTTTGCCAAGCGCCTTCGCCGTCAGCTCCGGGACGAACTGGGCCATCGCGCGCGGCGCACCGCCGCGCCGGGGCCGGTCCTGCTTGCCTTTCATCCTAGCGTCGTCGCTCAAGTATTTAGCCTCTACCCGTTCGGGCTCTATAGTACAGCCATGACCTTGGGCGACGCCACCCGCGCATCAGAGATTCTCGACTGGTACGACCGTCACCGGCGCACCATGCTCTGGCGCGCACCCTCAGGCGTACGTCCCGATCCATATGCGGTGTGGCTGAGCGAAATCATGCTGCAGCAGACGACAGTGGCGACCGTCGGACCGTACTTCACTGAATTCATATCCCGTTGGCCGACAGTCGCGGCGCTGGCGGCCGCGGAACTCGATGACGTACTGCACGCTTGGCAAGGCCTCGGCTACTACGCCCGCGCACGCAACCTGCATCGCTGCGCCAATATCATCTCAGAGTCCTTCGGCGGCCATTTCCCGGAGGACGAAGACGCCCTGCTCTCGCTACCGGGAGTCGGCCCTTATACCGCCGCTGCAATCCGGGCCATCGCCTTCGGCCAACGTGCCGTCGTGGTCGACGGCAACGTCGAGCGGGTCATGGCGCGGTTGTACCGGGAGACCGACCCACTACCCGATGTGAAGGGGAAGCTACGCGACCATGCCGACGAATTGACACCCGGCACGAGGCCCGGCGACTACGCGCAGGCCGTAATGGATCTGGGGGCAACCGTCTGCATTCCCCAACGTCCGAAATGCATGCTCTGCCCCTGGACCGCCCATTGCCACGGCAAGGATATCGCAGAAAGCCTGCCCGCGCGGCGGCCGAAGCCGGAAAAGCCGACGCGGCGCGGAACCATCTTCTGGATCGAACGACCGGACGGTTCGGTATTGGTGCGCCGCCGCCCCGAGAAGGGCTTGCTCGGCGGTATGATGGAGTTTCCGTCGACCGAATGGCGCGAAGGTGCCCGCGAGGGCGACGTCTCCGCTCTCTCCCGCCATGCCCCCCTCACAGCCATGAAATGGTATCCGATCGCAGGCGTCGTGCATCACGTCTTCACCCATTTTCGCTTGGAGTTGAAGGTCCTGAAGGGCCATGTCGCTCAAAACACAGAGGCACCATCAGATACCCGGTGGAGCACGATCGACGGCCTCTCGGACCTAGCTCTGCCAACGGCGATGAAAAAGGTCGCCGAGAAGGCGATTGGTGGCGGATGACGCTTTAGTGCGTCTCGTCTTCGACTACAGTCAATATATCACCGAGCGGCTTCTTGATTTTGGCCACCGCGGGGACGGTGACGTCGTCGTGGGATGGCCGACGATGATGATCATGACCGGTTTTTCCGAATCGGGCCTATCCAGCAGTCCGTTGAGAAACCGCATTGGGTTTGGCGTGTGGGTGAGAGTGACGAGACCAGCATGGTGAAGAGCCGCCAACAGCATGCCGGTCGGCAAAGGAGAGCGACTGGTATAAAATTTTTCTCCTTTTCGATTATTCATTCTCTCCGGTTCGGTTTCGCTTTAGGCGGCTCCCTGCGAGAGGCGCGCCAAGGGTTGCTCCCGGATCGGCCAGTGGAGGATGGCGGCGAGCAATCCGAAACCGACGGCGGCGATCCACATCAGATCGTAGGAGCCGGTCTCATCGAAGATCAGCCCCGCGAGCCAGGCGCCGGCGAAACCGCCGAACTGATGGCTCATAAAAACGATGCCGAAGAGCATGGAGAAATAACGTGTGCCGAAGATCTGCGCCACGATCCCGCTAGTCAGCGGCACCGTCGCAAGCCACAGCACCCCAAATACGGCACCGAAGGCTAATGCAGTAACTTCGGTAATCGGAATTACCAGAACGAACGACATCACGACGGCGCGCGCCGCGTAGATGAAGGTCAGGAGGTTCTTCTTGCTCAACCGATCGCCGAGCAGCCCGAAGAAATAAGCACCTGCGACATTGAAGAGACCGATCAGTCCGAGCGAATAGGACGCGAAATCTCCAGACAGACCCTCGTCGATCAGGAAGGCAACGAAATGCGTACCAATAAAGGTGACGTGGAAGCCGCAGACGAAGAATCCCAGTGTGAGCAGGACGTAGCCCGAATGTCCGCGAGCCTCCAATATCGCCTCCGAGATCGACTGTTTCGGCCCATCTGAATCGATCGTCGGCCCGCCCCTTAGGCCGATCGCGATGAGCGGCAGCAAGGCGATCAGAACGGCAAGGACGACAAAGGCATCCCGCCAGCCGTAGGCTTCGACGAGTTGCTGGCCGCCCGGCACGAAGAAGAACATGCCGAGCGAGGTCGAAGCGATGACGGTACCGAACACCAAGCTGCGGCGTTCATTCGGCACCACCTTGCCGACCGCTCCGAGAACCAACACCTGGGTCGGGCCGCTAAGCCCGATGCCCACCACCAAGCCAAGCGACATCATGAGGTCCCATGAATCGCCGCTGATGCCGGCCCAGTAAAGGCCGATCGCATAGAGCAGCGCGCCCGCAACAATTATACGGATCGAACCGTATCGGTCCGCCAGCAAGCCCGCGATCGGCTGCGACAGGCCGTAGATCAGAGCCTGCGCCGCCATCACCAAACCGAAAAACTGGCGGCTCATTTCGAGGTCGAGCGTCACGGGGTACAAGAACACGCCGAAGGCCTGACGGAGACCACCACCGATCAGCACGATCGCTATCCCGCACGCGACCATGAACCAAACGCGGCCGCTCATCTCAGCGCGCCTATCGATCGATAGATACAAGACGTGGCGATCATGACGATGTTTTCCTAATTAGATTCTTGGATGCGTTAACGGACGTATATCGAAATCTTGCCCGGTCCCGTCAAATTGCAGCAGGTTTCGGATTCGACAATATGCATGACGCCTGATGAACAGGCGCGCTACCAAGGCACGTTACGATGAGATTTGACGCCCATCAATACAGACGCGGATTCGCCGAGCGTATCTCCGAGGAGACATTGCCCCAGCATTGCCTTATGCGCGAAACCAGCGCCTTCTGGTCCACCCACCGCAAGCAACATGCCCTTCCCGGCAGACAGGACATCGATCCGGTCGATCTTGGTGCGACGTTTTTACCGTCGGTTTTTCTGACCGACGTCGTCGATGCGAATGACGGGATGGATTTCCGCTTCCGGTTAACCGGCATCTCCAACGCCAGACTGATCGGTATCGCACCGGGTGGACGGCTCGCCAGCGACATATTCGTGAAGGACAGACGCCGTTTCATGATGGCTGGAAACCGGGACACCGTTACGAAACGAGCGGTAAAGCTCCGGTATGGCAGAACATCGGGCGGACGACGCGCCAGCCGGCTCGTCTTTCACGGATTATTCCCCCTGGCGCCGGACGGCACGCATGTTGATATACTGCTTGGTATTAGGAAGCCCGCGATAATGCATCCCATCGAAGAACGTGCGCTAGCGGTCAGAGCCCATGCGATCTAGTTGGCAGACACCAGCTCGAAGGCTCCGTCGATCAGAAGTCGCTGATTCCGCAAGCCGGTACTCTCAGCACAAATACGCTAGTATAATTCGGCCCGAAGCTTACGACGGAGGACATCGATGGGCATATCTTGACCGTCGCTCGGCAGATGCCAGAATGTCCAACCGTTACAACTCACGGCACCCTGTACGGCAGCACCGACCTGATGGATCGATCCTCTGTGATCGGCGGCAATTACGGTACCGTCGGCCCGGACTTTGGCACTCCATCGGCGGCAGTGGCTGCGCAACACGGTCCCGGGTTCAAGCAAACCGCGTTCAACCAACCAGCCGAAAGGGATGCGCGGCTCTTTCCGCTTTGACGGAGTCTGGAGCAGGCTTAAGTCGACCGCCCCCGCGATTTCACGCAATCGCTTTCGGGCAACGCGAACGTAGTCCGGATCCTGTTCAAGGCCGAAATATTTGCGTCCCAATTTCTTAGCAACCGCGCCCGTCGTCCCGGTTCCAAAGAATGGATCGAGTATAATATCGCCGGGATTGGTGGCCGCGAGAATTGCGCGGTGCAGCAGCGCCTCCGGTTTCTGTGTCGGATGCGCCTTGGCGCCGTCAGCATTTTTTAAACGCTCGTGTCCGGTACAAATTGGCATGACCCAATCGCTTCGCATCTGTAAATCGTCGTTGAGCGCCTTCATGGCCTCATAATTGAAGGTGTATTTCGAATCAGCAGAGCGTGCGCACCAGATTAGCGTCTCATGAGCATTCGTGAATCGCCTACCTCTAAAGTTCGGCATCGGATTAGTCTTAACCCAGACAATGTCATTCAGGATCCAGTAGCCAAGGTCCTGAAGCGTCGCACCGACCCGATATATATTGTGGTAACTGCCTATCACCCACAGCGTACCGTCGTCCTTGAGGACGCGTCGACATTCGTCCAACCATTTCCACGTAAACCGGTCGTACGACATGAAGCCGTCAAACTTGTCCCAATCCTCTTCCACACCGTCGACGCGGCTATCGTTCGGTCGGCGCAACTCCCCGCTCAGTTGCAAGTTGTAGGGCGGGTCCGCGAAGACCATGTCAACAGAGCGGTCCGGCAACGATGCGAGCAATTTCAGCGAATCACCCAGTAAAATTTCGTTTCCGGGAAGTACTCCTGAGTATTCTTTTATATTTTTCATGTAATCAGAATGATTCAAGTGAATCATTGCGTCAACATGAAGAATTTTCCTAGTAATTTATTTAATTGTTACATCAATATATTGAGTCTGGGGGCCCGGCACTACCCATATCTAGTAAGAGCTTCTCGGATTGGGGCAAAACTTTGCCGATGCGCCGGCGTCACGCCGAGACGTGAAATAGCCTCGCGGTGCTCTTTCGTTCCATAGCCCGCATTCCGTTCCCAGCCATATCCCGGGTAGCGTTTGGCAAGATCTGACATCATCCGATCGCGGGTAACCTTGGCTACGATGGAGGCCGCAGCGATGGAAAGTGAACGTCCGTCGCCTTTGACCACGGTCATCACCTTGCAATCAAGATCCGGCGCCCGGTTTCCATCAACGAGAGCAGTTGCGGGACGGGCCGGCAGCGCGTCCACAGCGCGCCGCATTGCAAGCATCGTCGCATGAAGGATGTTCAGCGCATCAATTTCGTCCGGCGTCGCGATCCCGACACCAAGCTGGGCGATCGGCTCAATCTCCGCCAAAAGCGCCTCCCGCACCCTGCCCTTCAACTTCTTCGAATCGTCCAACCGGCAGGACAGAACCGTCGGCAGGTCAACCGGCAAGATTGCTGCCGCCGCCACCACAGGACCGGCCCAGGGTCCGCGGCCCGCTTCATCGACACCCGCCACCGACCCCGTGACGGAACGTTCAAGCGAAAAATCAGGCATCTTCGGGTGGGTCTCGGTCGATCTGCGGGGTCGTTACTCTGCGCTTCTGCAACCGTTCGCGAATATTACGTCGCGCACGAGCGCCGAAGATTTCGGCACGGGTCAATATCCAGTAGACCGCGTCATAGAGCACCTTGCTGTTCCGCCTGGTAAACCGCCACTCCCGGAAATATACGAGACGCAACAACCCGCCGAGAGTGTCCATTCGGGCAACCGCGCGGTGCTGCACCCGCCGCGCACTGTTCATCCAAAGCGGACTGGTGACAAGGGACAGGACGGTAACTGCGACGATCAGCCGATGCAGGTCCGTATCGATGATCGCGCTATCGAGAGCGACACCACCGAGAATGAATCCGAACTCGCCGATCTGTGCGAGGAACAGCCCGGATAGAAACGCATGCTGCCACGTCTCACCCATGGCGCGGAAAATCGCCGTGTTGAGCGCGGTCTTGAAGATCGTCACGAACGCCCACAGCAGAAGAACGAGCCCAATATTCTCCCACAGATATTGAAGGTCTATCAGCAGGCCAATCGACAGAAAGAACGTCATCAACAGGATGCTTTCGATCGGTTTTGCAGCCTCGAACAGCTCATGCCGCTGATGGCTGCTGCCGACCACCAAGCCGGCTAGGAAGGCCCCAAAAACCGCTGAAATGCCAATCATGCCCGCCACCGCCGCCACCGCAAAACACCAAGCCAAGGCGGCCACCGGCCGCAAGTCGAACTTGCCGAGCGCAAGCTTGGCGAAAGGCAGATTGATTTTGCGATCGCGCGCTAGATAACGGATCAGGACGACCAGAAGGATGACCGCGATGACAATTTCGACGAGCACGAATGCGTTAAATTCGTCGCCTGCCAACCCGGCGAGCACGATCATCATCGGCGCCACCGCGAGATCCTGCGCAATCAGCACACCGACTGCAATTCGCCCGGTTCGCTGACGCAGGGTGCCGATATCCTCCATCATCTTCACTGCCACCGCTGTACTTGACAGCGCCAAGACAAATGCGAATAGCAAGACATGCGTCGTCGGCCATCCTAGGGCGTAGCCGAGAGACAACATCGCAACGAGACTGACGAGGATCTGTAGCCCGGTACTGAATACCGCGACCCGCCACATTCGCCGGAAACTTCGGACCGATAGTTCCATACCGATGATATAAAGAAGCATCAGTACGCCGAGTTCGGCCAAGGCGGCGATCTGACCTCGATCGCCAACGAGGCCTAGCCCCGAAGGACCAAGGATTACACCGGCGAGTATGTAGCCGACGATGGCGGGCTGATTTAGCCGGGCCATGGCCATTCCGCATAGAGTTGCGGCGGCCACGACAAAGGCCAATCCGGTCAATTCAATATTGTGTTCCATGCGAGGGCGAGATTAGCACGTATAGGTGCCGTTCGGTTGATTAACGGCCAAGGGCTTCGCGTCGACCGCAAATTACGCCACAGTGGCGGGGCGCAACGAAAAGAAACACGCAAAGAAGGCGGGGTACAAGGACCGGAGAACGAAGCAGTGCTGAGTTAGAAATGTCATAAGTATTAATGAATTGTCTGGCCACGCGGAAGCCTTTCTATGTCGGAATCAACATGGAATGGAACCAGTTCGAGGGGTTCGACCCGGGTAATGCCGACCAAAATGTTTCGGACTGCCCCTTCTCGGCGCAGCATCGCCTGCGCCACTGCAATCAACGCGGTCCTAAAGACTGGACTGCTCCGGGATACAGCACCGCGACTCGGTTCATCCGAGACGACAAGAACGGCAACCTCTTGGGCTGCCACCTTTCCGATGAAAAGTGGCGCCAGAGAAATAACCACAAGGCTTCCGGCAATGCCCAGGCACTTGTATATCGACACGGTAGCTACTCCATAGGCGAAGGGCAGCGGACCGTCAGCCTATCCCGCTATCCGCTTTACAGTAAAGCTCCGGACAACCGCAACGCGGCGCATCAAAACAAATCGAGCTGATCTCCCGCCCGGGGCGGCCTGCGGAACTGTTTGAGATCAAGGTCGAGCACGCGCTTATCCAATCCGTATTTCCGAAGCGCCAGCCTGTACCTCTGACGAAGCAAATCAGCATATGGTCCAGACCCGACGGCCCTTTGACCCCATCTGGAATCGTACATCGCGCCGCCACGTGTCTGTTTGACCAGATTGAGGACATGAGCTGCCTTATCTGGAAAATGTGTCTCAAGCCATTCCCTAAAAAGATCGGCAACCTCCAGCGGCAAGCGCAACATGACATATCCGGCACCAGTCGCCCCGGCACGCGCGGCGGACTCCAAAATCTTTTCGAGCTCCATATCGTTGAGTGACGGGATTATCGGCGCGGCAAGCACACCGGTGGGAATTCCCAAAGCGGATAAAGAGCCGATTGCGGCAAGTCGCTTCGGCGGTGTCGGTGCTCGGGGCTCTAACTTTCGAGCAAGATTACGATCAAGCGTGGTGACGGAGAGGGTTACCGCCGCCATTCCCTTAGCTGCCATCGGCCCGATGATGTCTGCGTCTCTCAACACCAAGTCTGATTTGGTGACGATGCCGAATGGGTGATTGTATTCCGCTAGGACTTCCAGAATCTGGCGCGTAAGGCGCTGCTCGCGTTCGACGGGTTGATAGGGATCCGTATTGGTTCCCAACGCTATGACATCCGGGCGATACTTCGGGTCATCCAACTCTTTCCGCAGACGCTCTGCAGCATCAGGTTTATAGAAGAGCCGCGACTCGAAATCGAGGCCTGGCGACAATCCATAAAAGGCATGCGTCGGTCGCGCAAAGCAGTAACTGCACCCATGCTCGCATCCACGATACGGATTGATCGAACGGTCAAACGGAACGTCCGGCGAGTTGTTCCGTGCAATCACCGTGCGGGCAGTATCAACGGAGAGAGTGGTCGTAACGCGTTCCCGCTCGTCGCTCTCAAGCGACCAACCATCGTTGATCGCGAAACGGTCCATCCTCTCGAAGCGTCCCACGCGATTGCTAACCGCGCCTCGACCCTTGTGGGCCTGTTTTGGTAATTGCCAATCCATAGTACGTTTGTATAGAACAAAACACAAACATTCAATTGCTGATGATAAGGCCTCCACACTCCAATCTGTGAATTCAGCATGCTACAACCCTCGCAATGGCTGAATTAAGCATCATCATTCCAACGTTTAATGCTATACCTGTGCTCGGTCCGACGCTTGCCGCCTTGGCGCAAATGGAAACTGTCGGCCTGGTTAAGGATGTTGTCGTCTCAGACGGTGGATCCACGGACGATACAGCCGGTGCCGCGCGAGAAACGGGCGCAATCTTCGTCGAAGCGGAACGTGGTCGGGGACCCCAGTTGCAAACAGGCGCCGACGCAGCAACCGGTGACTGGCTCCTGTTCCTACACGCCGACACGGTGCTGGCAGCTGGTTGGGCCGATGTTGTCCGCGCGTTTATAGACCGGCCGGCCGCAAACGAGCAGGCAGGATATTTCACCTTCGTGCTCGACGACCCATCACCACAGGCGCGCCGTATCGAACGTCTTGTCCGCTGGCGCAATCGGGTGTTTGCGTTGCCCTATGGCGATCAAGGGTTGCTGCTGCATAAATCGCTTTTCCGGCGCATTGGCGGATATCGATCCTATCCATTGATGGAGGACGTCGATATCGTCCGCCGGCTTGGCAGGCAACGTCTGAGACCACTTGACGGGGAGGCAATCACCTCGGCCGTCCGGTATCGCGCCGATGGGTATTGGCGCCGCCCAGCCCGGAACCTGTTTTGCCTTGGACTTTACTATCTCGGCATATCACCCAAGACGATCCGGCGAATATACGAATGAGACAACGACATCTGATCGTCTTCGCCAAGCCACCTCGGATCGGCCGAGCGAAGCGTCGACTTGCCGCAGACATCGGCACGACAGATGCGATCCGGTTTTATAGGTCCACCTTGGCGGCGACGCTCCGGCGTCTCGGTGGGGCCCCCCACTGGCACACTTGGCTGTTCGTCGACAAAGGTGACGCCCGGTGGCCAAGAGGAATATCGCGGCATAGGCAAACGTCTGGAAATCTCGGAACCCGGATGGAGAAAGCTCTGCGGTCAATGCCGCCAGGGCCCGTGGTGCTTATCGGTTCCGATATTCCGGATGCCCGCCCGGACGACGTGCGCGCCGCATTTCGCATCCTCGAAAACAGGCATGCCGTCTTCGGTCCCGCAACAGATGGCGGCTACTGGTTGGTCGGTCTAGCGCATGCGCGAGCGGCGCCCAGGCTATTCGAGAGCGTTCGATGGTCGACTGAACATGCACTCGCAGATACGCTCCGTAATATCTCGAGACCGCGCGGCTATCGCCTCGCACCAGTGCGCGGAGATATTGATGACGGAGTCGCCTTCCTCCGTTGGCGCGAAGAATCGGACCGCTAGCAGACACCGCGATTGGCCCTCGACAGACGGCCCGGCTTACCCGATGAAAGCCCCACCATCGTCATCGAGCAGATGTATAAGCGCCGGCCAAGCTAAGAAAGCCAAATTGTTAGATTCGTTGCATGCCGGTCCCGTCGCCTTCGTTGTCGCTAACTTATTTAATGCCGGTTCGGCACGAATCGTCGCCGGCCTTGGGTTTGAGACCGCCGCAACCTCGAGTGGCGGTTTCGCGGCGACGCTTGGATGAAAGGATGGTCGAATTACTCACGCAGAAGCCCTGTCGGATGCGCGTGCGGTGCTGGAGCCAACCGATCTGCCGACATCGGCCGGTCTTGAGAACGGTTTAGGCAACACTCCGGAGGCTATTACAGAAACCATGCGCGGGGCGGCTCAAGCCGGCATCGTCGGGTTCACGTTCGAAGGCGCGACCAAAGACAAAGATCAACCGATCTATCTCTTCGATACAACCCTCGAAAGGATTTAAGCCGGTGTTGAGGCAGCGCGATCTCTCGGCTTTGATCTCAAACTTACGGGACAGTGCAATAATTTTCTGCGCGGGAAACCGGATCTCAACGATACGATTCGGCACACGGAGGCCTATAAGGAAGCCGGTGCAACGATGTTGATGGCATCGGGTCTCTTGGACCTCGGCTCCGTACGCGCCGTCTGCGAAGCGGTATCGCAACCATTCAATCTCATGGTCAGCCTCCCCGGGAAGTTGTTCTCTGTTGCCGGGCTGGAAGCCGTTGGGGTCCGACACATCAGTCTGGCGACATCGCTATATCGAGCGGCAATCAGTGCAATGGTCGCTGCGGCGGAAGAAGTTCGCGACCACCGT
>MDSX01033967.1_pt1 | contig 19259 bp, 21 predicted proteins | sample 811141 | NCBI WGS metagenome assembly MDSX01 (sample SAMN05326642, study PRJNA326480) | marine metagenome | isolation source: seawater | place: Atlantic Ocean: South East | collected 2010 | reverse complement strand
ACTTTCATTATCTACTCTTCAAGAATTTGATGAAGTACATGATGTCAATGTTATACATGCTTGGGGCATGACTGAAATGAGCCCATTAGGTACAACAAATGTTCCTACTCCCGCTATGGATAACATGAGCAAAGAAGAAAAGTATGCAGTTCAATTGAAACAAGGAAAGCCAATCTATGGGGTTGAACTCAAAGTCGTTGATGATATGGGAATTGAGCTTCCTAAGGATGGTGAATCACAAGGTCATTTAATGGTAAGAGGACCATGGATTCTTAAAAAGTACTTCAAAGCAGAAAAAGACGCTGTTGATAAGGATGGTTGGTTTGATACTGGTGATATTTCAGTTCTAGATCAAGACGGTTATATGACTATTAAGGATAGAGCTAAAGATGTTATAAAATCTGGAGGAGAGTGGATAAGCTCTATTGATTTAGAGAATGCAGCTTTTGGACATCCTGAAATTGCAGAAGCATGTGTTGTAGGGATTCCTCATCCTAAATGGGACGAGAGACCAATGCTATTTGTAGTTACTAATGATGGTGAGCCTATTGAAAAGGAAAGTATTCTAGAATTTCTTGGATCAAAAGTAGCTAAATGGTGGCTGCCAGATGAAATAATTTTCTTGAAAGAGCTTCCTCATGGCGCAACTGGAAAGCTTCAAAAATTTGAATTAAGAGATGAATATAATAATTACTATATGGAGAAATAAATGCTTAAAATCGTCAAACCATCAGAAATAGAATCTGCTATAGGTTCAGAAATTGGAACTTCAGAGTGGGTAACAATTGATCAAGATATGATAGATAAATTTGCAGAAGCAACAATGGATAATCAATTTATTCATGTTGATCCTGAGCAAGCAGCACCTATATTTGGATCGACTATTGCTCATGGCTTCCTTTCTCTTTCATTGGTAGCTGGAATACCGTTTAAGCAAGGAATGGGTTTAGTTATAGAAGGAACAAAGATGGGACTAAATTATGGACTTGATAAAGTAAGATTTTTAAGTCCAGTCCCTGTTAATTCTGAAGTAAGAATAATAATGAAGTGCTTAGATATAACTGAAAAAAATGCTAATCAATACTTAATGAAAACTGAAGTGACTATGGAGATAAAGGGTGTTGAGAAGCCAGCTTATGTAGCAGTTACTCTAAGTATGTTTGTAATCTAGTTAGTTCTTTAGCCTAGAAGTTTTTTAAGTAACTCGTTTACACTCTGAGGGTTTGCTTTACCTTGAGTTTCCTTCATTACTTGCCCAACAAAGAAGCCAAATAGCTTATCTTTGCCTCCTTTATATGCCTCAACTTGCCCTGGATTATCTTCTATGATTTTGATGGCTATAGTTTCTAGGATTGATTCATCTTGAATCTGAACTAAGCCCTTCTCAGTAATAATTTTATCAACATCATCTCCAGACTTCCAAACCTCTTCTAGAACCGATTTAGCAATCTTTCCAGATATAGTTTTATCTGAAATTCTTTCAATAAGTTTTGCAAAATTAACTGAGGTTAATTTAGAATCTTCAATATCAATATTGTCTTTGTTAAGAAGGGCGCTAACGTCTCCAACAAGCCAATTAGCTACTAATCTTGAATCACTTGTTTTGGAGCAAGCTTCTTCAAACATATTTGCCATAGTCTTGGATGATGAAATTATTTTTGCTTCAGATTCCTCTAATTTTGATTCAGAAATGTATCTTTTTTCCTTTTGATCAGGAAGCTCTGGAAGATTTTGTTTAATATCATTTAATTCTTCATCAGTTATGACTACTGGCAATAGATCAGGACAAGGAAAATATCTATAGTCATTAGCTTCTTCTTTAGACCTCATAGACCTAGTCTCATTTTTTATACTGTCATATAGACGAGTTTCCTGAACTACAGATTTTCCAGATTCAATAACCCTGATCTGTCTTTCTATCTCAAAATTAATAGCTTTTTCAATAAATTTAAAAGAATTTAAATTTTTTATTTCGGCTCTTGTTCCTAATTCTCTCTCTTCAGTTTTTTTCATTGATACATTAACATCGCATCTCATAGACCCTTGAGCCATAATGCCATCACAGATATCTAAAAAAGTTACAAGCTGTTTGACTGCTTTAAAATAAGCAACTGCTTCTTTGGCATTAGATATTTCTGGCTCAGAAACTATTTCTAATAAAGGGGTTCCAGCCCTATTTAAATCAACTCCTGTTTCTCCTTCAAAAAGATCATGAATAGACTTACCAGCATCTTCTTCCAAATGAGCCCTGGTAATATTAATAATTTTCTCTTCACCCTCAACCAATATTTTTATTGAGCCCTTGCCAACAATCGGCATAGCCATTTGTGTAATTTGATAACCTTTAGGTAGATCTGGATAGAAATAATTTTTCCTATCGAATGAAGATGTTTGATTAATTTCTGCATTAGTTGCTAATCCGAACCGAATAGCTTTATAGAAAGCATCTTTATTAGCAACAGGCAATACCCCTGGAAGACCCATATCAATAAGATCTACATGAGTATTTGGTTCTGCACCAAATCCTGTTGAACCCCCAGAAAAAAGTTTAGATTCAGTTGATAGTTGAACATGAATTTCTAATCCTATAACAGTTTCCCAACTCATTAGTTGATCTCCCCATCAGGTCTTTTTAGATGCCAGTCTGTTGAAATCTGAAAATTATGAGCAACCTGAAGCAATTTACTTTCTTGTAAAAAGTTACCTATCAATTGAAGTCCTATAGGTTTGTTATCTTCCATTCCATTGGGAATAGATAATGCAGGCAAACCAGCTAAATTTGCTGGGATAGTAAATAAATCCTCTAGATACATTTGTATTGGGTCATCACCTTTGGATCCAGCACTAAACGCCGCACCTCTTGTAGTTGGCGACATAATGACATCTACTTTCTCAAAAGCACTATCGAAATCATTTTTAATTAGTCTTCTTACTTGTTGAGCTTTTTTATAATATGCATCATAAAATCCTGCAGAAAGAACATAAGAGCCTATTAAAATTCTTCTTTTTACTTCATCTCCAAATCCCTCAGACCTTGTTCTTATATAGAGATCTTCCAAATTTTTTGGATCTTCACATCTTCTGCCAAATTTAACCCCATCAAACCTTGATAGATTCGATGAGCACTCAGCAGGTGCAACCACATAATAAGTAGGTACAGACAATGAAATATTTGGCAATGATATTTCAATAAATTTTGCTCCAAGAGATTCATAATGCTTCTTAGATTCTTCAAAAACTTTAACAACATTGGCATCAAGCATAGACAAGTCAAACTATTTAACAATTCCTATTTTTAAACCTTTTATCGAAGTTGAAAGATCAGAAGTAAAATCAGGAATTTCTTCATCAAGAGAAGTGGTATCTTTTGTGTCATGTGAACACATCTCATTTAGCATGATGGCACAATCTTCCGCCGTTCTTGCCATAGGTCCGGCTTGGTCAAGACTTGAAGCAAAAGCTATCATTCCCCATCTTGATATTCTTCCATATGTTGGTTTAAGGCCAGTTATTCCGCAAAGTGATGCTGGCTGTCTAATAGATCCACCTGTGTCTGTTCCTGTTGCTGCAGGGACTATGCCAGCGGCTACTGCAGCAGCAGAGCCACCCGAACTGCCTCCTGGTACTAAATCATTTCCCCAAGGATTTACGACATTTCCAAAGAAGCTAGTCTCGTTAGACGAACCCATTGCAAATTCATCCATATTTGTTTTACCTATTGATATACATCCTGCATTTTCTAAATTCTCTATAACTGTTGCAGAATAGGGAGGTATAAAATTAGAAAGCATATTTGAGCCACAAGTAGTTCTTAAGTCTTTAGTGCAAAAAAGATCTTTTTGAGCTATTGGAATACCAGCTAGTGATGCAGAAGATATATTTTTATCAAGGTCTTCAGCTTTTTTTATAGCATCATCCTCATTTAATGTAATAAATGCATTTAAATGACTGTTTGATTTAATTAATGAATACGTTTCAGAAATTAATTCTTTATTTGAAATATCATTATTTTTGAGCATGATTGAAAGCTCTTTAATGGTTTTATATTGAATGCTCATTCAACAACTCTGGGAACTAAAAAGTAATCTTCATTTGATTTTGGCGATCTTTCTAAAAAAATTTCTTTTCTATTTGCAGCAGTAGCTTTATCAGTTCTAGTTTTAGCAGTTTTTTCAAGCGGACTAGTTAAAGGATCAATGCCATCTACATCAGCATTTTCAAGCTGATCAACGAATTTGATAATATTTTCAAGATCTTTGGTTATTTTATCCTCATTCTTCTCATTTAAAGCAAGTCTTGATAGGTAAGCTATAGTTGTAACTGTTTTCTTGTCCATATATAGGATATTATTATAAATTAGTTGAGGGATATTAACTCAACTTAATAATTATTTACATATATTTTAGGGAATCGCGTGGAATTCAACATTTTTAAGACGATCAGAGGCTATTTTTCAAACGATCTTTCAATAGATTTAGGAACAGCAAATACACTCATTTATACAAAAGATGTAGGTATTGTGCTGGATGAGCCTTCAGTTGTTGCTATTAGAGAAGCTAGAGGTCAAAAAACAGTAGTAGCTGTAGGAACTGAAGCTAAAAAAATGCTTGGAAGAACACCAGGCAATATAAAAGCAATTCGACCATTATCTGAAGGTGTTATAGCTGATTTCCAAGTAACAGAAAAAATGCTGCAGCATTTTATAGCACAAGTTCATGAACAGAGATTTATTAAACCAAGCCCAAGAGTTTTAGTTTGTGTTCCATGCAGGTCCACTCAAGTAGAAAGAAGAGCAATAAGAGAATCGGTTTTAGGAGCTGGAGCTAGAGATGTTAAATTGATTGAAGAACCAATGGCAGCTGCAATTGGAGCTGGATTGCCTGTTGAAGAAGCTAGTGGAAATATGGTTGTAGATATTGGTGGTGGAACATCTGAAATAGCAATACTTTCATTGAATGGTGTGGTTTATTCTGAATCAGTAAAAATTGGTGGCGATAAGATGGATCAGTCTATCACTTCTTGGATAAGAAGAAATTATGGCTGTGTAATAGGAGAATCAACAGCTGAAAAGATAAAATATACTATTGGTTGCGCGACAGCAGAATCAGAAAAATTAGAAATGTCCATAACGGGTAGAAATCTTGCTGAAGGTATCCCTGAAACTTTTACAATTAACAGTGAGCAAATATTTGATGCAATGAAAGATCCCTTATATGGAATAGTAAGGGCAATTAGAAATGCACTTGAATTATCACCGCCCGAATTAGCTGCAGATATCGCAGAACGAGGAATTGTCTTAACTGGTGGTGGTGCATTAATGAGAGACTTAGATAAGCTCATATCAAGCTCAACAGGTATTCCAGTAATTGTTGCTGAAGATCCTTTAACATGTGTTGCTAGGGGTGGAGGGCAAGCTCTTGAGATAATGGATAAGTATAATATTGACCTTCTTTCTTCAGAGTAATAATTATGGCGAGGACAGCGCCTACTTCTGGATCAAAACTTCTATTTATCTTATGCCTACTTTTAGGATCACTCTTCCTTTATCTTGATATTAATTATAAGAGTTTTGATAGCGTTAAAAATTATTATCAATCCTTTAAAATCTCATCATCATATCTATTAAGAAAAGTAACAGTTGATCCTTTTATATACATTCACAATGTAACTTCTAAAAAATCTGACTTATTAACACAAAACAAAAAACTTCAACAAGAATTAGATGAAAGCTATCTATCAAATTTTTTAATTTCAAGAGAAACCAAAATTTTTCTGAATGATGAATCCATAAAAGCATTCACCTCAAAATTCAATATTAATAAAATTTTCTATCCTGCAAAGATCAAGTCCTTTGATACAGATAAGTACTTTTGTTGTGATCAGCACAGGATGTTTATCGAAGTAATAGATATTAAGGAAAAAAGTCTTATTGGTAGTTCGGTAATTAATGGTTCTGGAATAGTAGGTCAAATAATTTATGATCAAAAATATCAAGAAGTTTTATTACTAACTGATACTTCTCATTCATTACCTATTGAATCTAATGATTTTTTTTGTAATGCAAAAGGAAGTGGTAGGCCAGGAATTATTTATTGTAAGTATAGTAATTTAATATGGCCAACAAAAATAAAAAAAGGACAGAGATTTTATTCCTCTGGAATGGGCGGGATCTATCCAAAAGGTATCCTGGTTGGTAATGTAAGAGAGATTCGAAGCATAGATGGAACCAATATCGAATTTGATATTCAACTTACTGCTGATCCAATTGCTGAAAACACTTTAGGAGTTTTAGAGAATCAATGAATCAAATTAACCCAATAAAATTTTTAGCAATTTTATTTTTATCAAATTTTTTTGAATCTTATACTGCACCAGTATTAATTGGAATATTGGTAAGTCTGCCAATAACTTTTTTAGTTTTTAGTTTTATTATTTATAGATCAAAAAATAATACGAATGCTTTATATGCTTTTGGTATTGGGTTGTATATTGATTTAATTTCTAATACTTTTTTTGGACTCAATGGAATTTTATTTTGTTTAATTACTTATGTAATTAACAGCTACTCAAATACCTTTAAATTATTCTCATATCTTCAAGTCTGTATCTTTTTTGGTGTTGCTTCTTTGTTTTATATTGGATTTTCAAACTTATTTATATCAATCGAAAATTACTCCTATCTTGTCCTATTCGTTAGCCTTTTTTTCAACACCATTTTGTTTTTAATCTTAACCGCAAGTCAGTTTTATTTCCCCAATAATAGGCTTTAAATTTTTTAATGAGTAGCTTAAAAAAAATATTAAAGTATTTTCTAATATTATCTGCTCTCTTGTTTGTCTTAATAGTAGGAATTTATAATCTTGTTGTTTTAAAGCCTTCGTTTGCAATTAAATTTATTGATAAGGTATTTCTACCAGAATATTCAATACAAATAGAATCAATTGACTCAAACAATAATTTGCTAAGCCCTAATTTTATTTTTGAAAAGATTAATATTGTAGATAATAAAAAAAATAACATTATCTCTCTTCCAAGTTTGAGAATAGGCATAAATCTATTTCATTCACTCGCAAGCAATCGTTTAGTTCTATCTATCTTAGAAGTAGATTCTTTTGAATTAAAAGGCAGTCAATCCGATACTGAATTTAAGCCTTTTTTTCTTTTAGGAAAAAAATTAAAAATAAATAATGAAGCCCTTAAAGTATCTGCAGAATCCTATGAGATTCTTTTTTCAAAAACAGATACTAAAATTATTCTTGTTAATGGAAAAGTAAATTTAGTACCTTATAAAAAAATTGAAGTTTTTGTAAATAATTTGTCTAAAAAAATATACTATTCGAGCAAACACAAACTTAATAGCAAAAATTTAAGAGAAGCTAAACTGTTCGACTTTAGTTCATTCTCTGAATATAAAATTAATTTAAACTTGAGCTCAAAGGGCGTATTTGACTATCAAAACTCAAAATTAATAAGATTCAATAAGCTTCATTTTGATAAATCAAAACTTGTAAATAAATCAGGATTCATTATAGAAAATATTGAATCAAAAGTATTTTCTGATATAAATAGCTCTCTTCATGGTGTTTTTTCATCGAGTATTCCAGATCAAAAAATAAAAGGTTCACTCTCATTCAATCAAGATAAAGATTTATACGTCAGATCCAGTTTGTTTATTGATTTAACAGATATTATTTCATCAAATCAATATTTCAATGCTCAAGGTAAAGAATTATTTGAGTTTATTTATAAAGTATCAAATGGAAAATCATCAATGCAGCTGAATACGGATTTATTAAGAACTGAGATATCTTCACCAATTGAGTATTTTAAAAAAGATAAAAAATCATCTTTGCAAACATCAATATATATAGCTGATATGAGTAAACCATCATATGATTTAAAAAATAATCTTTTTAAAGCATTTATAGACCATAAAAATTTTGGATACTTCTCTTATGGTAAATTTTTTGATTCTGAGATTATTTTAAATTCTTATAATGATGGTTTTTATATATATCTAGATTTAGATAGAATAAATTTTGAAGATTTTATTTCTATTCCATCCTCATCAAACGGTTCTTCCAATCTAAAACTAATTAAGGCAAGAGTAACTGAGTTTAGTTTGTTCAATAATAAGTATGAAAATCAAATTTTTAATATCTTTTTTGATAAAGAATTTATTAAGACTGAGATTTTAGGAAAAAATTTGAACGGGACTATTGATATGGATGCTACTAATTTTATAAAAATTAAATTAGAGAATACTAAGTTTAAAAATATAAGTTTAAAAAATAACTCAATTAGCTCTAATCTTAATAATTATAATATGAGATTTATTGGAGAAAATATTCGAATTGATGAAGATTATTTTAATAGTATAGATTTTTATTTACTTAAAAATGAGAGTTTAACTACTTTTGACAATATAAAAGTTGTAAGTAATGGTCTGAATATTGGGCCAAACAGCTCTGATGAAAAAGCTTATATAAGTTATAACAGTGAGATTGACTTATATAAAATTAAAGGCTTATTTGAAATAGATAACTCTAAAGATAATTTTGACAATATTACTTCATATGACTTTAACTTCCTAAAAACTGATCTCAATATCCAATGGAATAATTTAACTAAAATCTTAAACTTAGAAGGGCGTTTAAATTTCCTTGTGAAAGATCTAAGTCTTGATAGAGATTTGCCAAATTCGACATTTCTTAGGACTCTCAGCATATTAAATCTCAACGCAATAATTGAAAGTGTTAACAAAAATTCAATTTCTAATAATGCTAATGTTCTCAGAATTAACAGGGCTGAAGGAGAAATTTATGCAAGCAAGAATAGAGGCCTCATTACTTCTCCGATTATTCTAGAAACAGATGAGGCAAGTATGAATTGGACCGGCGAAGTTCTAAAAAACCTTAATGGTGAAATGCAAGACCTCAATTTAGATTTAGCTATGAGATTAAAAATTTCTGAAAATATTCCTTGGTATGCTGCAATTTTTGGTGGCATACCAGCATTAGCAAGTGGCATAGTTTTAGAAAATATCTTTGAAGATACTTTGGATAATGTTTCTACTTTAAATTTTGATGTATATGGGACAGTTGAAGAGCCAAAGTTAAAAAGACTAAATTAAGAAAATTGTCGCAAGTCCAAGAAACGAAAGAAAACCAACAACATCTGTCACTGTAGTAACTACAACACTCCCTGCTATAGCTGGATCCTGTTTTAAGCGCCTAAGAATAAGAGGCACAAATACTCCGGCAATGACAGAACTTATTAGATTTATAATCAATGCACATGATATGAGAACAGCTAAAACAATCTCCCCAAACCAAAAATAAGTAGCACATCCTACAAGAATCGAAAGAACAATCCCATTTAGAATAGATACCGCAAGTTCTCTTTTAAGTAACCACCTTAGATTTGATGAGTTAATTTGCTCAAGTGTCAGTCCCCTTAGAACTATAGTTAAAGTTTGAGTTGCTGCAACACCTCCCATGCTTGCAACTATAGGCATTAGAATTGCTAAATAAACTATTTGCTCAAGGACGTCTTGAAAGAGATTTATTGTCATAGATGCAATAAAAGCAGTCAAAAGATTCATACTCAGCCAAAAAACTCTACTTTTAGCAGCTCTACCTGGGGGAGCAAATGTATCCTCAGCAACACCAGCCATACCAAGGAAATTTTGATCAGCATCCTCTCTAATTACATCAACTACATCATCGATAGTAATCCTTCCAAGGAGTTTTCCTGATTGATCAATAACTGCTGATGAAATTAGATCATTTCTTTCAAATATTATTGCCACTTCCTTATCATCTTGTTCTACTAAAAGGGGTATAACATCAGTTTCCATTATCTCTCTGACAGTCATTGTTGATTCACTTGTAATAATCTTACTAATAGATAATTCCCCAACATATTGATCATCTTTATTTACTACAAATATCTTATCTGTGTTTTCTGGAAGCTCTTCTTGACCTCTCAAGTAACTTATAACAACCTCAATTGAATGACTAGGCCTTACACTTATTACATCAGTATTTAAGAGCCCGCCTGCAGTATTATCAGGATATGTGAGTCCCAACTCTATCCTTTGTCGATCCCTTAATGACATTTTAGAAAGAATATAATTCATTCTCTCTTTTGGTAGATTTTGAAGAATATCTACAATTTCATCAAGTTCTAACTCTTTAACCGCTTCAGTTAATTCCTCATTTGATATATTTGATAATAAATCTTGTTGAATTTCTTCACCTAGATCAGCTAATACATCTCCTTCCTCATTAGTTTCAAGAAGTGAAAAAAGTAATTCTCGTTGCTTAGGAGGTGAAGATTCTAGTGCGTGGGCAATTTCAGGAGAAGACATTTTATTGAGCAATCTTTTAATCTGATTTAAAGAAAGATTAGATGAGTCATCTAATATAATTTTTAGATTATCTTTGTTATCTTCGACGTCCATTCATTAATTCTACATTAAAGCTAAAAGAAGTTATCTATTTCTCGATGAGGGAATGCTAAGTCTTTTTCTATATTTTGTTATTGTTCTTCTGGCAAGATTAAATCCTCTTTTATTAAGCTCGGTAGCTATTTTATTATCACTTTTTGGAACCTTTTCTTTTTTAATAATACTATCAATTAATTGCATTAATTGAAGAGGTGTAATGTTTCTAGTTTTTGAAACTGATGATACAAGAAGACTCTTTAAGGAGATTATCCCTTTGGGAGTATCTATATATTTTGATCTTAGTATTCTTGAAACAGTAGAGGGATGAATGCCAAGCTCTTCAGCCAGATCCTTGCTAGTAAGTGGATTAAGTTTTAATGGGTTTTCTTCAAAAAAAGATATTTGTTTCTTACAAATTAATTCACCAACACTTTCAACTGTTTCATTCCTCTTTCTTACTGATGAAAGAAGCCATTTAGCATCTTGAATTTTTTCAGATAATTTTTTATTTGGATTTTTTTTGAGCTCGAGAGCTGTCTGACTTATTAACTTCTCATCAATTTTTATTTTAGGAAAATCTTTTTCCACAAAGTCAACTTGCAATGAGTCATATTCAAAATGTATTTTTAAATCTGGAACTACATAGCTTATTTCTTTGAAGTTAAGACCAGGACTTAAATCACATGACTTAATCTCATAAATAGCAGTATTAATATCTAGCTCATTCTCACCTAGTTTTAATAAATCTTGTTTTATTCCTTCAATATTATCTGAAAGATTATCAAATAGTATTTTATGGCAAAGAAGCTTAGTTTGAATGGGTAAATCCCTCTTATCAATCTGTATTCTTATACATTCCTTGAAATTTCTATATCCAATACCACTAGGCTCTAAATTTTGAATAATATTTTTTAAAACTAACTCTATACTCTCAAAATTTGAACCAAAGTTAGCAAGAGGTATAAGATCTTCTATTTCATCTACTAGTTGGCCAGATTCGTCTAAAGAATCAATTAATATTAAGGCTATATTTTTAACTTTTGATTCAAGTTTTAAATCATTCACCTGATTAATTAATGATTCTCTTAGAGTTTCGGTAACAGCAATATTAAAATCAAATTCGTTACTATTAAATGAGAAATCTTCATCTATAATATTTTCTGAATCTTCCATCTCAATAAATGGATTAATTTCTATCTCTTTTTCTATTTTTTGAACCAGCTCATATCTAGATAATTGCAAAAGATCAATTGATTTTTTGAGAAGTGGAGTAATAGATACTTTTTGTTTTTGCTTGAACTCTTTTAAAAGTGATATAGCCATAAATACTTAACTATACATATTTCCTAAATACACTTTTTTTACAATATCATTATTTATTAGCTCATTTTTAGGACCTTGAGCTATTATTGCGCCATTGTTTATAACAATAGCTTTATCGCATATTTCAAGAGCTTCTCTTACGTTATGGTCTGTAATTAAAATACCAATTTTCTTTTCTTTAAGTGAGGTTAGAACACTTTTTATCTCTTCAATTGCCATTGGGTCTATCCCAGCAAATGGTTCATCTAGTAATATTACTTTAGGCTCAGCGGCGAGTGTTCTTGCAATTTCAACTTTCCTTCTTTGACCTCCAGATAGTTGTCTTCCTTTCAAATTTAGAATATTCGATAAATTAAACTCTTCTATTGATCTTTCAATAAAATTATCAATTTGTACCTTATCAATAAAAGAAATCTCAGCAAGCCCTAGTAAATTTTGGTAAACAGTCAAATTTTGAAATATAGATGGCTCTTGAGGTAGATACTTAATTCCCATTTTTGATCTTCTGTGCATTGGTAATCTTGAAATATCTTGCTTGTCAAAATGAATATGACCTTGATCAAGTTTAATCAAACCTGCAATTAAATAAAATGTTGTTGTTTTTCCAGCACCATTAGGACCTAAGAGACCATTTATAGTTCCCTCTTGGATATCAAAACTAATATCATCTACAATTTTTTTCCCTTTTATAGATTTTTTTAAGTTGTGAAGTGAAAGCATTTTAGTTCTTACTCATCGGATGAAATTTTGCCATTTTGCGGATTAAATATTATTACATTTGATGAAATACTTAAATTGTCATAATTCATAGTGGCATTACCAGATAGTTGAATCTTATTATTATCAAAGAAGATAATTTTTGAAGCTTGGCCAGAAAATTTTTTATCTTTTGATTTGGAGTTAATTAAAGATGGATTCCCACTTAAAGTAATTATTTTTTTTATATTACTGTAAATAGCGCTATCGGCCTTTATTACTAATTCACCAGTATCGATATTCACCTTTTCTTTAAAAAAAACCTCATCTGCATCTTTCATTATTTCGATTGATATAGAGTTAATAACCAGATTTTTATTTATCGTTAACTCATTAGTAAATGCCTTTATAGAAAAAATACAAATAAAGAAAACAAGTACTTTAAATTTTAACAATTATAAAATCCTTGCCTGAATCAAGTCATGCATAGACAGTATTCCAACATTTTTACCATTTTCCATAACTACAAGGGTAAATATTTTATTTTTTTCCATTATTTCAGCAGCATCAATAGCTAAAGTCTCAGATTTAATTGTCTTGAATTTTTTTGTCATCACTTCTTTAATCATAGTTTTATTGATATCAAGCCTTTCATTTAGACACCTTCTCAAATCACCATCAGTAAAAATACCAATAACCTCCGATTTATTTTTTACAAGTGTAATTCCAAGTCCCTTATCAGTAATTTCAATCAATGCTTTAGATAAAAGGGTATTAGGACTGACAATTGGAATATTCTTACCTTTGTGCATTATGTGCTGTGCTTGAGTTATTAATTTCTTACCCAATTTTCCTGCGGGATGAGAGCTAGCAAAATCATTTTTAGTAAAGCCCTTTGATTCTAATAATGCTATTGCAAGAGCGTCACCAAATGCTAAAGCGCATGTAGTAGATGACGTTGGCGCAAGATCAAGAGGGCAAGCCTCTTCATGAGACTTAATTATAATTGGAAGATCCGATGCTTTTGAAATTGTTGATTTTTTATTACTTGTGAGAGATGCGATCTTGAAAGAAAGTCTTTTTAGAGATGGCAGTATATTAATAATTTCATCTGTTTCACCGGAATTTGATATCAATAAAACAATATCATTTTTTTCGATCAACCCCATATCTCCATGAGCAGCTTCTGTAGGATGAATAAAGATAGATCCTGTTCCAGTGCTAGAGAGCGTTGCTGAGATTTTTTGAGCTATATGTCCAGATTTACCAACACCCATAATAATGAATTTCCCTTCATTAAATCTAATGTCATCACATAATAAATTAAAGTTCTTATCAAGTTGAGTCGACAGCCCTTTAATTGAATCAGATTCGATTTTAAAAGTTCTCTTCGCAGAGGCTATATAATTAAATTTTTTCATATATTTACTGAATTTTTATTATCTTCTAAATGCTATAATAGAACAATGTTAGCCACACACAAATATTATTTCTTCATTGTTCTTTTGTTGCTAGGTTCTCCTAAAATATTTTCTGAAGAAAATCCTCATATCTTTATAGATCAGAATGCTCAACTTATGGTTCAGGTACTTATTGAGAATAAGAACCTATTTCTAGAAGATAGAGAAGAGTATGAAAATAAGATTAAAGAAATATTTGAACCGATGATTGATTTTAAAAGAGTCGCTGCAAGTGTAATGGGAAGAAAATACTATACAGCTTCATCAAAAAAACAAAGAGAAGATTTTATTGGAATTTTCAGAGATTCTCTTCTGGATACTTATGCAGAAACACTTGCTCAATGGGAAAATCAAGCAATAGTTACAATATTTCCTGATAATAACGAGTATAGAAGTTTAAGGAGTATCGAAGTAAAACAAATACTTAATACCGGTAACAGTAAATATCCAATTTCTTATAAACTAAGAAAAAATACTAATAATAATGAATGGATGATCGTTAATATTATTGTCAATGGAGTTAATCTTGGACTAACATTTAGAAATCAGTTTCAAGCTTTAGCAAATAATAATAATGGAGACATTAAAAAAACTTTAAACGGCTGGGTTTCAGATGCCGGAGATGCAGGTATAAGTGGATAAGGAAATCATAAAAGATATAATTTTAAAAGAAATACCAGGTGCATCTTGTCAATTTGAAGGCGATTCTTGTAACTTCAAATTGATAGTTTCTTCTCCAAAGTTTGAAGGCATGACTTTAATAAATCAACATAAAGCAGTCCTAGGGCCTCTTAAAGAGAAATTTGAATCTGGTGCACTGCATGCTTTAAGCCTAGAAACTAAAATAGGCTAAAAAGTGGAAAAATTATTAATAAAAGGTGGAAATACCCTAAACGGTTCTGTAAATTGTTCTGGTGCAAAAAATGCAGCATTACCAATGATTGCTGCAACAATATTGTGTTCAGATAACGTAATCTTAAAAAACCTTCCATACCTTCAAGATATTACTACTATGTTTGAACTATTAGGATCAATGGGTTCTAAAATTCTTCTTAATGAAAATATGGATTTCACAATCTCTTCAAATGAATTAGAAGATACAGAAGCTAGATATGAACTCGTAAAGACCATGCGTGCATCGATTTTAGTTCTTGGGCCTCTGGTTGCAAGGTATGGTAAAGCTAGAATTGCATTACCTGGTGGCTGTGCAATAGGCTCTAGACCAGTAAATTTTCATTTAGACGCCTTGCAGCAATTGGGAGCAAAAATAGAACTTAAGAATGGTTATATTGAAGCAACTGCTGAAAAACTAATAGGCACAAAAATAAAGTTTGATGGAGTAACTGTAACAGGGACTGAAAATATAATGATGGCAGCATGTTTGGCTAAAGGCACTAGTTATCTTACTAATGTTGCCAAAGAGCCAGAAATAGAAGATCTGGCTGAATTACTTAATAAGATGGGAGCCAAAATCAAAGGTGCTGGAAGTGATGAAATTATTATTGAGGGAGTATCTGAGCTTCATGGAACAATTTTTAATATTCCTGCTGATAGAATTGAAGCGGGAACATATTTAGTTGCAGCTGCAGTCACAGGAGGTAAGGTATGTGTTAATGGTATTAATCCTAGTCGCCTTAAAAAAGTTTTAGAAAAACTTGAAGAAACAGGTGCAGAAATTACCACTGAAGAAAATTCCATAACGCTTTCTATGAATGTTAAAAAACCTAAACCTGTAGATATCACAACGGCTCCCTTTCCTGAATTTCCAACAGATATGCAAGCACAGTTTTCAGTAATAAATGCAATAGCAGATGGAACCTCAAATATATATGAGACAGTCTTTGAGAACCGATTCATGCATATTCAAGAATTAAATAGAATGGGTTGCGATATTGAAATTAATGGAAATCAAGCAATTGTTAAAGGGGTGAATACCATATATGGCGCAGAAGTTATGGCAACTGATTTGCGAGCATCAGCAAGTTTAATTCTTGCTGGTTTATGTGCTGAAGGTCAAACTATAGTTGATAGGATTTATCATATAGATAGGGGATATGAAAGAATTGAGGAAAAGCTTAATTATTTGGGTGCCAACATTATAAGATTACCTAGTTAGGATCTTTTATTTGAGCAGGAATTTCAACTAACTTATATTCGTTATTTTTTGTAAGAAGTTTTAACTTAATATCATCACCTAATGTCGCAAATCTTAATGATTTAGTTAAATTATTCCATGAACCTGAATCTTTATTAATTTCAACAATAATATCATTAGCCCTGACTCCCTTTTCATAAAGAGGACCTAATTGATCTATTTCGATAATTTGGAGACCATTTAAAATAACGTTATTTATATTTATTCTTACACTCGTTACCCTAAAATTACCAATCCACATTGTTCTTACTTTTCCATATTCAATAAGTTCAGATGCAATCTGCACTACTTTATTTGACGGTATTGCAAATCCTAAACCTTGATAAGCTCCAGTCCGTGAAAATATTTTTGTATTGATACCCACCAAATTACCATTTTCATTTATCAAAGCACCGCCTGAATTACCTGGATTAATAGCAGCATCTGTCTGAATTAACTCTAAATATGGATTACCATAATCTCTTCCAGTTGCGCTAATAATTCCTGTAGAGACTGAAATTCCAATTCCATAGGGATTTCCAATTGCCAGAACTTTATCACCTACTTTTAAATTTTGACTATCAGCTATATTTATAGGCTTTAAATCCATTTCTGTTGATATCTTTAGAACAGCGATGTCAGCATCTCTATCGACACCAACAACTTTAACATCGAAGGCTTCGCCATCTTTAAGACGAATTTTTACAAATTTACTTCCAGAAATAATATGAAAGTTAGTAACGATATAGCCATCTTTAGAAAATATGACTCCAGAACCAATCTGCGAAGGGTTGCTATTAGAAATACTTCTTTGATATGAGAGAACAGTAACAACAGAAGAGATAGATTTTTCAGATGCTGATACAAATTTATTGTTATCATAAGACAAATATAACCAAGTAGAAAATACAGTTATTGAAATTACTATTAAATAGTTGATTTTGGTTGCTTTTATAAATTTCATAAAATTAATGATTCAAAATATCATCGATGATCTAAAAAACCAAGGAATTCAACCTGATTTGGTTCAATTCGAACTTATTAAGAGCTTGGTTGAAAATTACTCTCCCAAAAAAAAATTGTTTAGTATTTTTGGCAAGACTACTAAATCAAATTCTTTTAATAATGGCTTCTACGTTTGGGGTGATGTTGGAAGGGGTAAAACAATGCTACTAAAAACTTTTATTCAAAATATCGAAAAAAGAAAAGGAGTATTTCACTACATAGATTTAATGCAAGATATACATGATCAACTTTCTGCATTATCAGGAAAAAAGAATCCCCTCAACATTATTACAAAATCATATGTTAAAAAATATGATGTTATTTTTATTGATGAGTTTCAGGTTGAAGATGTTGCTGATGCGATGATTATCGGCAATTTAGTGAATCATTTGATTCAAGAGGGCATCCAAATGTTCATAACATCAAATGCACACCCAAATGATTTATATAAAAATGGTCTTCAGCGCCAAAAGTTTATTGAGTCCATGAGTATTATTGAAAAAAGTTTAAAAGTTTATGAATTAAAAGGATTGATAGATTATAGAACTAGAAATATATATAAATTTGATCATTCTAATGCCAAGATAATCTATAAAGATAAAGATATTTTGGGCCTAATCAAAGTTAATTTTGATAATGATAGTATTGATAAATCATTTAAAGTTAACTCAAGAAAATTTAATTGCAAGGGTGCATCCAAAGAGTTTTTATGGATATCTCATAAAGAATTTTTTAAACAACCTACAGGCTCAAAAGATTTTATAGAAATTTGCAAAAATTATGATTGGATATTCTTAAATGAATTTATAGAATGTGATGATAACCAAGCTGATATTATAAGGAGATTTATTTCTTTCATTGATATATGTTACAGAGAGAAAATGAAAATTAAATTTTTCTTTAATGAAACCCAAATAGACAGCTTATATCAAGGAAATAGATTGCAGATCTTATGGGATAGATGCTTAAGCAGGTTGAATGAAATGCAAACAATAGAGTATTTAGAGAGTAATTAATTTTAATATTTATGCAGTTAAATATTGCTAATTCTTGTTCTAAACATTAATATTCGCATCTTACAAAAATATGACTATGAAAACGTTCTCACTAAAAAAAGAAAATGTCGAAAGACAATGGTATGTAATTGATGCTTCAGATAAAATTTTGGGCAGAGTTGCAACTAAAATTGCTGATAGAATTAGAGGAAAAGATAAGCCAACCTTCACTCCTCATACAGACGGTGGTGATTATGTTGTAGTTATAAATGCTGACAAGATAAAAGTTACTGGCGCAAAATTTACTGACAAAAAATATTATACTCACTCTCTATATCCTGGTGGACTTAAAACGAAAACTTTCAAAGAAATGAATGAAAGGTTCCCCGAAAGAATTATTGAAGAAGCTGTTAAAGGTATGCTGCCTAAGAATAAATTGGGTAAGTCCATGATAAAAAAGCTCAAAGTATTTAGTGGACCTAATCATGAACATGAATCACAACAACCAATTGAATGGAATCCAACAATATGACATCAGAAATTCATTACGCGACAGGTAGAAGAAAAACTTCATCTGCCAGAGTTTATTTATCCTCCGGTAAGGGAGAGATATCTGTTAATGATAAAAAACTAGATGTTTATTTTGGAAGAAAAGTTGCACAGATGTTAGTAATGCAGCCAATTGAAATGACAGAACTAACAGGCAAGCTTGATATAAATGTAAAAGTTAAAGGTGGTGGTAGTTTTGGTCAAGCAGGAGCCATTAGACATGGGATTTCTAGAGCGCTTATTTCTTTTGATGAAGAGTTAAGACCACAACTAAAAAAAGCTGGATTACTTACTAGAGACTCTAGAAAAGTAGAAAGAAAGAAACCTGGTTTAGTAAAGGCTAGGAAAAGCAAACAGTTTTCAAAACGTTAATTTTTTTCAGATTTTTTCTCCAAAATTAGTGGTATAATCTGCTAGTTTTTTATTAGTACAATCACAAGCACACAAAGGGCTAATGCAAGAAAAAGACAATACAAGAAGGAAAGTCCTTATAGGTTTAACTAGCGCAGTAACATTGTCTGGTATTCCGTTTGCTGCAACTCCATTTATAGCTGCCTGGAACCCAAGTGCGAGAGCAAAAGCTGCAGGAGCATCTGTGAAGCTTGACGTTTCAAAAATGCAATATGGTCAGCAAATTCAAGTTGCGT
>MDSX01007729.1_pt1 | contig 19262 bp, 5 predicted proteins | sample 811141 | NCBI WGS metagenome assembly MDSX01 (sample SAMN05326642, study PRJNA326480) | marine metagenome | isolation source: seawater | place: Atlantic Ocean: South East | collected 2010 | reverse complement strand
TCCAGAGGATCGTTTGATCCTGATAATACTAGCCATTTAGAAATTTCCCCCGTTAATGTTTAAATTTTGTTCCGTTCCAGGTGTTAATTCATTAGTAGCATCCCATTTTTGAGTTGCAGCATTATAAACTAAGACCATTCCATTTAACAGAGTCGAAGCACTGACATCGCTGAGTTCAGCAAGAGATAATCCCTGAGCACCAGCAAGTGAGGAAACAACCTTCACAGCATTATGTTGCCCAACTCTTACCTTGATGTCTGCCATTTATGTAACCAATTCAGAATCTATATATTTATTTATATGTTTCTATGTTATCTGCTTAGTTAAATTTTTAAGTAGTTGTTTGATTTCATTAATATCTTCCTTCATTTTATCCAATTCTGCTCGTTCATCACTCTTTTTATTTCTAGCAGAAACATAAGAACTATAAGCATTATTATCAACGCTTAATATAGCACCTGTATTTTCATCACGAAATAGGTTTTTATGACCTTCAACTGGTATCATGCTTTTATTTTTTTAAGTGGATCTATACCTGGTGGATTTATCTGAGGAGAATTAAAATACTCTTTATTTAACTTGTCCTGATAATTCTGCATTTCTTTAGGTCCTACATCTTTTCTTTTTGCTTTTTTCTGAACACCATATATCCATTTAAAGATATGAGGCATATCTAAATGATCTGGATGAGGTATACCCTTTCTCTTTAACTGATGCCCAGAAGACCCAAATCTAGTAATAGCATTGGCTGCTTCTTCTAAAAATTGTTTGAAATTTTTCATTATGCTAAGGCAATTGCTCTAAAGTCTTTAAGTCTAATAGGAACACATTCGTTAGTAGATGTCATTACAATCTTAATTGTAAATCCACTAAATTGTTCTAGATCATTAGCAGTGAATTGATATTCAGAAAAATCATCTTGACCATTCTTTTTAACTAAAGCATCTGACCTACCATCATTTAATCCAAGATCAATAATTTGATCACCATAACCATCACCATCAGTATCAATTAGATTTTTATATCCAGGAAATGCTCTGTATGTTGATGATACTTCGCTTGAATCCGCAGTAAATAATCTATAATAAACTCTGAAATCTGCTTGTGGTCTAACATTGGCAGCAACAAATACCTTAATTGAAGTTGCTGGTTGCTTTAAGTTAACTTTCTTAGAAATAAACATTGAACCATGTGGATCTCCAATTATTCCATTTGTTTGATCATCAGAGGCATAGTTATCTGCACCTATTGGATCATTTATCTTATTTCTTCCTAAAACAAACGTAGCATTTTGTACATCTAACACAGGAGATAAATTTTTATCATTTGAAGTCATATCAACTTTCAATGAAAGAGATTTACTCTTAGGTAAAGTTTCTAATCTTTCAGATTCATTAATTTTAGAAGCAGATAATCTAGGAGTTGGGAAGAATGTAGTTTCATTTAAAATTGTAGGTTCAAATCCTTGATCAATAAATGATACCTCATTTCCATTAGCACTTGTTCCACTTACTGTTCTAAAGGAAGAATTAACACGAGTTATACCAGGTGTAATCACATTAAACTTAGCAGAAGCATTACTAAACTGATGGTTTTGTGATATACCAACATTAGGTCCACCAACTGCTTTTTCATCAGTAAAGTTTAATTGATTTTTTCCTGCTAGTCGATTACCAGTACCTCTACTGATTTCTAAGAAATAATTATCAATATTAGTACTATTTCTTAAAGTCTGATTTGATGGTATATCGTGAGTAGTATTAATCTTAACCAAAGGCATACCATTAATTTCATATGTCTGAATACTATCTCCATCTGAATGAGAAAGAGCAGTTGATCCTTCAGCACCTCTAGCAGAGAAACTTAATTTATCAACACCGATAAGATAAGAAACAATTTCTCCATTTATAAGTGCTTCGCCTCTATCTGTAGTAATACCAGCAAATTTAGAGAATGATGAGGTACTAGCAACGGCAACTTCTGTACCAGTTGCTGATAAATCCGCAGTAATAGTTGTCTTAACAGTATCGGGTTCAACATTTGTAATTCTAACTTTATTATTAGAACCATGATGACCATGATTGTACTGGATAACTTCTATTACATTTCCTGAGTTAATATCATCTGTGACAACAGAATCAGATGTAACTTTAGCACTATTTCCTAAAAGTGTTCTAGTATCATTCGCTGCCCCATAATGAATAATAGTGTCATTAGTAACAAATTTTTCACCTTGTACATCTGTAAGGAATAGTGTGTCAAGATCATCCTTAATATCTGTTACTACAAATCTAGCACCATTTCCTTTTTCCAGTGATTGACCAGCAGATAGAACATTATCAACAGTTAATATTTCACCAACAACAAATCCAGATCCACCAGCAGTTACAACACTAACTGCTGTAACTTTTCCAGTTGTATTATTTACAGCAAAAGTTGCTCTAGCACCAGTTCCGCTACCAGTGACTGAAGTTAAATATCCTGCAGTAATATTACCAGTACCACCAGTTCTAAAATAACCTGATCCACCAGATAATAGTTTTAAACCTATAGGGGTGGCCATAATTGGAGCACCTCTATCTTCGATTACACCAGTGATACTATTATCTTCCTCGTCAGTAATTAAACCACTACTAATTTTTCTACCTATTGGTAAAAGTGCTGATTCGGTTTCAGTAATATTTCCAACACCAAATTTTAATTTTCTTGGTAAAGTTCTAATAGGATTGGTATGTAAACTAGAAGTATTAATATTACCAGGTTCAATTGGTGTGTTATAAAATGTTGTAGTTCCTGATGGTACAAATTCTGCTTTTCTAAGAGTAAACTTAAGGTCTTGATATTGGCTTGGTGTCCAAATTGTACCATTTTGAGATTTGAATAAACTACCACCAATATATTGTTTAGTAACAACACCAAACTGAGAATCACTTGTACTTGCAGGTAATCCACTAGGAGGAGTAACACTCTTTTGACCCATAGTAGCAACCCACATCTCATATTCATCAGATCCAGGTGATAAGAATACAAGAGCATATTCCTTACCAGATTCTAAGTAAACTGGTGATGGGAATTTAACAGTAGTTGCTACAGTAGCATCAACTGAAGTATTAATATTATTTGGATTTAATGAAGTCTGAGCAAAATCTTGAACAAGGAAACTTGTAGGTGTTCCTAATTCAACTTCTCTAAGTTCAATAAAAACTTTAGCATTTGGGTCTTTCTTAAAGAAATAAACGTCAAATGAAGTTAAGAATGCCCCAGTTTCATCCACAGTAAATGTCTGTGCCAAAGGATCCCTGTAAGGTGCTTCTACTCTTACTGTAGATGATTCCTGGTTTATGTTAATAGTAGTTGTAGTTTCATTTGGTTTCTGTGCTGGTGGGGGTGGATTTCTAACTCCAACTGTACTTGTGGTCTGAGTTAAAATAGTACCTGTTCCACTAAATGTTCCTGTAGCATCACTAGCAAGAGCAGTACTTCCTGGTGGTACAAATTCCCCAGTAGTATTAGCAGTTATTCTAAATGTCTTTCTTCCAGTATAGAATAATACAGATGGTGGTGGTGTTACATGTGGATCTCTAAAGAAGAATGCTCCTAAAACATCACCCCAATTATCAGACATTAAATCTACATTGGTTACAGTAGCTTCAGTTCCAGTCTCTTCTCCAATTAATTTTGCACCCTTAACAACATAACCAAAATAATTTGATCCATTTGCCAAAGCACTAACATCACAGTTAAACAATAATGATGTTGATGAATATGTCTCAGCAGGTCCAATTCTAGATTTATCAAAAGGATCTACTGTATATTTTTCAACGACTACTGAAGGTGATCCCAATCCAGCAGCAAATTCTGGTCTACTAGTATCTCCAAATTTATGATTAGGTGCTTGTGCCTTAACATACCCTATTTGGGTAGTTCCATTCATAACCTTAACATTTTCACCAACTTTGAAACCTTGAGTTCCTGCTATGGTTGAAATTTCAATTATCTTAGGGAAGATATCAGGTACACCACTATCTAACTTGTGAATATGCTTTGTAAATGGTTTTAAACCATTAGCAGCAAAATATACATTTCTAGATCTCATGAAAGTATCACTTTCTCCAGAAATCTTCACACTTTCAACATAATCAAATTCTTGATTGTCACCAGTCATTTGATTGGTGAAACTAGTTTCTACTGTTTGTGTTGTAGTTGTAGTAGTTGTTGTGGTGGTATCAATATGATTTCCATCAAACATTCCATGTGTTGCAGGATCATCTTCTCCAGGATCAATCTCTTCACTAGTTACAGTGACATCTGTTGATGTTACTGTGTTATCAGAAACAACATTAGATATTGTATTCCAAGTATTACCAGTTGATTCTACCCTATTATTATCAATATAAATTGTTCTTGTCCAGTTATCTGATGGTGGATCTAATTGAATAGCACCAACATATGTAATAACATTAAATGGGTTAATATTTTCAACACCAGATGCCTGTGGTTGATTGATCCATTCTACTTCATCATATTTAAGTGTTATTAGATCACCAGTCTTTTGGCAATTTGGATCTAAAAGATTCAAATTGGATGACATATCAGCAGTATCAACATTAATTCCAGGATTAAGTCCCAATTCTGCCTTCATTGACCAGAAATCAACCGCACTAATTAATTCATTGTTAACTATATCTACATCACATCTAGATACATCTTCAGTTTTACTAGTAAATCTAATAAAATCTCTATTTTTAAAGTCATTAGCAACAAAACCAGTCTTAAATCTATCAATACCATCAGCATCCTTAACTTGAAGTGATTTTGTATCTAATTCGAGAGCAGTTAATGAAGTCATTACTTCAAGGTTGGAAATCCTCTTTTCAAGTTTTCCAATATCCCTCATAGTAAATCTTCTATTATCATATAATTTAATCTTAGGTCCTTTAATAGGATCATAAAGATATGGTGGATATGTTATTTGAGCGATCTCCATAGAGTCACCAACTTCAGTTGGAGGTGCTGGTTTATCAGCAGAAACACCCTTTATTAATTTTACTTGCTCATTTTTATTAATTACTAATTTATCAATTCTAGGTAAGTAGTAACTATATCCAACAACAGAACTCTCATCAGGAGTGATTATGTATCTAGTTGTTGTATCAAATATTCTATGACTATACGCAAACGGTGATTTTGCATTTCCTGCAGGAAAATCTGCTGGATCAAATTTTTTAACCCTTGGTCTGAAGTCAAGGACATCGCTTGCCCTATTTCCAGCTATTGCTGGCATATCATTCGTATATCTATCCTTATTATAAGAGTTTACAGTGAAGAAATCACCACTACTATTATCAGCAACTTCATAATTATCAAAAATAATCAATAATCTCTTAGATGGTTTTGTAGAATTACCTGTTCTAACAATTCTAGAATAATCTGAAAATTGTTTTCTATGTCCCTTATCTAAATTGTAGTTTGAAGTTCTATCAACATAACTACCAGGAATTATCTTCTGTGCTACAGAACTTATATTTGAATCTTTAAATGTTACTGTTTCACCCTTTACAAAGTTATTATCATTTAGATAAACATACTCTATAACTGTACCAGACTTTCTATTAACTATCTGACCAATTGCTCTACTTGTTTCACCTACAATTTGTTCTCCAACAAAACTTTTAGTATCTAAATCTAAACCAGAAACAAATTCCAAACCATCCAAAGTTGGAGTTAGTTTATTAGTAGATTCGTAAATACCAAGAACTTTAGCAACATCAGGAACATTTAATGATATTTCTTTATCCTCAACACGTAATCCATAAGCATTACTTTGAGTTAGTCCTGAATTTTCTGTGGATACAGAAATAGTATTTGTTACTTCAATCTGACTACTTCTAATATAATTTTTTGTTCTACTAGCAAGACCTAATTTCTTTAAAGTAACATTAACATCTGCCTTTGTATTTTGAGCTTTTGTTAACCCAGTAAAGGTAATATTAGCACCACCATTAGTGATAGTTACTTGATCTGATTTTAAAGTTTCTATAGAACCATCATCATAATGAATCGAATATCTTTCGGCATCAAATGGTTCAAAATATGCTGTAGTAATTCCTAATCCACCACCTTCACCAGAAGATTCTATTGCTGCTTGAGCACTAATTGTTATTGCTTTAGATGCATTAACTGTAAGACCTTTTACTTGACGACCAACAACTAAAGTAGAATTGGCAAGATCGAGTGTAGATACATTTTTCTTAGGTAACTTACTGTATAAACCAGAACGATTTAAATTTATTATCTTAGGAGACATTACAGAAAATGTCGATTCAGCTTTTGCTCCACCACTTAATACAGTACCAGAACATAAATCTGAAATGTCCTCTTCAGCAGATAAAGTTAACTGTACACCATCTGGTGCTATAGTAGAAACTCTATTAAACTTTGGATCATCAGTACCAGCTACTGAATATGATATTATACTATCTGTTTTTATACCAACTTGACCAGAAAATCTTCTGTTCGCACATTTAGCAGTATTATCCTCAACATTAAGTTGATCAGTTTTAGAAAAATTAGGTAAAGTTCTTGGATATAAAACAGAATCAGCACTAAATGCTGTTTCTAAAGCACCAATATCCTTTGGTTGATGCACAGATTTTATATCATCTAATGTATAAGTAGTAACTTTTTCAACAGAAGCTGTTGATGTATTAACACCCACAGTACTGGTTTTCTCATTAAATACTATAGTTTCACCATCTACAAATTGTCCAGTAGTTTGTATAACATTTATTTCATTTGTATTTGGATGATCTTCAACATAACCTATAGCACCACTACTCATACCTCTTACTCTAGATCCAGAAGGTGCTAAAGTTTCTGATTGGTATGTTAAACCACCTTGCCCAGATTTTATTTGAAGAACAGTATATGTTTGAACATCATATAAGAAAAGATCCCATTCAGTTGTAGCACCCTTATAGGTATCGTCTGTAGGAGCATAAGAATAAACTCTACCCTGTCCGACTACTGCAGCACCCACATCAGTTCTTGGTTCAAGAGCAGCGTTACTCCCCTTTCTCCTACTATAAAATGTAACAGTATTACCTACACCAACAGCACCAACTTTACCACCTAAACTAATATATGGAGTACCATAGGTATTATTAACTCTTAAAAGACTTCCCATTCTAAATGGAACTGTCTCTGCTTTTATATTTTTAGCATCTCTTGGTTTATCAACATCAAGAACTGTAGTACCAGGTAGAGGAACATCAAATCCTCTAACATATGCTTTACCTGGAGACAATTTTACACATATTTTATCTTCTGATGGATAATTACCTTCATCCGTCTTTTCATTAGATAAGAATAGTCCATTTGAACCAATCTCATCATTTAACGAATCTTGAACAGTAACATTAAATGGATCTATAGCATAGTTACCAGATTCATCATAAGTTCTCTTTGCAAGATACTTTCTTATTTCAGAATACTGAGTAGAGTTCTGTATCTTTTTAACTTCACCCTTTTTAACTCTAACTAATTCAACAAAATTGATATCATCAAAATCATCAAGTGCTTTTTTAGTTAACTTTGTGCTAATTTTAAATCTATCAGCACCAGGAGCAGCATAGTTTGTAAATCCTTTAGCATTATCATTTAATGTACTATCATCACTAGATGATATTATTTCTTCAACTATTTCAAATCCAACTCTATATGATGGTTTGTTTGAGTATGGTTCTAAAATAACTGTTGATTTTGGTACATCAACAAATGTGCCTCTTAGAAAATATACACCCTGATCAACACCAACAGCAGATCCAGTAGCTACTGGATTATCTGCAACTAATGTTAATACAGTATCTCCCGAATTTAATGTTGTATTTCCATAAGTAATGTTCTCTTCAAGTATCAATATTTCATTACTTGGAAAGAAATTACTTACACCATTAGAATCAGACTCAGTATATTTTACAAATATTGTAATTTCATCAACACCCTCTTTTGGTGGTAAAATATAATTTATAACTTTACCAACTATTTGTGAAGTTTGACCCTTTATTCTAGTTCCACCATTTGCTATTAAAGCATCAAGATATATGCTAACATCTATTCCCAAATGATCTGGGTTTACTTTACATGAAAAATATGTATTATCATAAGTAACAGATCCAGGTATAACCATAGATCCTTCTTTAAATATATGATTACCAAACTGTTCTACTTGATTCTGTAGAATTGACTGTAATCCCGATAATTCTCTTGCTTGAACTGGATATCCAGGTTTAAACAAAACCTTATAATAGTTCTTCGCCTTATCAAAATCATCGTAATAAGGACTTATATTTAAATTAGTCTTTTGGGGCATTTTACTTTAGAATTCCAGGATGATTTTAACGTCTTCTTTTTGTCGTAAATTACGAGCAATCAAAGGTCTATGGTCAATATAAACCAAATCCCCTGATCCTTTATTTATCTCTGATTGTGCGAACCCATCTACAAAGTTGGATCCCAGATCAATTTGCTTATTTCCAGTAGGATTAGTTGTAATCCCCGAATAACCATCATTAACATATGCCTTAAATCCAGAAGCTTGTCCTTCAATAACAGGACCAGACTCAAAGTCATAAAAACGACCAGAAGTTGATACTCCAATATAATCGGTTTGATCTTGAGTTGAACTATAATTTAAGGATCTATCAGTAAAATACTTTAGTACTTTTGTTGTGCTATCATAAGAAGCAACATATGCCTTTGCTATTTTAAGATCAGATCTCTTTTGTTCAATAACTTCACCAACTACAGGAGTTCCAGTAACTTTTTCAGTTGCTTGACTACTAGTTGGATTATCTTTAAAGATAATTGCCTTTAATGATGAAAATTGAGTTTGTGTAAATGGTGTAACACCATCAATTTGAGTTGGATTTTTTACTATACCAACTACAGCAAATTTAGTATCTGTTGGAAAATCTTTAGTAGAATCATCAAATCTTGCATAAATTAAAATCTTATCAGTTCCCAATTCTTGATAGATGTCATATCCATGACCTCTACTTGGGGGAATAATTGGAATTAATTTTGCCGATGATCCTGCTGCAGTATTATTAACAGAATCTAGATCAACCATTCCATAACTATATCCACTTCCACCTGAAGTAACAGTTACATTTGATATTTGACCAGCAGCATTTATATCAAGTCTTGCTTTAGCACCAGATCCGTCGCCAACAATATTGACTTCTTGATCTGTTAATGTTGAATAAGAACTACCTGCGTTATCAATGTAAACATGCTTAATTTGATTACTATTTACAGTAGAATCTCCATTTTCTCTAACTGCTCTTATTTGCGGTTCTGTTGTTGTATCCCAGTCGCTAGGAACGGCTATGTACTCAGTAGAATCAAATTTTATAATATCACTTGGAGAAACTGTAAATAAGTACTTCCAAATATATCCATCACCACTACTACCAGCTTTTGAAGGTTCTAAATCAGTGAACGTTGGTTCATCTAAAGAAACGTTACCTTTTGGATTTGTGCCTGTTGAACCATTACTGATACAAATATAGACTTTATAATCCTCATTCATTACATAATAATCAGCACCATATAATTTACTAGAGCTTTTTATAGGACTTGGATTCTCTATAGTATAATCATCCCTATAAATTTCATACCTATTACCAGACTTCCAATCAATCCGTCTAATAACTCTTCTTATATTCTTTGCTTGGATTTTTTTACCAAACATCATAACATCCCCGACATGGGAGTTACTAGAAAAACTGTCAAGGGGTACTGGAGTTTTACTCACATCATCCCAATTAGCATTTCTACCATATGCAGAGCTTACACCACCACCTATAGAGGCTGGTGTTGGATTCGGTAGACCAATAAAAACATAGTAGTTATTGTTTGCAACTGAATCTACAAAATTACTAGCATTAAGAATCCTAAATTGGTTTGTTACAATTGCTGGCATCTTAAATATACTTTTTTTCTTTATTTATAGACATTATATTACTTGAATTCTAAGAGCACCTGTATTACGCAATCCTTTAACAGAACCTTGTACATTATTTCTCCTTTGAATAGTTGGGAATGTGGACAATCCAGCATCAATTGTTAGACCAGTAACACCAATAGAAATTGGATTTGCTTCTCTAGTTGTTGCGTCACCATACAATCTACCCCAAGTAATTTTACCTAAAGAAGTTGTTACGCCAGTATTAGAAGGTAAATATTGACCAGTAGATGCTAATCCAACAACACTTGTTGTACTTAATATATTACATCTAATTTTAGCAATCTTATCACCAGCAACAGTGATTGAATGTACTTTGTAAATATTGTCCAAGAATGTTGTACCAATACCAACAAGAGAAGTATCGTGACTATCTACTGATGTAACACCATCACCTATTGATGTATCCTTAATTAAAATTGGATATCCAGACTGGAGTAAACTTGCTTGCTTACCATCAGTAACATTAAAGAAGAATTCAAGAGCAAGTGGATGTCCACCAGTTCCAACAGCAGTTCCTATACCAGTAATAATTCCAGTAAAACCTTGACCAAACTTAATTAAGTTAATATCTTCAGTCTGATAAGAAGGAGTCTCAATTATAATTTGAGGTGCTACATTATATCCTTGACCAGGATTTGTAATATCTAATGATGTTAAAGATCCATTTGTAATTACTGCTTCAGCAGTAGCAGTTACTCCCATACTAACAGTAGTAATTCCAGGACTTGATATCTTAACTGTAGGAAGACTTGTATAACCTTTACCACCATTAGCAATATTGTAAGTTGTAACTTCTGAATTAGCAGTACCAACATTATTTCCTAATCCTAAAGTAACATCAGCAGGAGCAAAATCTGGTTCTGCTGGCATCATAATAGTATCAACTGCGTCAACAGTAATATTATATCTCTGATGGCTAGGAAGACGAAGTGGTCCTTCCTCATAGAAGAAGATTTCAGCATCATCTACAAATATACCATCCTGTACACCAAGACCTATACCTGAAGTAGAACTAACATCAGATATAATTTTTGCTGTAGGATATACACAAGGTTCGATGGACTCTCTATCTTTATTGATTATCTCACCCTGAATAATCTTATCATCTTTTTGTCTAGACCAATCAACAGGTTTAAAGTCAATTTCATTAACACCTGGTCCAGTATAAATGTCAGTTTCAACTAAATCTGATGATAAAATCTCCTTGACTGTTCTATCTCTATTTTGAGATACTGTGTCTAATTCATTATGCAGTCTTATTCTTAAATCATCACCTGGTTTGATTGTTTCTTGAATATCAACTATTTCAACATCAATCCCTCTTTGACCAAGATAGAAGAATATATCAACCTGATCACCAGTATCTGGTGGTTCAGTAAATGTAAATGTAGCACCACCAGTAAATTGATAAGCAATACCAGGTGTTTGTAATACACCATTAACAAAGATTACCAATACGGAATTTAAATCAATATCGGCAGATAATACATCAGTCTCATCTTTTTCAAAACTCAATAATTGTCCATTAAAGAATAGTGGGAATCTCTTTCTAACATTATTTTGAAGATTTCTTATAGTATCAATGAAATCTATTTCACCGAATTGCCATGCTGAGAAGTAATCATTGAATATTTGAACAACTTCCAATTCAAATTCAGTTAAAGGTTCTTGTAACTCAGCAGATGTTACTAGATTAATTGGTTTTAATCTATCACCCACTTTAAATGAATGACCCTCTCTTGCTATTTTAAACTCTGAAATTTCAAATAAAGTTGAACCTATACCAACAGTGGTTTTAGCAGAACCTACATTTAAGTTAAGTAGTAAATTTTCACCAGTATCTGTAGTTTTTCCAATACCCAATCTAGAAACACCAGTAACAGGCATATTTTCATAAACAGGTTGTGGAACTATAATTTCTGGGTTGATATATCCAGAACCACCATTTTCAATAGTAAATTCTAAAGCACCACCAGTACCTGCAGGTGATGTACCAACATTTACAGTAAATTTCTTAGTTGTAAGAACACTCTCTACTCCAATAAATTCATTGTAAGTAGGATCAGTTGTTCTTGGATATAAATGATTAGTTGAATATTGATCTTTATTACACTGGAATACTAAAGATCCAATATCAAATTTAACTCTATTATTTGCCTTTTGAATATTATTAGGTAAAGATGATACAAATGTATGTGAGGATATATTTGTAGATGGTACAGAACTCAAAACTTGTATATCAAATTTATCCACAGTAGTATTTGATATTTGAACCCACTTATAATTAATAGGATCATTTCTTCTAGGATAACTATGTTCCGACTTGTAAGCATCTTGCTCACAAGTAAAGACTATAGAATCTTGAGCAATTTTCACATAATCCCCATCACTAAATCCATGAGCAGTAGTTGTAGTAACTGTCATAATACCAACTTGAGGATTATATACAGCACTCAAGGTTGATTTAACCTCAGAAGCAGTAAATCCGTGAACAGCAGATGTAGTAACTGTCATGATTCCTGTCTTAGGATCATAATCTGCTACATTTGTTGTAAATGGACCACCAACATCAGCAGTTAGATTTTCATACTGTGGAGGAATACCAACATCACATGTTATTTTTTGAGCAGTTACTGCAGTAATTGCTAAAGCAGTATTATATGCTGGATCAGTTGATCTTGGATAAGAATGATTAGATCCATGATTATCAGCATCACATGTAAATGTTAAAGCTTTAGGAGCAATGGTTACTGTATCACTAGTAGTGAAACTATGATTACCTATTGTTAATGTCAATAATCCAGTACCTGGAACATAAACAGCATTGTTAACATCTCTCTTAACACCACCCACATCAATAGCATTGCTTATAGCATCGACGAAAGTATGAGTACCAATAGAATTGATAAACTTATGTCTATTTGGAGCAACTATAGCAGTAACTACAGCACCTGTTCCACCACCACCGCCAGGACCAACATTAGTCAATAGGGTGTTTTGTGAGGCTGAAATTATAGGTAAGAATGTATCATATGCTGGATCAGTTGCTCTTGGATATGGATGAGTACCAATAAAATTATCTTTTGAACACTTGAATATTAAAGAATTCTCTTCAATCTTCAATGATTTAGTAGCAGTTACCGCATTTGGTATAGAAGATGCGTAAGTGTGAGTATATCCACCACCAGACTTAACAGCATTTGCTGTAGCACTAACAAATGTGTGAGCATCCGTGTTTGTTGAAGGTACAGTAGTTAATACCTGTAAAGTAATTGTAGTTGCAGTTACTGATTGTATTGGAATGGCAGTATTGTAATAAGGATCATTACCATTTGATCTTGGATATGCCTTTTCAGCAGCAGCACCAGTAGCACCATTATATCCACAACTAAAGGTAATTGACTCTTCTTCTAACCTAACACTTGTACCAGCCTTTAAACTATGAGCACCAATTTCAAGAACCATCAATCCTGTAGTAGGATCATATGTTGTACCAGTAGTTGGTGTATGTCCAACTAATGGACTTGTACCAACATTAACTTCAAACTGAGTAGCAGTAGCATTAGAAACTAATAGGAATTTACCTCTGGCTGGATCTGTAGATCTTGGATATACATGATCTGTACTATTATTATCCATAGTACACCTAAATGTAATCGCATTATCAGCAAATTTAACTTGCTCATTATTAATGAATACTCTTGGAGCAAATACTGCTCCAGCAGTAGCACTAACAAATGTATGAGGATCAGTATTTGTAGAAGGAGTTGTTGACAATACCTTTACAGTAATTGTTTTTTCGACTAAATCTACAGCAATAATATCTAAGAATGTATCATATGCTGGATCAGCACCTCCACCAGGATTACCTGTTCCAGATGATCTAGGATATGATTTTTGGGCAGCAGCACCAGTAGCACCACCAAATCCACAACTAAATGTGATTGAATTTGGTGCTAACTTAATTTTATCGTTGGTAGTCAATGTATGAGTACCAATCGTCAAAACCATATTACCTGTTGTTGGGTTATATGTAGCATCACTAACATCGTAATTTGAACCAGCACTAACAGTTAAAACACCTGTAGTAGCATTGTAAGAAGCAGTATTAATGTTTAAATCTTTTGCTGTTTCTATACCATGCTCTTCTGTTGTCAATAATAAATCTCCAGTTTCAGAATTATAATCTGCCTTCAGAGGTGTTAAATTCTGTCCCATAAATCCACCAGTGTATGCTGTAATAGCATCTGTACTAGCACTTATAAACTTATGAAGATAATTAATATCAGTAACACCAATAGAAACTGGTTCACGATATCCAGATCCTGGTGTCAATTCATCATAGAATGCGTATACATCACCGCCCTTCAGATAAGTATGAGGAATACTATTAATACCAACATTAACTTGGAAACTTCTTTCTGAAGATACACCAACTAATGGAAGAGATCTTTCATGATCTTGGAATATTGAAGTAGTAACTCCAACATAATTTAAACTAAGAACAGCATTTGGAGTAGCAGATACGAATGTATGTGCGTCTGTATTGGTCGGTGTTACACCAAACAATACATTTACCTTAAAGGTATTTGTAGTAACGTCAGAGACGTACATATACCTATCATAAGCAGGATCAGTCTTTCTAGGATATGCCTTTTCAGCAGCAGCACCAGTAGCACCATTATATCCACAACTAAAGGTAATTGACTCTTCTTCTAACTTAATTGCATCGCCATTATTAAGTCCATGATTAGCAATTGTTATTACCATATCACCTGTCGATGGATTGTATGTTGTACCAGTAGTAGGAGTACCAATCGCATAGGTTGGGCAGGTAAAGTGTAAACCTTCCAACTTAACAGTTTCTGGACTTTCTAGAGCAAATCCATGAACTTTATTAGTGGTAACAGTTATGATACCAGTTACAGCATCATAATGAGCAGTCTCAATACCAGATCCAATAGGACCTATCGAAGAAGCGATACTAACAACACTATCAATAACACCATTAGTTGAATTAGCTAAAAGTCTAGCACCAACTAAAGGAGCATATCCAACACCAGGAGTTGATCCCATAGAAACTATTAGACCACCTCTTGGTAATTGATTTTGATTAATATCAAATTCGGATTGTATTAACTGTCCGTTCTCAGAACTAATACCAGTAAAAGTAACGCTAGAAATTCCTGTAGTATCATTTGCTTCAATTTCATAATTATTACCTAAATTATTCAATGTTAATGGTGTTTGGAAAACTCCGTTAATGAATACAATTCCATTTCCAACACTAACTCCACTGGAAGTATTAGCACCACCAACAGTCAATGTATATGTTCTTCCTATTCCAGTAAATGAATCTGAAATATCATCAAATACCATATTGGTATCATAATTTGATCTTAAGAAAGTTCTTCCGTTATATTCTGCCTTAACATAAGGTATGTTTGTAGCATTTCTTCTTGCTCTTGTATTACCTTTAGGTGGACTTAAGAACCAAGCAGTACTATCAATAATGTTAAATGATCCCCTAAAGATTCTTACTTCAGCATTAGCAGCATGAGATACTTTTGCAGAACCTAAAGATCCTCTTGCTACTAGTACTTCAGGTATATCACCATCAGTTGAATTTATTGGAGAGAATGGAGTAGCACCTGTTAATGTTGTAAATCCAACTTGCTCCACTTTCATATATTCATTATCAATTTTAATTACATCTAAAGGTTGTACTGAACTAATACCACTTATAGCAAATTGATCTTTATTAAATGTATTTCCAATACCAATATTATTAGTTAAACTATGCTTTATAGAAGTATACGTAATTGGTTGCTGAACAATTCCATCAAGTCCAATGACAGTTTTACTCAAAACCTTAGTCATATTAAGTTTATGAGCATTACCAGATCCACTACTGGTTATCTCAATAGGAGTACCATTCTCAATATATTCTTTTCTACTAAAGAGTTGGAAAGAATCAGAATCCTTAACTTTAACAAATACTTTAGATGGCATTGTAGTAACTAAGTTACTATCAGCATCCAATGTAGCAGCAATACCTACAGAAACTGCTGGTACACCAATGAATGTAGATCCTGCAGCATATTCTATTTCTTCATTGGTATTAAAGAAATGATTTGGTATACTAAACGTAGTACCAGCACCAGCACTTGAAATAATTCTAGTGCTATCTGAGGGATTAAACTTCTTACTGTATACTGGAATTCCTTGATATGTTAGATTGAAATTAACTTTATTACCTCTTGTACCGTTTATTCCATCGTAAGATGATAATAAAAGATCTGAAGTTACTGGACCAAACTGTAATGGAGTTGGTTCATTGACAAAATCGTTAAATGTATATAATACTTCATTGAATGATTGAACTTCAATTAAACCACTAATAGAAGAATCTGGATAGAATATAAGATTAATATCATTAGATGTAGTTTCTGATCCAAATGTTCCTAATCCAGTCTGACTTCCAACATGTGGGTATTGAACAGTAACTGCGTCATTATTTTGATCATGTAAAAGAATTGGTTGATGTATAGCAAATTCTGATCCATAACTAACTTTTACAATTGAACGTACAGTACTGTCAATATCCCTGTCTATAGACGCTACAGTTACCCCTACACCAAGTGTAGTTGAATTATATGTTGATTCATATCTAGCACTTCTTTCTGCCCCTGCTGGTTGTCCTTCTAGGTTAAATCTGTATGTACCGATACCTGCTGTAGTGGTTCCTAAACCAACAATATTAGCACTTACTATTAAATCAGAATTTCTTTCATTAATACAATCAAACTTAATTACTCCACTATCATAACTAGCGGTCAAGAGTCCAACAGTTCCTTTATCAACTTGACTGAATGATACTTGAGATAAATCAGCATATAATTGTGATATTGATACCTCTTGTCCTTGAACATTAACTAATGCCTCAGTATAGTCCAATTCTCCAGTAACATTATCCTTTGAAACAACATTTGCGTAAAAAGCATTACAATCAGTTTCAGAAAATTCTCTAATAGTTGTAGTAGTAACTCCAATAGGAATAGCAGGTCTTCCTATTTCACTACCAACAAATCCAAGTTGATCAGTGCTTGCTAATGTTTGAACTTGGATTGGAGCAAGAGTTGGTTGATTTGTAGGACTAGTAGGATCTACGATTCTAAGTTTAGCAGTACTTGCATCAACAACATTTAGAATTTCAGTCCTATCAGCAACACCTGGTCCTGATAATGTAGTTCCTGCCCCAATAATAGGGATGGTATTGCCATTAATATCTTTAATTTCAATACCATTTACTCTCTTCTTAGATGTTAGGTCAAAATCATTAGTTGTTAAAGTATCTCCAGAAATACTACCACTAAATGTGGTTCTACCTACAGCAACAGAAACATTTGTACCAACTAACTCAACAGATCCAATATCTTTGACACCAGTTGAAGCAACATCAGTATTGAATGTGGTTTTTATTATTTTAATATCATGATCCTTATTAAATGCCTCAGTTGGAGTAAATTGTAGAGTTTTTCTATTAAAGAAATCTACATCTGCTTCAAAGTCTCCTAATCTAATACCAGTAAAGTCGGTTGTTTTTTCTAATAAGTAAGCATTATCAGTTGATGATAAAACAATTAAATCACTAACCTGAACATCAAAACTATCTGGATCAACTATCTGTACAAAATAACGAGCATAATTGGCATTTATTTCTTCAATTTCAGTAAATAAATCCTGACTTCCCTTACTAGAGAATCTACCACTAATATCATCATGTAATAATACTCTATTAGTTTTACACTTAGTATAATCAGTTAATTTTACATTTTGGAAATCAATAGTTTTAGAATTTCTATCTCTAGGATAAAAATCAATACCAAGATCAAAATTATTAACAGTATCAACTCTTCTCTCATTTACAACATCAAGAACCAAAGTTGGTGTTGTAAAGAATGTACTACCAATACCAACATTTATATTTGTTGTTAAAACAGTATCAGCAAAGTTTTTAAGACCTGAAGGATGTACTAACCTATTAACTGGATCTACAAAATCTTCCCAAGTCTTTTCACTCTGAATTGAATATGAAAGGTTTTGGAAATAGTCATTGTTTGGTATTACTTGGAAATCTTCACTTAACTTACCAATATTATCATTCCATCCAAGATTTTGTATACTTGAGAAATCTACGTTAAACTTTGCAGGACTTGAAATTACATCAATAACAGTAGCAGATGTTCCTGAACTTTCTCCAGTTATTCTGTCACCAGTAGTTAAATTATCAAGACCTTGTATTTTAATAAAATCTTCTCTAGATTCTTTTACAATAATATCTTTGATTACGAATGAATTTGCCTCTTTTACAAGAAGATTTTCACCTAAAGCAAAATCAGATCTCTTTTGGTTTGTTTCAAATGTAGGATAGTTATTACGATTTACAACATTTGCATAACCAGATTGATATGTCTTAGCAATTCCTGGATTTGTGGTTAATCCTACCAAATCAAATTCTAGAACATCTGGGTTTGCTGATGAATAAGAAGAAACTTTAAAGAACCTATAATCATAATTTGATGAATTATAACCATCACCAGAAATAGTAGTAACTCCAACAGAAGATGATTGCTGCGTTCCAATGCCAGCAGGATCCTCTCCAAAGAGTTGAATGCCTTCAACAAATATTTCATCATTAACAGCAAATGGAGGTGTTACATACCCATTAATAGGGGTTTCCATAACACATCTGACAAGAGTGCCATTAGTCGTCATTGAAACGATACCAATTCCATTTGAATTGTTAATAGCAATTACCCTATGATTTACAGAATTTAATCCTTTAATAGGTGCTATAACATTTACATCAGATATTGATTGATAAGGAGCAAAACATTCTAATGAAGTGGTATCAACAACTTCTTTACTTTCTGGATTAAACAGTATTAAATCTGGTGGATTTAGATAGTCTGTGCCACCATCAACAATAGTAATATTCTCAATTACATCCAAATCATCAACTCTAACGATTGGTGGTATATAAGCTTCTGGTCTTAATGTCTTATCAGAAGAATACTCAAACCCAATATCAATTATTCTAAGATTATTAACTCTTCCTATAGAAGTTGATAAAGCAACAATATTAGCATTTTCACCATTAACACTAGTAACTGAAGTAAATCCAGGTACACTCTTATAACTAAATCCTTCAGAGATTAATTTAATACTC
>MDSX01008903.1_pt1 | contig 19265 bp, 18 predicted proteins | sample 811141 | NCBI WGS metagenome assembly MDSX01 (sample SAMN05326642, study PRJNA326480) | marine metagenome | isolation source: seawater | place: Atlantic Ocean: South East | collected 2010 | reverse complement strand
TTGATTGATTTCTGATAACATTCCACACAAATGATATGTTTATCACAGATAATTGTATCGTAATAAACGAACATATTGATGGGTGTCACATTAATCTTACAATCTTCACACTCCATCCTTTCTTCTCTTCCTTCTCTTTCTTACATTCTCGGTTTCTGTTCTAAGTCAATTCTCAAGCCATTTTTCCAAATTTTTATATGCAATTAGTCTTGATTATGTCCTTGATTTTTTTTGAATGGGTTGACAATTTTTCATTCAAAAAGACGAACGATTTATCATATCTTTCGTTGAATTCTCGAATGGTTTTGTAATACTTTTCAGTGAATTCGTTCACAACGTCTCCGTTTGTGATTTGTTCTCCGTTTTTAGCGTCTATAGGATTATTTTCCCACTCATCCATATCCTATGGTTCTATTTTAATTTTGAAAGCAAATGTGTTTATATGTTTTAATTTTCTTTCAATTTTCTTTCAAAACATTTTCGACTCTTAGACCGACACCACAAAGTTCTTTTTTGAATAGATTAAACCCGTATGGTTGCTGAATCGAGACCTTACCAAATTTAGATTCTTCCTCAAAATAAGCACCATCTCCCTTTTCTATGTATGACTCTTTGACGAAACTTGATAAGCCATGGGCCAATAGGGCATCACGTTCCATCAATCCTATCTTCAAACCTCCGCCAGAAGAACGACCGCCCTTTGCTTGTTTAGTTGTTTCGTCTACACGCACATCACGTCCGACAGCGTATATTTTATCTTCGACTTGTTGTTTGAGACGTTTATAGTACACAATTCCAACCGCTGCATTCTCACAGGCTATTTCACCTGTTTCTCCTGAATATAGAGTTTCTTCAGAATATCTCTCGTCTCCCAGTATCTTTTCCATTTTCCCCTGAATATCATCGATTGCATTGAAAGGCGAAACTTCTGGAATGAACCCAAACTTTAATCCAATTCTTCCGACTAACAATTCGTAAAAATAGGCAAGCGTCATTCTTGAAGGGAACGAATGTGGATTGAACAAAATATCAGGAACGATACCGTCTTCTGTATGCGGCATTTCTTCATTTTCAAGTAAAATTCCAATCGTAGCTTTCTGAGCCTGTCTTGATGCAAATTTATCACCACAGATCGGGAACCGATTTTGCATTGTTGTGATTCTTGCAATTCTAGGTTCAGTATTCGACAAATATACCTTGGTAACCATGTCACCTTCATGCGCCTTACAAGTTAAGCTATTATCCTTTTTACCATTGATGGTTTCAATGTAAGAACCCACAAGAACGGTGTCACTCGTTATAACCGTCCCAACCTTTATGATACCATTCTTATCAAGTTTACTGTAATCATTCATACTATTTATTTTGATGTCCTTCATTTCAGAAACATTTCCAATATACACATTGCCGTGTTTTTGAAATCTTTGTATTTCTTCCCGTAAATCATACGATGAAATATACGATGACGAGAACATTCCACGCTCAACCGCGGATTTATTGAAGAAAACAGCATCCTCCTGATTGAAACCATTAAAACATCCAATCGCGACTACCAAATTGATTCCATATGGTGATGAGTCATTATTCAATTTTTTCATGAAACCCGTGGAAGTGAGTGGCTTTTGACCATAATGAATGAGTGATGCTGTTTGATCATACCTTTTTCTGTAATTTGATGCATACAAAGAAACCGAAGAACGAACTTGTGAGCAAGCATACCTATTACGAGCAAGTGGATTGTGTTCGAGAAATGGTAAAGACAACGCTGAAATTCCTAATTGACATGTTTTGGTAAGTTCTTTGAATCCAGTTTCAGTAGTGTCATATTTGACAACAATGTTTTTGATTTCTTCTGGATCGTAATATTCGCATCCTTTGCTAATAAGAAATTCCGGTGAAGACGAAAATTTTTCCAACTCGCTAAATTTATGATTGTCTTTTTTTGCTTTTTCACAGTTAATGATGGGCCTCAAAAAACGGCCACCATTCATGTTGATATTAATCTGTGTATTTTCTATATCCCAACATATAGATGATTGCCAATCGAGGATGTCATTATCATTCGTAGTCGTAGTATGACGAAGCTCCTTGAGTCTTTTGATTAATTTTTCCGGATCATTTGTGATAGAAATCCACTTACTGTTTACAAATACATTGTGATTGTGTCCGTTGAACTTTTCGATAGTATCATCGGAAATATCATGTGTATACTTTAGATCTTTGATAAATTCGATGATTTTAGATGCGTCTTTCTCTTCAGAAACGACACATGTGTGTGCGAAATGTTTAGATGTTCCCACTTTTATTCCATCCGGCACTTCGATTGAACATATGTAACCGAATTGTGATGTATGGAGGCGTCGTAAATCAAAAGTCCACATACCCGAATCAAGCGGTAAGTGAATGCGTCTTAAATGACTCACGGATTCTAAAAACGAATGTCTTCCGAAATCTTGTAATACGCCCTGATTACGTTTTCCTGAAGGGTTTTTACCCCACTTTCCTCTGAATGATTTCATAATATTCTCTTTGAATTGTGATGTATCTAAAAAATACTCCTTTTCTTTTTTAAATATGTCTATCAACTCTTTGACACTTTTGACCCTATTGTCTTCTAGATATGCATCGATGCGTTTTTTAATTGTGTCCTTCACAAATTCTTCAAAAAAATCACGAAACATTTCTATTATAATTGAACCGGGTAATCGTACCTTCTTGTTTGCTAAATCTTCACGGTCGGTCTTTTCCTTTAATCCTAGTTTCACTAACAGGATATCTCTAACCATCAAAGACAAAAACATACCTTTTCGGCGAAGGTTTAGATGATATTCATAGGAACTGTCATTCATAGTCTCATCATTCATATGAGGTAAAAAGTACTTTCGCAAAAGATAGTATATTTTACCGAGACGACTTCTTGTGTATTGATCCGTTTCATTGCTTCTTGCTTTCTTATCAGTATAAAAACTTAACCACTTCAATGCAGTGTTCTGATCAAAGATCCGATTTGCTTCTAGAAAACTTGGTTTGAGTTCTTCAAAAATTTTATTTGCGATTTCTGTTTCAAAGCCGCCACAAATACTTTTGAGAATATCTTTGTCATTTTCAAATCCTAGTGCACGATATAAGACAATGAGTGGCATTTCTCCGGTGAAATATGGAATTTTTACTTGAATTTCGTTTTTCTTGGTATCTAAGTACAAAATTAAGGTCTCGGGTCTTCGTGTATCATCAATACTAGATTGTATTGAAGAACGGTATTCCGTTTTATCACTTAGTTTCTTGATTGAATTTATAATTAAATTTTTCTTCTGATCTTCTTGTGATACAATTACTTTCTCGTTTCCTCCTATGATAAAGTAACCTCCGCGCTCAATGTTTGATTCTCCATTTTGAATCAAATCGTCCTCTGTCTTATCTCTTAGGAGGCAAAGAGACGAATGCAGCATTATTGGCATATCAACAAGTTCAAGATCGTATGTTTCGTCCTCATCATTCTTGATTCCATTGTGCTCGAATTTTACATGGATCTTCGTTTTGATTTTACTTGAATACGTCTTACCATCTAGTCTAGCTTCGTTCGGAAGCATAGTGGGTTTTTCGATAGAACACCTTTCATCAAACGAAATCTGGATTTTCGTACCCTTGTTTTCGCCTTTTAAAACATTAACTTTCGCATTGTTCACAATCTTGTGTAATTGCGAATTCATAAATGTATCGAACGAATCATGGTTATGATTAACAAAATTTTTAACCTCGTTGTTCATATTATTAGTATTATGAAACAAAAAAGTATCGGGATAAAGTGCACGTTTATACTATTTCGACAATCTCCGCAAATTTTTCAGTGTTCATTTGATGTGTCAAAATGAACTGAGGAATAGTTGGTGCCGTTGTTGTCAAAGTATCAAGCTTCATTCTGACCTCTGTCAAAAAAACATCAGCTTGAACTCGAAATGCCTTTTTCTTAAACATTTCAGAATCTATGAAAGTAGATAACTCTGCATATCTACAAGAGTGATTGAAATGTTTTTCCTTCCGAGAGGCGAACGAAAAAAAGCTGTCAACGCCTGACAGCAAAGCAACGGACACGAAGGATGCCATATTCACATACTTTATCCAGTTTGTCTCTGCAAATACGGCTGAGATCGGGGCCATCGTAACCGGCAACAATATACTCGGTAATCCCCATTTTTGTCGGAGTTTTTTATAGTAGTAGCCAGACCTATCATGCATTTTTTGGTTTTTCTTTATATCTTTGTTCCATTTTTCTATCAGTTCTTCAATTTTTTTCGTCCATGGTTGTTCTATACGATCTACATCTTTCGATTTTTCATCAGAACAGTCTGTATTATACGAGTCATTTTCATAGGAATCTGTCTCTTCATTGATATCATCTCTTGACTTTTGTATGATATTCTTTTTGAATTTCGCAGCCGTAATAGTGTTAGATGTTTGTAATCCCTTTGTGAATTCAGCAAATGATGTCATTAACCATAATCCTATATATTATATATATATAATTGGGGAAACTATTCAGACGCATAATTTAAATACATTACAAATACCAGAATTTTCAGTTCTTTTCTCAATTCTGACAATTTCACCAATCTTTAGATTTATATATCTAGCAATGACATCGTCCTTTGAAATCTTTGGAATACGCTCTATGTCACATATGTGTAGCGAATCACACAAATCTTTCTTGAAGTTTTCATCAGTTTTCATGCGAATGTGCTTAGAATACATTGAGTGTTTCGTAGGATTTACCATCAAATTCTTTAATTGGTAGAATACGATATCTAGACCATACTTTTTTTCAAACGTTTTAATAGAATTGATGATTGAAGGAGTAATTGAATCAATCGTTATAATTGATAACGTGATTGATTTGTCAGTTTGTCTGTAATTATCTTCAATTAATTTTGTGAGGATCTTTTGATTGACTCTAGGCACGTTCACACAGTATGTGAAAATGTCCATTTCTTGAGTATTCGAAACTTCAATTGTATTGACATTACTCTTTAGGAACTCATCCGATTTTTTCGATGAAATCTTGAAATGACGATACTTAAGCAATTCCAACACATTTTCTTTCGATTTATAAATGATTGGATTCATGACATATGCTTTTATATAAGTGTTAATATTTTTCAGCAATCATTTTTCATTTTTTTATATGTGTTAATACTAATTATAAAAATTATGAGAAACAAAATGAATGTCAAAAACCTTGAACAATCACTTGTTAAGGCTATGCCCGATGTAGTCACATATTCGATTTTCGCTTTTTTACTTGGTGCGTTTCTTGAAAATCTGATGCCTGAACTGAAGAACCAACAAAAGATATCGTTAATATTCGAAATATTAGCCCAGTTGTTTGTAGTCGTTTTTTCGTTTGTTATCGCGTCTAATATTTATTCTTCTAAGGTTGGTCTCATTGTCTTTTTAGTGGTTATTATAGGAACGACTCCAACATTTTTCAAGAAGATTGATAGGTTGAGCAAAAAGATGTTCAATCGTGCTAGTTCTTCGAGTAATTCTAAGGACCAATTCGAAGATGATATACAAATATACTCAACGAAAACAAAAGAAAGGGAGAATAAAGACGGCAAGAATCGTCCACTAAACAAAGAGATTGAATTGGCCGAAAATGACATAGACTACGATGAAGAAAACTATGAAGAATCGGGAGAAAACGGAGAAGACGGAGAAGAGGAAGATGACGTAATAGAGCCAATTGGCTCCACATCGATTCGAAATTTGAAGTTTTGAGTGTAAAGATATACAATTCACACAAAAAAATCAAAAATGATTGGACAGAGTTAATATAATACGACAACGCACACTTATAAATTACAGAATTAGAGCGATTTAAACTATGTATTTGATTGAATTTTTAGACAAGAATAGAATTCTATATTTTCCCATAAATCTAGAAAAGAAATTGGTCAAATCCACGGGAAAAATAAAGAAGATGCTTCGTCCCTATCCAGATGGTAAGATGCCTTCTTATAATGATTTCTCAAATGATGAATTAGTAAGAGAACGTCAGTCAACATATGGGGAGTTATACGATACCATTTGGATTGATACGAAGATGATCAACCAAATTGATGTAGACGGTAACATAGATCCTAAAATCAATACGCCTTATTTCAAGAGTATTTCTAAGGACAAGCCTCATTATTTCGTGTGTGGCTTTCATGGATTAGGGCGAAAGAGGATTGATACCAAGTGGAAAGACGTTGAGCTATTGTGCGGTCAGGGTTCTTATGCCGAGAAAACACAAGAAGTGTATAATTCAGAAGTTGACATAAAGAACTTTTCGGGAAACATTTATCAGATTTTTGACCACAATACTTCGAATTCCGATGAAATCGAACGTCGTGAAATATTATCATGCCCATCTTCGAATATATCTGACAAATTGAATTCCATATTCAATGTTCAAGGTGAATGGAAATCAAACATATATGAAGATAAGAAGTCGGCCGTCCTTATACCTAGTGATAGAAATTGTATAGTAGATGGAAGCAAATGCCATTCTTGTGTTCAGTCGTTCGTAATTCTTTCCAAAACTTCAGTGAAAATTCGTTGTCATTCATGCGGTGAAAAGAAAATAGATGTAGTGAAAGATAGAGATTCATGGAACGCCATTCGAACGTTCTATGGATTTGGTACTCAAGAAGAAAAGATGTCATATGACTTAATTCAAGAACATCTTGATGAATACTGTGAAAATGAAGACTTGATGAAAAAAGATGGTTTTATTATGCGTCGGTCTAAAGATTGTGCAATAGAATATGAGGCCGTTGCACCTTATGATGAATTTCTTGACATGATATTCAAAGACGCCGATATATCTATGAAGCGGGTCTATAAGAAACCTACATCAAAGAAGAACCTTATCAATTACCTTGAAACGATTCATACAGACATCAACATCCTGAAACGTGATCAAAATATTGTGAGTTTTCGAAATGGTTATTTAAAATTGAAGGAATTCACATTTCACCCTTATAATGACAATCAGAAATATACGTTCATTGCGAAAAAGTTTCTTCCCTTTGATTTCGATATTTCTTGGTTGAATTGTGAGTGGACTGATATTGACTGTCCAATTTTCGATAAAATTATCTCAGATCAAGCTTTGATTTCGAGCGATTTTATGGTGAAACTATCATTCTATGGACTATTGGGCAGTTTGCATTTCCCTAATGGAAGTGATTCAATCAAGGTTGTTCCGTATTTAGTAGGGACATCCGGAACTGGCAAATCTACGATCGTAAATATTGTGTCGTCTACGTTTTCTCAAGAAAATATCGGAACAATCAATTTTCGAGAAAAGACATTCGGCAAATCAGCCTTTCTTACGAAAGATGTCATAATTGATTCAGATACTCCTTGTGATATGATTCGTGAGTTTGGTAAATGCGAATTTCAGAAGGCTGTTTCGGGGGAAGTAATCGCCATACCCATTAAGAACCAGAAGACCGAGAATCAACACAAAGTAACACAACGCATGCTATTTTGCTCCCAATATACTCAAGATGTGATGGATACTGGTGAAGTAATTAGAAGAATTGCCTACTTTAGTTTCCAGCCTGTCGATGCTACTGATTCAAATCTTGAAGATAATTGTATCAATACCGAACTTCATAAAGTATTTATCAAGATCATTCTAGCACGTAAGAAACTAATTGAAACCTTTGATGGCAGACCGTTTCATGAGTGGAATATCAAATATTTCAACGATAAAGTCGAAGATGTTTTGATCGAAAACAACTATATCTATCGATTCATTAGTGAATCGGATCATTTTCAAATGGAGAAATCATCTAGAGTTCCATTCGAAGACTTTGTGTCACTATTTCATCAACATTTTACAGGGCAGCCAAATCGTCCACGTAAGCCTAAAGTAAGCGATGTTATGTTCGCAAAGATGAAACTCAACGTTAGCAAAGACATTGTGTGTAAGAACTGCAAATCTCAATTCGACCCGAATGTAGCATGCTGTGCCTGTCATTCTAGAACAAACAAGACGACAAAGTATTTCATCGATGGGCTAAAAATTAGTGATGCGAACTCATTCTCTTTCGGAGAGAACGATGATGTGTTGTGAACCATGCAAACCCATGTAAAACCATGTAAAACCATGTAAAACCATGTAAAACCATGTAAAACCATGTAAAACCATATAAAAGTATATAAGTATACATATTATAAGCCATATAGAACATGGATTTTCATAAGAAATACACACCGAAAAGTCTTGACGATTTCTTTTTTCATAGAGAAACGATTGAAAATTTGAGGAAATTCAGAGATAGTTTGACACATTTCCGTATATATTCAGATATTTGCAATATAGGAAGGAAACGGATTTTGAATCTTTATTTGAAAGAAATTGGAGCTGTAAAAGAGCATATCTTCTATATCGACTATCAAAACATCAAAACCTTTGAGAATAAAGATAGACTGTTCCAATTTCTTGATTCGAAAAGCTCACATCGTAAGTTCATCATCATTGAACATCTTCAATCTATATCGAATAAATTCATGAACGATTTGATTAATATTTTGAAGCAAAACGAAGCTATTGTATGCTTCATTGACGTTGACAATTCTTTCAATGATACTGAAATTTCCAAATATGTAATAGATTTCAAACTTGATACATTGAATCCATATGATTTAAAGGAATTTGCAAAACATATGCTAAAAACTGAAAATATTGAATATGATGAGAAAATCGTTAATGATTGTATAGAATTTTCAAGTTCAAATTATTACAATTTCATGTTTCACTTGGAATCGAATTTCAAAACGAATGTTGATTTCTCATCTTCAACCTCAATAAGTATCGATTATGACATCATATTTAATGATGCATCATTGAAACGAAGACTGCTTGAAATCCGTGAAACAGAGAAATTGGGATTTTCGAAAAATAACATTATGAAAAATCTTATGGATCATGTTTACAACGTTCTGAACGAAATAGACTATGCGTTGATTATCGGAGATTGTATCGATATATGTGATAAGGATCAAAATAATTCAATCGAAATTTATAAAATGATATGCAATCTCTATATGCAATCTATGGGGACACTAGCATTCACATGAGTCATTTTCACGAACATTGGTTTCACGTATGCGGATTTCGATGTCTTTGCGACGATCTTCTTTCGCTGCTAGGTCAGCCAGTATTCTTTCGTAAGGATTCTCACGAAGAACTTCAATTAATTCGGGATCGAGGCGATCGTCGGGATCATTGTCTTTTTTGTTATCTGTCATATTGATGTCACACGAATCTAATTTAGTATCTACTTTCGATTCCATAGGGGCAAGATAAGTATTTTCCATTCCATTCGAAAGCTCAACTTCACCAATCTGTGAAGCAATACCTCCTACCTTAACCGATGTAGTCGTGGGTTCCCGTCCTTTGCTAATACCTTCTCTAAGTTCATTGAGTTCTGCGTTGTAAATTTGTGTGTAATCTGTCGGGCGATCGTGAATTGATTCGCCGGTGCCCGAATAATAAGTATGTTGAGTTTCACGCTCTGTGGTCTTGGCGAAATCGGTTGAATCATGGCTATATGTTGACGTCTTTTCCTTGTTGCCAATATTTCCATCATAGCCATTGCTTTCTTTTTGCGTCGTCTCCCGAATCGTTGTTCTGGCGGTATCATTCGGATCGTAGTAAGTGACCTGCTTATCCTTATCACCAACGAATCCAATGAATTCGAATAGAGACGCATGTTTGAGTGTTTCTTTTAACTTGTCTACTATACCGACCGTAAGTCCCTTAACAGGATCTACCATCGTTCCTATGTAATTTGTGCGTTTAGGTCCAACTTTTAAGGTATCGCTGCAATGTTGTATGCGAACAGTATATTGCTTATTATCGGTCACTGGATTCAGACGAACTTTGCTCCAATCATGAACACGGACAGCACAATTTTGTTTCACATCAGCTTGAAGACCACGACGAGACCCTTTGAAACCATCGGTGTGTCGACCTTCGTATACAATTTTAGGATTTGTTTTTACGCGTAAATCATCAACACCCCTTTTAAGTGCGTATTCACGTGAATCATTTTGTTGAAAGCCGCCTGAAGGAGCCGCAGTAAATCCCTTATTGAGACCTGGTCCAACATTTACAGGTTCTTGAATTGGTACTCCTTGTTGATAATTCGATGGTGTGTATCTCGCACGATTCTCGTAATCATATCGATCACCATGAACATTTTCCTTATAAGATTGGAACATGGGAGAAATTTCATCTTTTGGCTTATCTAGATCGGAGACTCCTGTATGTCTTGACACAATACCTTCTGTTCTATCAATGTCAGTGTTTTGTCTCACCTTGGATCCGAAGAAAGGAGTCATATTCGAGTGGGTAAAATCTTCTTTTGTGATCTTTTCTCCCGACAATGTTGAAATAAAGTTGTTTGTGTCTTTATTGAAACTAGCTTCAATTGACGTGCCAAAGTCTTTTTGAAACGACTTTGGTTGAATTGTATTTGTAGATTTCAAATGATCATTCATTCTGTTTTTTTCTATATTACGAGAATCGATAATTTGACTATCGTATATACTCGCCATAGATGATTAAATATAACATATATAAAAAAAATTACGAATTTCTCTTGAAAGCTTTGAAAAGCAGTATCGTGAGATCATTGAAAGATTTGGTTGAAGTTTCATAATCAATAAGATCTTGAATATCAGCACTTTTGATGTACTTACAAATCTGTGACATATCAAGATAGAAACTGAAGTATTTCTCAACGATTTTCAATAAATCATTCAGATCGTTGCACGATTTTATTTCGTTTTCCAGCCCATCCGCTAAAATTTGATTGACATCAACAAGTTCATGCTTGATATTATAAATCTTGATCATTGTGCGTATTATGTTATAATTATGTGACACCTTCAATATTTCTCTAACAACGTCTGTATTTGTGATTCCGTGAGACTTCATGAATGACTGCATTTCTTCATTCGTTTGTTTGATTTTCTGAACAAAGCATCTTGAAATAATGGCTGGATCGATCGAGTTTATATTGGAAGTTGTTATGACGAAAATAGCTGTATCAAAATTGTTTTCGATGATTTCACGAAATTGCTCTTGTGTGTCTGAAGATAGCAGATTGAAATTCTTAACAAATATGACTTTTTTAGTATTCGTTACATTTCTTGTGCTTGTAATGTTCGATATGGCGTCTGCCAAATTCATTTTATTGTTTGCTATTGTTCGTCCATCGAATCTCAAATACTTTGAATTTTCTTTGTATTCGTCTCCATCAATGGTTACGACTAGCTTCTCAGTTGGAAAACCAAATATGCTTTGGAATGCATGTGTTTTGCCAACACCAGAGTTTCCATATAAAATAACATTTGTTATTTGATTTTCGAGAATCTTCTGCAGAGATGTTCTATTTTCTTCTCTCATTTCATCTAATTCTCTTTTCTAGTCCTATTCCAAAAAACGTTTTACCTTTATATTGTTATCACACAATATTGCGATATCATTCCTTCATTTATCCTTCTCAGACTTATCCTTCTCAGACTTATGCTTCTCAGACTTATCCTTCTCAGATTTTTTATCCTTTTCCATAGCGGGTTTCACGAATGTATCAACTAAAATCTCTCCTACCCCGACGGAAGCCTCATGCTGACTGAATTTTTCTTGATCTACACCAGCTTTTAATTTCAACATCTTATTGAGGATTTCATCATTGCACAGGGTCGATGTAATCATGTTGAATAAATTTTCTAATTTTTCAGCATAAGTTTCGTGATATTTCTTAATAAGCTCCCGTGGCATATGAAGATCACGAAATTTACGTCTAATTTCAAAAGTCTCATTGATCAAATCTTTAGAATCCATAGTGGTATCCATAGTGTATAATATCTTAATTGGATTATTTTTATATGATTTTAACGCATAGCACAATTTAGATGTTTCCAATTTTCGGAATGCAGGGTCGGTGAGAATCCTTCATCATGAGAACTGAATCCTTGTTGAATTCGAAGCGTTCGACCGCATGTGACTGTGGATTGTAATGCGTCCAATCAAATCTGTCAATCGACTGACCGCGGCGCGTTGTTTTATCATCGTATATACGGGACGCAATTTCGTCCTTGAATCCACAATCTTTATTCATTTCGAGTTCTGTTTTTGAAACCTTATCGTATTTGCGTGTCTTTGAGTCAGAATGTATGATGTTTTTGAGGATACTTTCTGATTCAACTACTGGTATTTTCGATAGGTTGTGACCAGTCTTTTGCATTCGGACACTAGGAGTGTTTACGTAGCAGTTTTCGCGATTAACAAATGGAGTCTCGATCATGTAAAGCCCAGGACGGACTGAATTGTTTGCCATTTCATTGTAATTTTTGGGATCAAAATCGAATCCAGCGTACATCTTCTTATAACTATTACTATAACACAAGATAAAAAATCTCAGAAATCGTAAAATCTTAAAATTCATATGAAATTCATATAAAAATAAAATTCTTGAATACTATAAGGACATTATGAAGGAGATTCATGAATTAAAAAAATTTCTATCGGAATATGATACTACAGACTTGACACATAATGAAAAAATCAAACTTGTACAATTGAAAATACTGATTGAAATGATCATATCAAATGTTTATTCTCGTTCAAGAACGTTGTTTGGACACAAGTCTGAGAATCCGATCGCACTTAACAAAATCATACTTGCTAACTGTGCTTTTTCCGAGGCTAATTGTGGCAAACATCTTGAACGCGGATTTTCATGTGTCAACCTGATCGAAAAGAAATTAACATGCCGAAAGAATTTCAATAAAAATGACAAAACGTTCGTTATTGATACTGTTTTTGATTTGAACTATGAGATCATAGGGTTGATTCGTGGTAATGCTTCTTTGTTTAATAAGGATATCTTGTTTACTAACCAAAACAACGAACCATATCCCATATTCTATAAGCAATCTTCAGTCTCCAAAAAACAGAAACGGTTCAATGGATTCGAAACAGATTATATCAAACTAATTCTGAAATACTTAAAAAAAATGGGGGGAATTACTGATGAAAGAATGTATGAGATTTCAAATTATAAAATAAAAGATTTTATTGAAGCTTGGAAGAGCGACGGAACGCAGCAAGAAAAAACTACTCAAAAGATTACGCCCCTGCAGTGGCAAGAAATAATCGCTTCGTCGGGTGTGGAGAAAAAAGACTGTATCTGTGGTGCATATGGTAGATGTGTTTTTGAGCGTATAGTAGTTCAAAAGAAGACATTACGGGGTTTGCGTCCGATTCACGATAAGAACTGTGATAAGATCTTAAAGTGATTTTTCAAGTAAAATGTCTTCCTGTGTTTTGTTGTACATTTGTTTGTACAATATCGTATTCGGGGTCATTTTCCTCTCGTCAAAACGGCATCCAAGTACTATTTCCTTCTTTATAAGCTTATCTCCAACTTTTATAGAGAGTGAAAAGTAAGGAGGAACAAGAACTTTCTGGTCCTCGGTATAATAACAGCCGGGTTTCTTCAACTCAAAACTAAATTTCGGTTCTTCTACGATAAACTTCCCTTTATTTTTTGTATTTTCATATGCGTTTTCTCTATTTGAAAATGGGATAGTTTTCGAACATCCATTTACATGATTGTATTTTGCAGGCATCGCAGCAATAAAAGATACATCATATTTTGCAATTGGATCGATATTCTTCAGTCCTTTCATTTGGACAACTACTTCAAGATTGTCCTTCTTTTCCTTGACGACAACGTCAAATTCTTTGTAGTCAAATTTCATTTTAAATTAACAAGAGAAAAAAAAACGAAAATCTGCGTTTAAAAACAAAGAAAAAAATTGATAGTTTAGTTAATCATATGGAAGCTGTAAACACATTTAACAAAACCCTTGATGATTTCAAAGAAAATCTAAAAAAGTGTGATGACTCGATACAATTCGAAAAATGTAAAGAGAACGACACAGTGCCATTGCAAAAGTTTCTAAAATCCGTTTCTTCCATTGAAGATATGATCAAATCAAAGGATGAGCGAATTTTCAACAACCCCATTTGTATTGACGAAATCGATGTTTCAAGTGTTTTTAAAAAGATTTCGAAAGAAGAAAATCGTGATGCGATTTGGAAATTTCTTCAAACTTTACTATTAGTCGGGAAGACTATCAAATCGAAGTCTAAATCTTTCGAGGAATTTTTCGAAAAAGACGGTGACAATATGATTGACATGCTAAAGAATCTGATGAGTGGAATGGGCGGAATGGGCGGTCTAGATGGAATGAGCGGTCTAGATGGAATGGGTGGAATGGGCGGAATGGGCGGTCTAGATGCCGATGACGCGGATGATGCGGATGATGACGATGACAGTGGATCAGATGAAGATATCATATCAATGCTCGAAAATTCGAAAATTGGAAATCTAGCGAAAGACATTTCGAAGAATATTGATGTTTCTGCCTTTGAAAATATCAAACTTGATAGTCCTGACCTCGATTCTATCATGAAAAATCTGTCTTCTAATGATTCTATTAAGGATCTTATAACGAACGTTACTAAATCCGTCAAAGAGAAAATGGATTCAGGCGAAATCGATCATGTTGCGATGAAGGAAGAAGCGATGAAATTCATGTCGAAAATGAAAAACAATAAGAAAATCAAAAAGATGATCAAGTCGCAAAATATGACGGGTCTCATGAAAGAAATGATGAAAGACAAGGGTATTGATGCGGGAGATGATGATTTTACAGAATTAGAAGAGATGTTTAAGAAGAAACCACTTCCGCCCGCTGATTTTGGTGCTATGCGCGGAGGAGGCCGAAGAAATGCGGTCCGTAGGCGTCTCAAGAAGAAGATCGAAGATAAACAAGAAGATTAAAAAGAATCTTTTACACATATTTAAAGGCGAAATCGTTGGAATCTTCCAGAAATACGAAGAAACCACTTGGAATGTTAATCGCCTGCCCATTCTTCATAGGAAGTTCAAGAAATTTCAGATCTTTGAACTTATTTTGATCAAGCTCCATCAAATTCAAATTCGAGTATTGAATTGATTGCGACAAATCTGTTTGAGTATCAAGGAAGACTTTCATATCGTTACCTATAATGAACAATGAGGATTCATTCTCTGTTTTTTTTACAAATAGGCGCGTTTGTTTAAGATGATTTGTCATTCTCGATTCACATCTTTTGAATTTTCCGCTGATCAAAGGAGATTCGTATAGTAAAATATTATCTGTTTCAATTAGCTTTGCATCATTTTCATCATTGATATACAAATCTATGGCTTTTTTTGGTATCGTGGTTTCGTTCGATACAACAAATATCAGCGCGATAATGAGAATAGATACAATAAGAAGAATTCTCATTTCTTTAAATACTCAAATATATAATTTGCCTTGAATTTAAACGCAAAGACGATAAACGAAGCTATTATCTCTTTCGATACAGCAAAGGTCTCCCACATTGAGCCCTATAAATTTTGCCACTGGATCTTCTACCTGAATTTTGGGCAATTTTGAAAGTGACTTTATATGCAGTCTTTGCATCAATTCGGTTGCCTTCTCTGTGTTCTCTTTTGATATTCTCGTGTGTTTTGTAACAAGGAAATGTTTTGTAACGTTGTATAATAACGTCTTGTCTTCAAATATCTGTATGAATCTGTGTTTCAGCTTATTGTTTATAATTTTTACTTTATTTAGGAGTTCTTCATCTGGTTCGAAATTCACAATGTATATAGTGTTGAGTTTCTTACCAGATTCAATTGATTTGTCATTTAATCGAGTGATACTATTAAGAAGAGTAGTAGGAGTAAAATCTGAGAATAAAGATTTTGATTCATAATAATAAGTATCTTCAAATTCTTGATTTTTCCTCAATTCCTTCATCTCGGATATCTTATCTTTCATTAGTTTCTTGCGTTCCTCTAAATCCATAATTACTATAATGTATATTTTTTTTCAATATTTAAATCTATATACATTTAATAGTTAGTAAATTATGGGCGGCGGGTTATTACAATTGAAAAGATATGGCCAGCAAAACGAATATTTGAATGGCAACCCTTCTATGACTTACTTTAAAAATGTTTTCAAAAAGCATACACATTTTAGTATGGAACACAAGCGTATAGAGTTTGAAGGCACCCAGTCTTTGGCAGTTGGTATAGACACAATTATGCGTTGTAAAATTGATCGTAATGGCGATTTGGTCAACAAAATCTATTTTGCCATGAATTTGCCTGATATTTATTCATCATACGAAACTACAGCGGGGAAAGGTTACGCCTATGAATTTCAATGGGTTCCTAATTTAGGCACTCAAATAATAAGAAAAGCGACATTGACAATAGGTGGCACCAAAGTAAGCGAACTCTACGGTCAATGGATTGAAATTTATCATGAATTATTTTTAGATACTTCACAAAAAAATAATTTTGATAAGATGACTGGTCATGAACCAGATCTATTTGCCCCTGGATATAACGGATGGAATGCTGGGTTTTACCCAACAAGTTCTCTGGAAAAAGTTGAAAATGTTAATCCTGATTCTTCAAAATACTATTTTTCTAACTTTGCCAAAGATCCCTATTTGCAACCTCCTTCTATAAAAGCACGGACAATATATGTTCCTTTACCTTTTTGGTTTTCCACGAATCCGGGACTTGCTTTACCATTGGTCTCATTACAGTATCACGAAGTATATATAGAATTTGAATGTCGACCAATCACAGAATTGTATACTATATTGGAAACAAAGTCTGGACAAGAGAAACAGATTGGTGAAAGAATAGCCCCGAATCCGACATCAAGTCATCACCATATTGGAAATTTTATTACTTCGGTTCCACAAGAATCTTTTTCACCCGATATGCCTTCCTTACAAGACGGAACATCGAATCTCCAGGGTTGGAATCAAGACTGTCATGTTGTCGCAAACTACATATATCTCGATGAAGAAGAAAGACGAAAGTTTTCGTTATCTACTCATGATTATCTTATCGAACAAACGAACCGTCTAAGTTTTACCGGTTTGAGGGGAACAAGATCTTTGAAGCTGCAATTTGACCATCCAGTAAAATATCTGATTTGGTGTGGTCAGCGCTCGGATGTTTCTCAAAGATTCAATGGACATAATAATTATACTAATTGGGATGACGAGTATATTCCTCCAGGTTCCGCTGCATATATACGAAGACTTGGTGAAGATGATGCGGATCCACTATATTACACAAAAGATGTGAATGGTAATATCAACACAAGCTCCACATTGGATTCTAATGGTGGCCGTGCGCTGATTCCAACAAAATTCAATTTCAGCTTATATCAAAAAGATATCATCGATTCATCTCGGTTATTGTTTGATGGTGTTGAACGGTATGCATCGAGTGATGCGAAATTTCATCAATCTTTTCAGGCGTTTCAGCATAATATGAAAACTGATAAACATGGCTTAGAAATGTATAGTTTTGCAATTGAACCTGGTATATATAATCCTTCAGGAACTTGCAATTTTTCGCGTATCGAAAACGTTTCATTGGAAGTAAGGACTATGGAGCCACCTCCCGCTGTTTCGATCGAACCGTCACAGTATGCACCTGCGGGCATTTCAGATGATATCGAATTTGCAACATATGATTACAATTTATTTGTATACGCTATAAATTACAACGTCTTGCGAATCCAAAGCGGGATGGCATCGACAGTCTTTGCAAATTAATCGTGCGTTTAAATTTTTCAAATAAAAAAATGTAAATAACTTAAATGGTAGAAGAAGAAAAGCACGGTGAAACTTTAAACGATGACCTTGTCAACAAAATCATGAATGAATTAGATGAAACGAAGATTCAAACAGATCCTGTCTTCGAACAAGAAGATGTAAAACCGATTATCAATGATGACTCTTATGACGCTGAGGAAATCGCAAACTCCAAAAAGAAGAAAAAGAGTTCTAAGAAACGAAAGAAGCCTTTGATCATTGAATATTCATCGGATGATGAAGATTTTGAACCAGTAAAACCGATCGTCAAAAAGAAAAAATCATCCAACAATGTAGATAACAATGTAGATATAGTTCCCGGTCCGAGTTTTGAAGACAAGTTCAAAAATATTGTCGGAGTTCTCAAGAAAACTCTGCTCATTGCGTTTGTTTTTTTCGTATTTCTGTCATTGAAGCCTAAATTCACATCATTTCTTTCAGTGAAGATTCCGTCAATCAACCTTGTTAACGACTTTGGCGATTTGAATATGATGGGGATATTTGTATTCAGTTTTTTGTTTTCTGTCGGAATATTTGTGGTAAGTCTTTACAATAATAAAAGCTAAGGTGCGTTTGAAATCTACCATTTTTAGATATTTATTAAGTATATATTAAAATGTCGGATGATAATGAATATATTGATGAATACACATCCATAAATTTCAATGAATTACGTGTAAAGAAGGGGAAAAGACTTGAGGGAGGATGTATCGAGCTCAATGTTTTAACGAATTCAAAAGAACCCGTATATTTTGCTATGCCTGTTTTTCGTATAGGAGATGAATTAAATATTTCATCCATATCTAAAAATGGTTTCTTGAAACTTGACCTAGATTACTCTTATGATAAGCATACTGATTTTAAAGAGTTCCTGAAAGAACTCGACGAATGGACATCCAAGACTGTGATTAGAAATTTCGACGAATGGTTCGGTCATCAGTGGAGAAAAGGTGGGTGTTTCTATGGTAAAAACCCCATAGCAAAATCAACGTTAAAGAAGATGCATCAACCGCTTTTAAATGAAAGTGCTTTCACAGTTAGGGTTCATCAAAAGAAGCAGAATTATGTATTTGAATATGTAGATACTGAACAGAATGACTTGGATAGGAGCACCTTGAACAATTGCTATGTTGTACCTCTTGTAGAACTCAAGACTATATTCATGAAATCAAATGGATATAATGTTGATCTTGTTCTTCGTGGTTTAGTACGATTGACAGATGAAGAGTATGTCAAAAGCATTGAAGACGAAAAGAATGAAACGTTGTTTTCTCAAGATGAGGAAAACAATGTAAATTATACTGATTACGCAACTGATGACGAAACTTTAGCATCAGAGTATAACGAAGATGAAGAACTCGAAACGGATGATGAGACCGATGAAGAACTCGAAACGGATGCCGAAGACGCCGAAGACGCCGAAGACGCCGAAGACGCCGAAGACGCCGAAGACGCCGAAGACGCCGAAGAC
>MDSX01019264.1_pt1 | contig 19286 bp, 25 predicted proteins | sample 811141 | NCBI WGS metagenome assembly MDSX01 (sample SAMN05326642, study PRJNA326480) | marine metagenome | isolation source: seawater | place: Atlantic Ocean: South East | collected 2010 | reverse complement strand
TAAAATATAAAGTATAATATAATGGAATTAAATTTTTTTAGTATACTATATATAATTTGGGGAATTGCTTTAGGATTAATTTTTAAGAGGAGTTGTGTTAATCGCAATTGTATAATATATAAGGCACCACCATCAGAAGAAGTCCAATCATCTGTATATAAATTTGGGGATAGATGTTATTCTTTTAATTCACATGATGTAAAATGTAATAAAAATCCTATACAAGAATAAATAATAATAATATATAATATATGATAGTTTTATTAATAATATTAGCTTTAATTTCAATGTTTGGAATATATATAGGATATTTAGAAAATTTATATAATAAATGTAGTGATATAGAATGTAATAAAAATAAATAAATTCGTTTTATTTTCTTTAGTTTTTTAAGCTTACCATATATAAATAATGGACAAAGCTACCGATATTACAACATTACCTCTAAGTGAAAATAACAATCAAACTTCTAAAGATGCCTCTAATGAACTTGTTAATAATATAATTAACGAAATTAAAAATAATGAAGAAGGTGGTGGAATGCAAATGGATATTAATGAAGGTGGACAAGTTCCTCCAGCGGTTCCACCTATGTATAATCCCCAAATTCCTCCACAAATGGATCCAAGTAATGATGGTATTCCATTTAATTTAGACAATAACTATCCTGCTCAAGTTGAAATTAATAATGAAAGTGATGATATGGTAACAAAAATAATTAATAAATTAAAAAATCCCTTAGTTGTATTCTTTATATTATTTATTATGTTATTACCATTATTAGATAAATATTTATCAAAAGCTGTTCCTAAATTATATGTAAACAATAATAATCTATCAATAATAGGTGTTCTTGTTAAAAGTATTATAGGAACTTTATTATTTTATCTTTCAACATTACTATAAATTTTAATATAGATGATTAATTTTTCTCTTATATACAATATAATGTTAGATATTTTTAATTTAGTCTTAGGATTATTAACCTTAACATTCTACTTTAATAAAGTAATAAATAAATTTAACCCATGTCTTAACATAATATTGATATCCTTATTTTTAATAGCCTATTCTATGGATAAGACACAATATCTATTAGGTTCTATTGTAGTTATTATCCTATTTTACTTTTTAGTTCCAAGTAATAATAAAGAAGGTTTCCAAACATCAAAAACTACATATCATTTAATTGATAATGTAGATACTATCTTATTATCAGAAGAAAGACGATCAGATAAATCAAAACCATTAGTTTATCAATCATTATCACAAAAAGATATAAGAAAAATAAAAAAAACAGGCAAATATAGTTATCCAGGTGAAAAGAGTGAAAAAAATTTAGAGATGATTGATAACAAATTTGATACTACAGAAAGTAAAGATAATGGTTGGAGAATTGTTAAAAATATTAATAATTTAGGAGAACAAGATAATAAAAGTCAAGAAATGATTATTTATTCTATACAAAAAAATGGTAATGGCTATGGTCTTGTAAGAATGGATAGCTCACAAGAAAAAAATGAAGAAGAATATATTATGAATAAATTAGTAGCTCATAATAAAAAGAAAGGTAATGAAGTAGAAGAGGTTTCTTCGCAAAATAATCCAAAAGGTGTTGAAAATTTTGTATCAAAACGTAAAAAATCAAAAAAAAGCAAAAAAAAGAAAAAATCAAGTAGAAAAAAGAGAAAATCTTATGGGTTTGATCAAGATTTTAGTGTAGATGAATCATTTATCAATAATAAAGAAACATTAGGAGATGTATATAGATCATTAGACCCAGAACAAGCAAAGGGTTTAAATTCAGATACGAGGGAATTATTAGAAACACAAAAAAATCTAATGAATACATTAAAAGAAATGGGACCAGTATTAACTCAGGGTAAAGATATTATGACAACTTTTAACAAATATTTTGGTAAAAAGTAAATAAAGAATAAATTAAGTTTTGGTTTAAATTTTTTATATAATAATTTATGATTATATAATAATTTATGATTATATAGTAATATGAAAACAATTATTTATATTTTTATATTACTTGTCATATTTATGTTAGTTCGTAGTATGATTATAGAAACTAAAGAATATTTTAATGAAAACGAATGTAAACGTCTATCTGATGAAGAATTTAGCGATTATATACAACAAAAAGTAATGAATGACTTTGGAAGAAATGAGGAAAAAAATAGTATGGTTACCTATAAAATTGGTGATCCTACATCATTTTATAAATTAAAAAAAAGTGGAGAAAACTATATAAATGAACCATTTGATTCAGAGGTAACTGATCAACTAGATAGTTATATAAATTTATCTGAAGGGAAAATAATAGTTCCAGCATGTAAAAAAGGTTTTTTTGGAGATAACTGTAATAGTCAAATTAATTTATATGGTTGTGAATTTAATAGAAATGAAAATGAAATAGATTTTGAAGGAACACTAATGGGATCATCACCAAAATATTTTTTTCATTCTGAAATTGGTGGAGTACTGGGAAGTATGATTGGTTTTATTTTATTATCATTATCTGGAAAAAAATTTAAAAAAGAAATAAGTAAATATCCGCATGGTTTCGGAGAATTTAAATATGGTAAAACTTATCCAGTATCAAATAAAGATGGTAAAATAGTAAATATTTCATATTATGATCAATATAAAGATTTAGAAGCACAAAGAGATATATTAGAAAAGGAACAACAGAAATTAAATAAAGAGGAGAGTGAACAAACAAAAAATGAAAAAAAAATTGAAACAATTAAAAAAAATATAGCCATACACGAGAAAACAGTAGAAAATTATGAAGATTTATTAAAAAAAGTAAGGGAAAAGTTTGACGAAGATGGTGAACAAAATAATATTAGTATAAATGATTATATAGAGGATTTTGATAAAAAAGATATACCAGCTTATAACTCTGGTTTTAGAAATCTTATATTTTATGGGTTTAATAGTAAATTAACATATGAATGTAGGGATAGTATAGAATCATTGGCTAAAGAAGACCCAAGTATATTATTTTTATCTAAAATATTTAATTGTATAGATATAAAACCAAAGGGAGATGATAAATTATATTCCCTACGGTTTGTCACAGTAGACGATAGTGATAATCCACCCCATAATGCGGGTAATTTACAAGCATATGAAATAAGTGAATCCTTTCTCTAATTTATTTTTCTCCTATTTATATATGTATAGTATATTTATTCTTTTATTAATACTTTGCCTATTGTATTACCTTAATATAAATTATAAAGAACAATTTATAAATGATATTGATAAGGTAATTACTGAAAAAATGAATGATATTGATAGTAGTGTTCAAGCACCAGAATTGCCAGATTTAAATAAATTACAGGCACAAATAATTAAACAAAATAAACCCGTTATTGAAAAAAGAACATATGAAACTGGAATCATGAATAAATGTAAATTTATAGCTGGAGATAAAGATAATAAATGTAATGATATGGTATATACTAAATTTTCTGGAGCAAGTTTAGGTATAGGATCAAATACAATACAATGTAATGGCGAGAAAATGTTAAAGGATCGGTGTAAAGCAATCAGTCTTATTAAAAATGGTAAAATAGATAAAATTGTTATAACACATCATGGTGAACATTACAAAAAGGTTCCCAAAGTAAGTATTGGTGGTAATGCTAAATTAAAGGCACATATGAAAGGTGGTAAAATTACAAAAATACAGATATTAAATAGAGGTAGTGGTTATAAATCATCACCACAAATAAATGTAGAAGCACCTAATAAATTTAATTATTGTAATTTATGTTGTACAATTTGATGTGTTCCAATTTGATTTTTAAATAGTATGTATATATATATATGATTAAACCAATTATTATATGTAGTATTATCTTTATTATTATAGGTTTAATATTTCTAAAATTATATAATAGTATATCCTTAAAAAAACAATCTAATCTAAATGAAAAAATATATTTTACGAATAAATATAAATTTCAATATAGATTATTTTTATTAGCACTTGGAGCCTTTTTTAATAAATATAAATCTAATAAAGAAAATGGTGATATTTCTGAAGATACATATGATAAAGAAGCCCTTTATTGTATATTATATAACTCTTATAGAATTTTTGGCCAAGTAAAACATACGGATAATACATTATATGAATTTACATTTAATACATGGGGATTTTATTTACCAAATACTAATATAGATGAAAATGATCCACAAAAAATAGGTAAAATAACATATAGTAATCATCTAAATAATAGTTTTGTTCAAGATTACATAAAGAAAAATGGTAGAGTTAAAATAATAGAATTAGGATGCGGAACAGGAGCTGGTGGAAATTTAATATCTAATTTAATTGATTGTGAATATACGGCAGTTGATATGCAGAAAGCTGCTATAGAAACGTGTAAACGATTATTTATTCCAAATAATAATAATTTAAAATGTATTGAATCTAATATATTAGATTTAAAGTTAGATGAAAATAGTTTTGATTTTGTTATAATTAATGAAACACATATATCAGAAATGGAATATTTGACAGAAGAAGATAAAAATGTATTTGATATTGTCTTTAAAATATTAAAAAAAGATGGTTTACTATTATGGGGTAATTGTATTATAGATAAATTATGGGATACATGTATAAATTATATAGAATCAAAAGATATGAAATTATTAAAAAATACTGATTATACAAAAGAAGCTTTATTAGCAAGAGATATGGATTATGATAGAGTTGAACTTTATATTTCTCAAATAATGGATAAAATAACAATTACTAAAATACCTGTTATAGGAAATAAATTTAAAACTGATGTAGGACTAATGCTTAAAAACTTTTATAGACATCCAGGAACAAATATGTATAATACTATGAAAAAAGATGGTCGCGATTCATATAAACAATTAGTATTTCAAAAAAATTAAACAATATATATGTCAACAAATAATTTAACAATATATATATATGACTACTGATAATATTTTATTGTTTATAATTATTGTATTATTATTATTATTATATACAAAATCAAATAATATTAATGGACTATTACCTAATAATATGTTAAATAACATTAATAATACGCAACTATTACATAATAATACGGATCAAGCTATTGCTAATATAAATAATATAGAAGCTAATAAAGCTGAATTAGAAAATCTTAAGGAACATGTTATTGAAAATAAAATAAGGACAGAAATATTACAAGATAATAAAGATTCAGATATAATACGTTATAATAGAGTCCATGATCCACTAACCGCGCCTGAAAGAAGTTATCCATTTATGATGAATCGTAATAAAGTTCCAATAAATATTCAAACCAGAGGTGAATCAATGGAATATCAGCAAATTGGTTTTATACATAGTAATAGTGAAGAAGAAAAACTTATATATCCATTATATGGTAGACAAATATGGAGAGGATCATCTAAATGGACCTATTATACTGGAACTGATAAAATTCATCAAATTAAATTACCAATAATTCATAATAATAGACAATGTATGAGTGAATATGGGTGTGACCAACTATATGAAGGCGATGAAATAGATGTTCCACCATATAAATATAAATTTAAAGTTCAAATATATAATTTGGATGGTCCTAAATATATTCCATTATAAATATTACTATTTACTCATTTAATTTTTTTAATTATTTTTTTAAAAGTTATTTTAGATATTAATATTTTATTTTTAAAAGTTATTTTAGATATTAATATTTTATTTTTAATTTGGCTTATTAAATATATATAAAGAGTATCTATTTAATAATAGTAATGCCAGACTATTCTATTGATTTTTTATTAGAGTTTGGGGAGAAAAATACTGAACTTCTAGATCAATTGATATTAGATGAATTCCTAATAGTAAAAAAGAAAAATATACGTAAAAAGCCCATAAAATATAAGAAAAATAAAAATATTGAACATGATAAAGATATTAAATTTTTATTAAATAAATTATCGTGTTCAAATTTAGACGATATATATAAAAAATGTCAATGTGCTCTGAATAATGAGGATGATTTTAAATATTTTTTAAATGTCATTTTTGATTGTTCTATTTCACAGCCAAATTATTGTAATTTATATTCAAAATTATTATTTAAAATGAATAGTGAAAAATTAAAAAAATTATTAATGGATAAATGTAACGAATATTATAGTAAATCAGAAATGACACCAATAGCATGTGATTTAGCAAAATTAGATTATGATAAATTCTGTAAGGAAAATATGGAAAAACAAAAGTTAATAGGTTGTTTTAATTTTATAGCCGAATTATATTCTATTAATATGATTGATAATATAGTAATATTAAACTATATAAGTTTATTAGTAAATAATATTAAAACATTAGAAGGTGAAGCTAATAATAAATATGTTGAATGTTATAGTAATCTATTAAAAAATACATATAAAAATTTAAAAAAAGGTTTAACTAATAATGAATACAATAATATAGTAGATACATTATATAATATGTCAAAGAATAAAGATAAGTTTAAACCCAGATATCGCTTTATGTTAGATGATATATATAATTTAATAAAATAATATATATATTAATTATATAATGTATAATAGTAATATAAAAACATATCTGGATGATGATAGATTACCAGCAAATTTAATAGATAAAGGGTTTGTATTTAAATTATTTCATGATGAATATGGTAAATATTCATATGCGTTATGTTCATCTACAAATACTAAACATATGTATAAAATATTAAAAAGATTAAAAAAAGAATATCTTTATAACAAGTTACAGGCAGAAAGTTTATTTAATCCAATTATGTTATCAACTGGGTCATTTGGAGGAATATATAATTTTAATTCTAAATATACAAATGATATCGTTTTAAAATTAACTGGACAATGTAGATTTAAACAAAAAAATGGCAGAAATATTGATCCATTTAACACATTTAATTTTAATGAGATTAATATTAATCAACAATTATATGAAAAAACAGCAAATACCGTCTTAGGAAAAGCAATTGGATCTGAATTATTATTATATACATATGGTGGTATTTTTGTAGATGTAAATAATAATGTTAAATATCAACATTATTTTAAACAAATAGGTAATAATGAAAAACAATGGTTAGAAAATTTTAAAAATGAGGCATTAAATTATATTAATAAAACACCTGGTGTAGTTAAATTAAATATATTAATATCATTCCAAGAAAGATTTTTTGGAGTTCCAATTGGAAAAGTAATTGAAAATTATAAAAATAATATTACTTTCATTAAAGAACTTGTTATTTTTATGTATAAATTTTTACATTTGACTTATAACAGTAAATTTTCAAATGGATTTAATGGTATAGCACATAATGATTTACATATGGGCAATATATTAATTGATAATGATACAAGCAATGGGTTTAAATTTAAAGCAATTGATTTCGGATTGGCAACACAAAAAAATAAAAAGAATAACGATAAACAAATAATAATTTAAAGAGTATTAACATTTATACCTATATTTAGAGAATGGGCAATTAATAAAAATATATATAGATATCCATTATTAAATATATTATATGACTTTTATTTATTTTTAGATGAGAACCCTCAAATGAACCCTCAAATGAACCCTCAAATGAACCCTCAAATGAACCCTCAAATGAATCCTCAAATGAATCCTCAAATGAACCCTCAAATGAATCCTCAAATGAATCATCGAATGAATCCTCAAATGAATCCTCAAATGAATCCTCAAATGAATCCTCAAATGAATCCTCAAATGAACCCTAATTTATATTTCTAACATAATTCTTCTTTCATTTATTAAATTTAATATTAATAATAAAAATATCATAATAAAAAATATTAATACTAATTCAGTTGGTTTTACTATAATAATATCAGATTTTTTATATATATTGGGCTTATTATCTGGCTTTGTTTCACTGTTTGGCCTATTTTTATTTATATAATCTTTTTTTATTTTTTCTAAATCATTATTTTTTTCTAAATTATTATTTTTTTCTAAATTATTATTTTCATTAGATAATTTAAAATAATCATCTAATTTTATATTTCCATTATTACTGAATTTACAACTATTATTTTTAAAATTATTATTATTATATATGTGAGTATTACTATTATTATTTAAATTATCTCTATTTACAAGATTATGATCATCTGGATATACAAGTCTATGTGAATAAAGACTATATTCTATATTATTTAAAAGTTGTCTAATATCCCTTTTTTTTTGTTGTTCTAAATTATTTCTGGATATACATAAATGTATTTTATTAAAACTTTCTTCTAATAAATCCATATACTGTTTATTATTTATTTTGTTACAATATGATTTACTTATTCCTTTAATAAAATTATTAATACAATTTTTATTTTCATCAGATTCTAATTCCAATTTCATTAAATATGTATTATATAGTTTAGCCATATCAGGAGATATTTTTATCCATTCTTCTCGTAAATTATCATCTTTACATAAATTCATATGTTTTTCCATTTATTATTTAAAGATATAAAAATATTAACCTCCAATGAATATTAATGAAACCTTTACTATATTAATAGGATTTATATGGATATATTATTTTAATCAATTCAAAAAACAAGCCATATTAATGTATGGTGAAAATGGTATAAGACCATTATTAACAACTATGAAAAATATTAATAAAGTCACTAATTATTGGACTAAATTCTTAACATTTCCATCTATATTTTGGAATATATCTCCCAGTGATGAAAATATTATATTAATCATTAATATTGGTATTACATCATCTATATTATCTATATTTACATTACATAAATCATTATTCTTATTTATAAATTATATTATACACATATCTTTCGTCTCTATTGGATCAGAATTTTTATTTTATCAATGGGATAGTTTTTTATTAGAAATAACATTTATCTCCTCTATATATCATCTCTTTAATTATGATTATATAGTTAAATTATTTATATATTATATATATCTAAAATTAAATATATTAAATTTTATTAAAAAAGTAACATTTGACAATCAATGGATCACTGGGAAAGCATTAAAAAAACATTTATATACACAACCATTACCAAGAAAAGATAACCTATATTTATATCATTATAGTATATTAACAACTATTTTAAATTATTATATTATATTACATGAATTATTAATACCAATCTGTATCTTTTATTTTCCAACAACTGGAACAATATCATTATTTATTTATACCATATTAGGGATATTAATACAAAATGTGGCCATTTATTATATAACATATTTAAATATAGGTCTGTTGTTAACCAATTATAATTTATTTTATAACATATACTCCTCAAATATTGATATTTTATATCCGTGTGTATTAATATTATTATTATATTTATATATTTCAAATCCTAATTTATGTTCTTATTATCATATTAATAAAAATTATGATATGTTTAATGTAGTTAATAATAAAAAGAAAAAATTTGTAATATATATTATTAATAATTTAGATAAAGTAAAAATACAATTTAATGAAATGACTTTATTTAATCATAATTTTATATTATGGCATTTATTTAATAGTACAATATTAAGTTCTGGAATTAATACATGGATTACCAATTTTGTAAAAATTATTTTAGAAAATGATAATGATATTATTTTAAATAAAAATATAAAAGGAAATAACATAGTAGTATTATTAAAGGAAATTATACCTAATACATTTGATAATATTATGAATGGTATAAATTGGAAGGTAATAAATACAAAAGAATACTTAAAAATTAAATTGGATTAAATTAATTAATAAATAATAACCAAAGATAAATAAATTATTTTAAAATGGAGGAACACTGGATTTTAATACATAATCATTAATATCTGGACATTTTAAACATTGTGGAACAGCTGATTTTAATATATAATTATTCATATCTATCCCATATACCTTTTTAATATCATCCATTTTAATAGTATCTAAATTTTCTGGTAATTCAGATGTCTTTTTTAATGGTTTAATAGGAGGAATTTTTGTTTTATGAACATATTCACTCATATTAGGTATCTCTTTTTTATGTATATAATTAGACATACATGGTAAATCTTTTTTATGGACATAATTTTTCATATCTGGTATCTTAGATATATGAACCCATTTATCACTATTTACATTTGGAAATTCGGGTAACTCTATTTTCTTTTCTTCACCGCCCAAATTTCTACTACCAGACATACGTCCATTAGATCCATCTACATGAATTCGCTCAGCTTTCTTTTTTTCAATTAATACTTTTTCTTTTTGAACTTGTTTCTTACTCTTTCTAATCATAAATTCTTCTATATTATTTTTAGCAGGACAATTAGATTTTCCACTATAAGTGTCAAAATTAAATTCAGGTATATCATTATCTTCATCCTCATCCTCATCTTCATCATTATCGGTGGTTTCAATTGGCCTATTTATATTTTTAGGATTATATCTATTTTCTGGTTTTAATGCCATCTCTCTTTTACTAAATATTAGGAATAGTATTGTAGGTACTAAGATAGTAAGAACAAAAATAAATAATAAGAAATATCCCAAATAGCCTAAAAATGAACCAAATCCAACAGTATTTTTAAGAGTATTTTTAAGAGTATCGCCAGAAGATGCGCTCTTATATAATAGACTATATACTATATAAATTAAAATAATAAATACTATAAATACTATTATATTCATAGTTCTTTTATTTGTAAATATTCTCTTAAGGCTCCTATCTTGTTTTTTTTTCATTCTTTATACCTTATTGAGATAAAAAAATATTGATTAATAATTACATCCCCAACAACGAATATTATCACGTTTTACCCATACTTTAGGATCAGGATTTGGATTCCATTTTGGACATAAATCTAAGTCTACCACTTTTAATTCTTTAACTACTGGATTATCTTTTGAATATGGACCACAATATTTATTTAAATTATCCATTTTATTCATTTCTTTATTTATTACATTCTTAAATACATCATTATTTCTTATTTTTGCGTATTCCAAATTGAAATAATCAGACACTTTACGCACCTCCATTTTATTTAATGCTCTATTAAATATACTCATAGTAATAAATCCACCTATTAATAATCCACTATCATTTATTGTCATATTCTTTTTAACTGTAAAAACATTATCCTCTATATTTAATTTATTTTCCCTCCTGGATTTCCTATATCTCCCCCTCCATATTTTACTACCATTTAAATATAATACAAAATAAGCTTTGCTATATGTTAAAATTAATGGTGTAAATGATTTAATTACCCCAACATCAATGTCATATTCATTATTTCTATAATGTATAAATAGTTTATTCTTTCCGGTGCCTTTTTCTGGCATATAATATATTTCTAAACCATGTTGAACTTTATTATTGGCATATATCCTCAAGAATGATGTCTTTTTTCTGGCAGCCGCAGATAAAAACCATGCTACACTCCATTGATTAGATTTTAAATCAATACTATTTGATTCTGGTCCTTTTAACTTTTCTTTATATAAATTTACACCATATAATTTAGTAGTTCGCATTAATTTACCAGCATTTGTTTTAAAATTTCTATTATTTCCTGTATAATCTATTAATTCATCGGTAGGATCCCTAATATTTAAAGCATTTAAATACATAACTAATCCATCTCTTACTGGAAATGTTGTTAATGTTTCAGTAAAATCATCAATTTTAATAGCAGTTATATATTTATAACCAGCCTGTATACGTGAATTATGACCAATAATAATATCTACTGTATCATTTCCATTTGGTTCCAATGTGAATACATAATCCTTTAATACCCATTCATCTTCACCAACTGTTTGTGATGAAACAATACTTCCTTCACTCATAAATAGACGGTTTTTCCCATTTGTTAAATATTGTCTTATACGAAACATTTCGATACCACCCTTGTAATCCTTAGTATTATGATTAAATAAAGATATACGATATGTCTTACCAGGTGGTAATTTTGCTTTAAATAGATATCCATTTTCTCCTTTTGGGTTTTCTTTTTTATTAATAGGACCCATGCGGAGTGTATAACTACTTTCTCCAGGATTATTAAATGGGACATATTTATTACCATTTACTTCACCATTACTATTAGGTATTCCTTTACCTTCATTAAAAGATCCATTTTCAATATAGGTTGTGGACGATTCTTCATTTGTAACATCTAATTTATTTTTTTTTGAAATAAAATGTTCTTTATTTTTTTTAAATTTCTGTAAAAAATATAATCCAATAATTACTATAATTAAAAATATTAATACACCCATTATTATATTATTTATATATTTTTTATGATTTCCTCGGATTTATGCATATTATAATATTCACTTGTATATTTGGGATATTCTGGCTGACCCTCTTGAATATAAAGACCCTTACCACTTTGCTCTAATTTATATTTATCCACAAGATCTGCCTCCCAATTTAATGATTCCAATGGATATCCAGTTGTTGGATATTCGGATACCTTTTCTTTTTCACCCAAACATATAGGAGGCTTTCTTTGTGGAACCGTCCATGTAGTAGGTGGCATATATGTCCAACCATAATATGAAAAATTTGGATCAATCTGTTTTAATGGTTTAGGATTTCCAGTTTCTATGTCACTATCATCCCCCTTTACATATTCTCCACTTGGCATCTTAATACGATTTTTATCTGATTTAAATGATGTATAATTACCATCCTCTGCCATTTCTGTATTTGGTTGGACACCATCCATATCTACTTTTGTATTAATTTCTGGAGTAGTTGCTATTTGCGTTACACCTTTTTCTTTTAACATTTTAGCATTTTCTTCTCTATCTTCACTTACCATACCACGTGCTTTTGCCCTATTATAATTATTGAAATTATTAATTTCTTGTCGGAAGAAAGGTATCCATACTTTATCTATAAATTCAATCCATATATCTATATGTTTGGAAGTGGTATCAAAACGTTCTACTTCATTATTATCAATTACTTCTATTTTATCATTACGAGTATTGAAAAATTCAAAACTATTTGATTTTGTCCTCCTATAATTTAACTCTTCTATTCTTCTTTTCATTGAAAAAATACCCAATAAATTTACTTTAGATTTTTCAAACTCGGACCTATTTTTCTCTATTGCCTCAAATCTTTTTTGAGATGCCATTTTCATTTTAAATGGTATTTCTGTATTGACCAGCTTTTCATTATAATCACGATGTAGTCCCCTTATTTCTTCCCATTTTTCCATAAATGTTAATACTTTTCCTTTTAGTAAATTAAATTTGTTTACAATTTTATCTATAGATAAACCTTTTTCCATTTTAGGTTCATTATCTGCGATCTCTTCATTATCTGCGATCTCTTCATTATTATTGTTCTCTTTATTTATTTTCTTTGTTTTCTTTTTTTTGTTACCTTTTGAGACAAATGTCTCTCTGTTTAAACAACTTTTACAATTACTATTAATTATAATTAGGACAAATAATATAATAAATAAAAATTCAATCCTCATTTATATATATTGTTATATTATTTTTTATTAAAATATGATATTAAGAATAATATACTAAATAAACCAATTACTATATATAATAGTGTATTTTTCTCCTTCTTTTTAAAGCGTATTTCACCTATTGTTTCCGATTTTACAATACCTCTCTTTTTTACTACCAATTTTTTATTTACTATATCCATAACTTTATTCTGTAACTGGTCTATTTTATTATTAATTTTTTGTTTACGTTCATTTATATTTGATTCTATATCACCCTTAGCGCCAAAATTATTTTCAATATTTTCAGAATAAACTTTAATAATATCTAATTTATTATTATGAAATTTTAAATTTTTATCAATACCACTCAATTTATTATCTAAATTATTTAATTTATTTATTTTTTTTTCTAACTTTTTTTCATCATACAAAGATAAACCTGTATTTTCTTTTTCCCTTTTAAGATCATTAATATCATTTGATATTATTATTTTATCATTATTAATATCATTTTTTGTTTTGTTAACATCCTCAATAATTTTCATAAGAGCGTCCTCCTTTTTATTCTTTTTAATTTTAGGTAAATAATTATTATTCCATTTATTTATTTTATCATCATCATATAGATCTAAAATAGAAACTTTTTTATTTTTTTTAATATTTTCTTCTATTTTTTTCTTATTACGATTACTATCATCTTTTTCTTTTTGAGATAATTTATTTTCAAACTCACCAATAATTTTTTTTATATAAAGTATTAAATCATTTTGTTTTACTAATAGATTATTATACATCTCATTAATTTCCACCTCATACATATAATAAAATATTTTTTTAATATCATTTTGGGAATTATTAAAATTATCCATTACATTCCCCTCTATATATACATTTTCTAAAACAATTATATCATTATCTAATGACAAAAAAAATGGGTATATTTTTTTATTGTCTTCTACCCTTTTATATATTTCATTCTTAAAAATATTAATTGTATCTAATATACTTTCTATATTATTTAAATGACTACTAATATATTCAGCATTAAAACCTTTTTTAGTATAACTTGAAAGTATACTAATATATAATAATATTTCATAATCTAAATATTCATTATTCAATATAAGCTGATTATAATTGGTTATTATATTATCTAAACGTGATTTTTTACTTTTTACTTCTATAAATTCAGCCCCATTATTCTTATAATTAATATCTAATCTATGCTCTAAATCTTTATTTTTTAATATTATTTTATTTGGACTTATTTCACCCTTAGATAATATATTTTCTAATGTATTAATTTCCATATATATTATAATTATATTTTATATAAACCTTCTTTATCTCTTTGTTTATAATCCTCAAAACTTTCACTTATTATTTCATTTGACATTATACCATCATCTATATTTAATAACCCTTTTATTTCATATATTATATTTTTATCTTTACCATATTTTTGTCTTATTATTAGTTTAACAACATAATAAATGAAAACAGAAAAAATAATAGATGATAAAACATCTAAATTCCCACTATATTTAAATATTATAGCAATACATATAATAAATATTATATCAAAAATATCAAACATCTTATTTATTTAAAAGAGATATTTAATTCTCTGGCAATTTTATTTAGGATTTGCCTATTAGGAACAATTTTTCCATTTTCATATTGTGAAAGTGTATTAACATCAACATTCAATTTATTTGCCAAATCCTTTTGTGTCATCTTTTTTTGAAGTCTACCTTGTTGGATAAGTTGACAATGTTTTAAATTCATCTTATTTTGTTTTTGTGGATCTTCAGAATTTTCAACTTTTCTTAGACGAATTTCTTCATCAGACAATTTGGGGGCATCTTTATTATTTTTTTTATTTGGACCTTTTTTAAATGTAACTGTCTCCCAATCTTGAAAGTTTCCATCATTATTTACAGGTTTCATTTTATTTTTATTTTATATTTATTTTTAAATCAATTTTTTTGTATTATTAATATTAATATATAAAAAATCATAATAAATTGTAGTATAAATAATAATAGGGTAAACACTATATAATTACCAAACCGATAATAACATTTCATAATGATAGGTAATATTACATTTTTTTCAATTTTATTAATTGTTTCTTTTTTTTGTAATTCTGCTGATATATTTTTAATTAAAATATTTAATATATTTGTCAACATTTAAAACTAATATATATTTTATTTATAAATGTTAATCGAAAAAATATCATTATCTACTATGGCCAAATTTATACAAGTAAAATATGATATGGAAAACAATGTTTGTATTGATGATGTTATATTTAAATTAAAACATAAATATGATAATTTTACATGGCTTATTGAAATAGAACCTTGTATATCTAATAATCTGGCACAAATTAATACACACTTATGTAAAAATATAAATAATGTCAAATGTCAACAAAATTATATTAAAAATAATAATATTATTATTAAAATTAGAACCAAAGGTGATAAAGTATTAATGGATACAACTGTTAATATATTTGATAAACTAGATAATAAAGATCTTATAGGAACATTATATTTAGATCAAATATGGTTATATAAGGGTGTATACCATTATAAATGGAAATTAGACAAATTGCGTTTTAAGGAATAAACTTTAGTCTTTTTTTTTGTTATATGGATAATATTTTAAATATAGAAGATATTAATTTTCAATCATTAAAATTCAGTAATATTAAAGAGTCCAGAGGAGGATCATATGTTTCAGAATTAGAAAATGTCAAATATATTAATTTACCTAAAAGTTTATCAAAAGAAGGATTTTCTATAAGTAATAAGAATTGTTATATAGATATAGAATTAAATAATAATACTTTATTTGATTTTTTAAAAAATATAGATAATTATTTTAAACAAATGATATTAGAAAATTCACAGGAATGGTTATCCTTTAATTTAACAAATGACCAGGTTAATGATTTTTATGAATCAATTATTAGTTATCGTAAAAAATTCAATAGAGACCCATATTTTAGATTAAAAATACCATTATATAAACAAAATATTGCTATACGAATTACGGATGAAGATAATGTTGAAATTAATTCAGAAAGATTACCAGATGATGAAATGATTTTTTCTGGAATTTTAGAATTAAAAGGAATTAAATTTTTAAAACAGGAGGTAGTATGTGATATAGAGTTAGCCAGTATAATATTACATAACCCAAAACCCAAATTAAATATTACTGGATTAATTAAAGAAAAAAAAAATAAAAAAAATAAAGATAAAAATAATGAAAAAAAATCAAAATCAAATAGAGAAGAATCAAATAGAGAAGAATCAAATAGAGAAGAATCAAAAAGAGAAGAATCAAAAAGAGAAGAATCAAATAGAGAAGAATCAAATAGAGAAGAATCAAAAAGAGAAGAATCAAATAGAGGAGAATCAAATAGAGAAGAATCAAATAGAGAAGAATCAAAAAGAGAAGAATCAAAAAGAGAAGAATCAAAAAGAGAAGAAAATGAGGAAGTTTCATTAAGTTATTATAAAGATGATTTAGAGAAGGATAATATAGATATAAAATCAATGGATAATATTATTAAGGAAAAAAAGAAAATTATAAATGAATTAGAATCAAAAAAAAAAAATATAGAAGATCAAATTTCACAAAGAGAAAATAAAGATATTATTTCAGATTCATATAGCGAAATAGATAGAAGAGAGGAGAAAAGAGATAAAATAATAAGAAAAGAATTAATAGATAGATTAAGAGATGAACGTAATAAAGCAAATACATTATTTGCTGAAGCACAAAAGGTAATGGAAATATATGAAGAAAAAAGAGAGAATGCGTTACATCAAGTATCTGTTGTTAAGGAATTGGAATTTGAATTAAGTAATTTAGAATAAATAAAATATTATATTAATATATAAATGAGTGATTTATTTAATATTTTTTCTAAAGATAATTGGTGCCGATTTATATTATCTATTTTATTAACATGGACATTAACTTATACCCCTATTTATAATTTTATGGTAGAATTATTAAAAAGACACTTGGGTATTTCTGAACCTAAAACAATATTCTTTATCTTATTATTATTATTTTATTTAGTAGTATATCCTGTTCTGGATAAATTCTTAAAGTTTAATGACTCATTATGCCCATTATTTGATGGAACTAATCCATTTGAATCATCAATGGGTGATGAAGCTAATCCAGAAGAAGTAGAAGAAGTACAAACTAATTAATTTAGATAAAAAATCTTAATCTATAATATAAAATGAGCGAAATAGATTATTCATCTAATTATGATTTTAATTTAGATCCATTTATTGAAAATAAAGAGGCAGATAACACAAATAAAGGTATAAATAATAATATGGATAATAATAATGAAGAAGCGCCTGTAGAGGTTGTAGAAAATAAAGAAGAATTAAAAAAACCCGTAAAAAAACAAAATAGTGGATGTCGTTTATTGCTTATAGTAATTATATATCTTATTGTGATTGAAACTAAATTGACATTTTTAGTTGATACATTATTAAAAAAAGTATTATTTATCGTTTTATTATGGGCCTTTGGTTATGACCTAATTAATAAATTAATTGGTTTTGAAAATAATGTCTGTAAATATCTTTTTTAATTTAGAAATAATATGATTATCTATATAGATTTAAAATTTATATAGAAATTAATTAAAAAATAAAATAAAATCTCTAAATTTTTTTTATCATAATAATACATATAAGAATGGATTTAGACTTTTTAAAGCAAAATAATCTAGGAATGAACGTTTTAATGTCCGCTGCTATAGTCCTTGTAGTATATTATGGCACTAATATGATTAGTGTTTTAAAACCTGCCAATCAAGCTATTGTAAATGCCGTCAACTCAATTCCTTTACCATTGGATGGAAATATAAAACTTGTTGTAGTTGGACTTATTTTAGTTGCCCTTCTAACATATCTATTCAATTCTGGAACTGTTAAACCTTTAAGTGTTTTAGAAGAAGGTTTTGAAGATGGAGCTCAACCACCTATGGCTGAAGAAGAAGAACAACAGAATGATGTTGTAGATATTCAAAAGGAAGATGCTGTAAAGAACGCCAATACACCTGTTGAATCTAATGAAGTATATAGTTCTGTTGAAGGACAAATTAATACTGAAAATAAATTCCCTAAAGATTGTTTTCCTAAAGATCAATTACAACCTAAAGAATTATTACCAGGTGATTATGAATCTAGTTGGAAGGAAGTTGCACCTAACAACCCAGGTGCTTTAGAAGATCAAAATTTACTTGAAGCTGGATATCATGTTGGTGTTAATACTGTTGGCCAAAGTTTAAGAAATGCTAATCTTCAATTAAGAAGTGAACCTGCTAACCCACAAGTAAAGGTATCGCCATGGATGCAATCAACTATTGACCCAGATGCTAACAGAAAACCTATGGAAATTGGTGGTCAATAAATTATTAATTATATAATTTTAAAAATTTATTATCTTTTTATTCATATAAATGAATGAATTAAAAGATATAATAGCTGAATATAAGAGACTTTCATCTAAAATAGATGAGAATGAATTAATTATTAAAAAACAAAAATTAAGAAAGAATGAGTATGAAGAAAAAATTATTCAACGAATGAAAAGGTATAATATACAAGATAAACCTATAGAATTAACTAATACAAAATTAATATTTAAAATGGAAGAAAAACCCCAAGCAATAAGTCAAAAATATTTAGAAGAAAATATAAATATG